>Ga0209367_1004709_pt1 | contig 18907 bp, 11 predicted proteins | sample WorMetLIZISLAND2_FD_187412 | JGI IMG/M metagenome (GOLD analysis project Ga0209367, IMG submission 187412) | Marine gutless worms symbiont microbial communities from Max Planck institute for Marine Microbiology, Germany - Olavius geniculatus... ... | reverse complement strand
AAAAGATCGTTCTTGTTAACGCCGTTCACATTTTGTCGCTATCTTCATCGTTTTCAGAGATATTTGCGCTCAAACTCGAAAGTTGTCGTAAATCGCACCGATTTTTAAACGTTTTTGCCCTCCCAAATTTTAAGAAAAGGAGGGGGCGGTGCCCCCAAAAACATCTCAACCTAGAGCTACGTCAAGTACTAAAGTTTCGTCTGGCTATACCCCCTAACTCCGAAGTTATAAGCGCTCCTTTATTACATTTTAAGCCAATTTTTGGCTTCCTTTAAAAAATTGTAAGAAGGGCCCCCGTCCTCGATGTAGGGTGCGCTAGTAAGACTTGGTCATTCTCTGGCGCGTGTAAAAATTTGGGGGCGCAGCACCCTTTAAGGACCCGAAATATGGTTTTCCGAATAAGTCGATTTGGGTGGGTATGATTCCACATCGAGATCTCCAAGGTTACTAAACCAAACTTCACTTGACTTGTTTCGCCTAACGCAGGAAAAATCGCGGTAGATAAAATTTTTGTCCGATTTTGAATATCTTCATCCGTTCCGGAGATATTCGCCGCCAAACTTCGAAGTCGCCTGAAATCGGGCTAAATTTTGCATGTTTTTAGCTTTTAAATTTTTGGGGAGAAGGCCTCTTGAAATTGTGGACCGGCATTACAAAATTAATTAATTGGGTCTAGTACTGACTACTGTGCAAAATTTGACGCCAGTCGGCCCACGCATCTCGGAGATCTCGCGTTGAAAAAAAATAAAACATTTGCAGTACAACTTGAGTCCGCTTCGCAAGCTATCGCTTCCGGGCGGACTAATAAAGTAATGCATATTGTATATTCTTCAAAACGACACAAAGACGTATGGTTTACGAGCGTTTTTGGGTATTTTTGACGAAGTCAGAAGAAAAGTTTTTGTCAGTCGTTTATGGGCGCACGATAACGCGCTGTTGTAGACAATACTCGTTTGTTTTACGTACGCCGAAAAGCGGGCAGACTTGCCTAACAGACAGAACGACTTGCTTGGGTTTTATTTTAGTTTTTAGGTGTGTTGTTCACCACTGGTCACTTTTGTAAGTGGTTATTTTTTGATTGATTGATTGATTGATTGGTCTGTCCATCGTACTCTGCGACTGTATCAAAACGATGCAAGCTAGAATCACTAAATCTTCACTGTCGGCTGACACAAATTTGACTCGAGTTTCAGGATCTTAAAAACGGTGCAAGATGGGCAAAGGTTTTCTATTAATCAGTTACAAAAAGTCCCATAAGTCCTTTCGATTGACATCAAAATCAGCGACCTTGAACAACCTTGAAACTTAGAACAAGGGGTTTATTACTGATTTTTTGCGTTTTATGCTGCGGAGAACATGTGAAAAGTGAATTGCGCCGAAATGACTAAAAATAGACAAAGACAACATGCATCCAAAATTGTCAGCATTAATCGTAGGCCTAAATTCCAGCAGTTGAAGTTTCGAATTTTCGACCCTCGATGTTTAGGGCGACCTCAATCGCTTTTACCTTGGATATCACACACTTAAATTTAAAGGAAGCCAACTATGGTATCGACTTCCATGTGATTTAATAAAGATCATAATCTCCTTTATCATTTAGGAAACTATGAAAGAATTACTCAATATATATATAGGGTGCGACGAAAAGTAATCCCTTGTTGTTTTTTGCAAAACGCAGGGTATCGACTTGAAATTTTTTTGATGGAACCTTGCAATTTCTCGCTTTTCTCGCTGAGCGAGAAAATCGAGCGAGATTTGTCTACGAGCGAGCGAGAAAACGGCTGGTGAGTCGCTTACGGGTCTAAATAACAGCACGTAATCATATTAATCAGTGCCGGCTATCGGAGAAACGGCCGGGTATCGCAAAAAACGGGAGGGCGAAACGCTCGGGGTGGCAACGTCCAGGGAGAATGTCCTACACTCTCTAGAGGCTAGTATTTGACAGCTGACGACATGTACACGTGATGAAGATTGATCACATGTGTGGCCATCGACTGCTGATATAAACTATTGCTCGCTGCTGTATCTGCTGATACAGTGACATTAATGACTCTCAGAAACATTCAACCTGTTGATGTATGAGGCCTTATATACCAGGGGACTGTATGACATATACCGATATCTGACCGATATAGAATTTTCTACTGCGCACAAAGCAATTGAACTGAACTTAACTTAACTGAAATGAAAGTCACTTTTGTCCTGTTGCTCATAGGCGGATCTAGGACTTGATGTTGGGGTCAAGGTCGAGCGCCGAAGGCGCGAACCGAGTAAAGGCGACGAAGGCGCCACGAGGGTGGGGTGTGGAGAGGAGGTATCTGCCTTCGCACAGGAGGAGGAGTCTAGGGAGGTGGCACTCTTGGTACTAAATTTAGTTTTTTTTCTATAATCAAAACAGTTGAGAAATACACCAGGAATGCATGGACTGCCATGGACTTGACTTGCGTGCGATAAAAAGCGTTATTCAGGGGCGTCTATGCCCCAAGTTTTTGGAGCAAGTTCCCCTCTCCCTCTAATTAAAGGTAAGGTGCCGTAGGGGCCGAAAATGAGGCGCCGTATATAGGCGTCAACGGGGTGGAAATAGGGAGGAGGTACCCCCTGTGGGGTCTCCCTCTCCCCAGCCTACTAGACGATCTGGGGGTGAGTCGTGAGCTCCCCCAGCGGGGTCCAAGACGGAGCCCTAACGAAAAAATGGTACATTCTAGACGTCATAGACGTCTTGCTTCTGCTTGCATGATAGCGTAAATATATCATAAATGCAAAATAATAATAATATTTAACTTTTCCCCTAATTTTCTCCAAAAAATTTTCTCACTTATTCCAAAGTTTAGGCTATATTTTGTAGACGCCCCTGGCATTATTTATGTTGTTTTTGTCACCTACTCTTACATCGACGTAGCCAGAAATTAGAACCACAAAAAACGAACTGGCTCTCAGAGCCAAAAATTGAAGTCGACAGCTGAGAGCGGAGGTGTTTTATTGGGAAGGGGCCGGTCGTCTGGCACAGCCCAGGAAGGAAACGTTTTTTGGGCATGAAACCCCTTAATAATGCATATATTGAGTATAAATTTTATTAGTTTCACTGCAAAAATTTATAATAAATGCACTCCATATGTAAGGCAAAAAGGGCGACTTTTTTCATCTTGGGGGTATGGCCCCTTTGGCCCCCTCAAAATCTGCTTATGCTGTTGCTTTGTACGATCCTTAACAACTATGCAGTAGTTTACGTCGTGCGGTAGAAACACAACTGTGGACTGTAATGTTGTCAGCATATAATATTCAGTCTGAGGAGATGTATATGGGCCTACAGTCAGAAAGAATGTCGTAGGTCTAGTTTGTGTTAATATAAGCCCTGCGGTTCGCTGTTTTACCGGCATTATTTACAGGCTAATTGCAAAGCACGCCTCTAGCGCGGTTAGTTACCGTGGGCTGTAGAAGGAACACGGTAATTGCGATGGATGTGATTCTGAGCTGAGCGGAATAACGTGGGCAGCTGCTAACGTAATTGGCAGGCCGGCGCTCTATAAAGGAGGAGTCACACTAGAGGTTCAGACGGCGGTCTAGACCGCTAGTGTGACCACTCCTTAAGCATGCAGATTTTCAGCCAACGCAATGCAACGCCCATAGTTCGAGAATAGTTCGTCACTTTCGGTTTTAAAATTCGCTAAATTAGTGCATAAAAATAACATTACAGAAAGCTATCAGAAAACGAATTTTATTCAGTCACTGGAAACGCATGAAAGACAACTACGGTAAGCTTAGTTCTAATCGCGCCTTGATTCACTATGTTCACGTCACTAGACTATAAACGACTGACAATGCGTGAGTACAACTGCAAACGTCTTTCGTTGCCAACAAATCTGTGCAGGAATTTTCCGTATTCGAACATTTTGCGAAATTCGCGACCCCCCTGCACCCACCCTAGCGACAAGACTGCAGTCGGTCTTGTTCGTCATTTTGGTTCTACTTCCAACGGTGAGTACCCTCCAGCAACGTCGCGGGTTAAAAAAATATGCGGGGCAGAAAATTGCAAATTTCCGACAGAAGAAATTGATCAGTGCTCGAAATTTTAATTTCAAGTTTCGACTTCTTATAGGTAAACTTGTCCGTTCAGGGGCCTCAAATTTGGGTAATCTTTCAAAACGCATTAGGCTATTACTTTATTGTATGCTGCATACTAATTCTCCAGGTGGCAGCAATGATGCTGTCGCGCGTCAAGTATACTTTGCTCAAATTTCTTGTTTTAAATTCGTAAAAACCGTAAAATGTGAATTATCGAATTTTGGCAAGGACATTGTGAATAGGCCTATAGCAGCTGTTGCACAAGCGACGCCAATAAATTAGCATCGGTCAGTCATTTAATTCGCTAAAATAATTATTACAAATAACAGTATACTGAAGTTGAATTAAATAATCAAAACATTAATGCAACAGTAACGACAAAAAGCCCAGCTGGCGCTAGGATAGTCGTAATATTATAAATACATTGCTATAGGCCTACGAATTAACAGCAAATAATTTCAGACATTGTATTTCGGCCTACTACCGACTTTAAAATTTAAACGTTTTTTCTTTACAGTGACACTTATTCGCTTGTGATAAACGAGTGAAAAGCGGACCCTGGCTGACGTTATGGATGTATTCCGGAAAACGTTGCCGGCCTAAACGACTTAGCTGTCAATCTTCACCCGGCATCCACGAACTGCGCTTTCCTGAAATCATATCCGCAACCAGCGCGTATATCGCCACCTGCTCCGACTTATTACATCCTGACTGTCAGACAAAAAAGCCAAGCAACCACTATCATGTAGCACCGAACCATGCGTGACTACCCAATCACGTACTAACATCCTGACTGTCAGAAAACTTGACAGTAAGCCATCTAAAGAAGTTTTGCCACGTCGCAAAGTCGTCAAAATGTCTAGTGGCGTCGTAGCAAAAGGGCAGGAAAGGACAATCCCCCTAAATTTTGGGCTGTCAGACAATTGTCGAAAACAGGGGCCGTTTATCCCCCTTATACCCCTTTTACACAATCAAGCTGGCTTGACGAGCTGGATATATATGTTAGCTGGACGAGCCAACTCGATGTTTGCTCGACGTTTGCTCGATGTCTGCTTGATGTCTGCTGTGCTTTATGCATGCTTCATATATGCTCGATGTTTGTTCGATGTTTGCTGGACGTTTGCTCGATGTCTGCTCGATGTTTGCGCGATGGTATAAACGGGGTATTAGACACATTACGCAACTCTCACTCTCCTTACAACGGGGCCCTCGTCCACGTTGACTCAAACTCCTCCCACGTCAAGCTTGGTCAAGTTCTGCATTGTCTCCAATGACAGATGACGGCATTCTTAGTTATGGGTACCCGTAGAAAATTTTCCAAAGGGAAAGCGGTTGAGACGACCAATAGACTGGAGTAGAAAAAGGGCCGGGTTTTCCCACCCTAGCCAATTAGGTAGGAGGATCTGAAAAGCGTCGTAAAATATCCAGTAGTGTCCGACCGAAAATGAATTTAGCGCATTTTTAACCTCACGAAACACTTCTGGTCAAGTTCTGGTAGAGCGATGACTGCCCCCTCCCCTGAAGTTCTAAAAATTGCCATCTTGATAAAAGTAATACGCTTTGAGTGTAGTCTTTAATGGACGTAGACGCTCCTGGTCGGAGAACATTTTTGTCTTAAAATTTTCGCCTAAAATACACAATTTAAATCCAAAACTTCCATTTGAGACAAATTTCACAACAAAATTGAAATGTTAAGCACCCAGTAATCTCTTCCGTCAGAAATTTGCAGTGTCTGTCGGAAAATTGCAACTTCGTGTCCCGCCTACTTTTTAATACCCCGTTTACACGATCAAGTAATCACCGAGCAAACGTCGAGCAAACATCAAGCAAAATTACGAAGCATGCATAAAGCATAGCTTACACGAAACAAACATCGAGCAAGCATCGAGGAAACATCAAGCAATTAGAGCACACGTCGTGCACGTGTATTTTGAAAGCATTTGCTGGATGTTTGTTCGATGATTGCTCGATGTGTGGTTAATCATGTAAACGGGGTATAACGCACGACGCCGCTGAGAATGTCCGTCGAATTTTAAAAGCTCTTTCACTGTCACGCTGTCGGCGAAACTGGCAACGAAAGCGTGGTTGTTTGTGAAATGTCCCAGCTCTCCTCAGGCGCGTCGCTGCATCGCCTCGTGAAATATTGATGCAGGAAACCACCGCGGCGTCTATGACACTTTGAAACGTCAGCTGAGGGAAGAGGAAAATATACTTTTTGCGAGGTATTTACGACGAAATGCATTGAGCTCGTTAGAGATATTTAAGTATAGGCGTTACACAAATTGACACTTCAATTACTTACTTTCTCTTTTTCTTCTCGGCGGAGGAAAGGCGTACTAAGCTACTTCGTCTATAGAGCATAATGTGAAATGCGGACGTTTCGCTTCAGACTTTTTGTTTCTTGGACGATTTGCCAACTAAAAAAAATTACGGAAAACGAAGAAAACGAACAGACGTCGAAGACGTACAAACGGGTTAAACCAACAGCTACTCGTAAAATGACATCGTCTGGTCCGTTCGTCCATCCGTCCATTTTGGCCGTCCTCTGCAATATTAGTGAACGAACGTCTTGCTGATACCCGTAATATCAACGTTTCTGCTGTCAGTGTTTCTGAAGGCCTATGTTTCACGCGTAAATGGCACTCTGGGAATGACTGCTTGCATATCGTACTAAAGTAGCAACAGCTTTAGGATGCTTTTATGGTGTGCTTTAAAGCTGTTGTATTGCATTGAGTGTTAGCAGCGGATTAAACATACAAACGTAAACACACAAACACAGAAAAAGATACAAAGAAAAAAAGGGAGAAAGAGAAAGGTCAGTTCGTCTGTTTGTCTGTCTGTATAGCAGCGTGTCTCTAAGACGACTGTAAGCCGGCTGCTAATGTCTTTAGCTCAGCGGCTGCAACAACTCGAGAAATTCTCTTCAACGATTGCAAATCGAGCCACTTTACATGTATTTATCCATTAAGCTCCTGCTACTACTAACTACACCGTGTTAAGCAAAAAACACCTATTCTCGTTTTTTTTCTATATTCTCTTAGAAAATGTTTAGATTTATGCAGTATTTCCCAGAAATGTTCGGATGAAATTGGGCATTCACGCACGACAATGTTGAATATTCATTTCTACTGATGACGTTACTATGACGACATATTTTTACGTTTGTAAACAATCACGTGCTGCTGCTGCTGCTAATGATGATGATAATGATGATGATGATGATGATGATGCTATCCACCTAAAGTGGTGTAGTTATCGATATGTCAGTATTTTAGGATCTGCCTGTGATTTGGATAATTTGGCTTAATTCAGGGGACAGAATGATGTCGCCGATGTCATTATCATCTTTACGATGTCACGCGATATTGTGCTTCATAATGTGTTAATGCGAGTGCATTTCGCCTGGAAAAGCCGTCCCCGAAATGACCTATACTATGTGGGGCGAGACATTAAACCCTACTCACTCACACACTCAGTCACGCGATCAGCAATTGTCGCGTAAACCATTCGCACATCAGTAGTCTCGCGTGGTTTATTGAATTGCAACTGTGCATCAAAAGAGTTGTCAACTATGTCAACTCAGCCTTTCATCCTGAGATGGGTTTCCTATGAAAAGTTATAGTATTTAACCATTTTAGCCATTTACGAGCTATACAGTACCTTTAACCTTTTAACCTTTAGTTGTCATTTAAAAATGGTGAATAAATAAAATTTTTCATTAAAAATAATTTCGTAGTTGCTGTCCCCTCCCTTCGCTGCCACGACTCCAGTCAAAAATTGTCAAATAATTTTTTTCTGATAAAAAATTGCTGTCCGAAAATGCGAAATGTGGTGCTAAAATCAGCTGTGATGAAAGTTTAAGACAAAATCGAAGCTTCGACTACCCGTAATCGGTTGCGTAAAGTTGTGTTTAAAGCAACAGAAATGTAGTGAACTAAAATGTAATGAGATAAGATGATATAGTTTTGTAGTTAAGTGTGCACGTTGCGGTTTTTATTAAAATATATATTATTTTATTTTAGTCTATCTCATTTTTGTCGTTTTGAACGCAACAAATGGAAAAAAACACTAAACAAAAATGTTTCATAGCAGCCATTTTTCAATGTCATCGAAGATTGCTGTTTCGTGCGGGCGAACGAATAGATGGGTACCCAGCTGTGCCATGAATTCATTCAATTATGTTGAGTCACTCGCAGGGAATATTGTCGTATAGACTCGTCAACTCGTCATCTCGTGATGACGTTGACCACGAAAGGCAACGAGTTTTTGAAACTATTTTCCCCGGTAGATGGGAAAAATTTTTTTACGCACACCCGTTTTCTAACAAATTTTTTTTCTAAACCCCCGCCTTACAATACGATACGATGAAAGTGCTGAAAAAACTGGCAGACAAGGTCGGTAGAAGTTGCGTTTTTCGGGTCGGCGAAAAGCATTTTGTAGGCCTATATGCGACATGGGACAGAACTCAACGTATTATTGAAGTTGGAGCGATAGCTCCAACGTCAGCATTTGTTCGGCGACATTTCGGCCTAGTACTTCAAAAGTTAAACTGAAACTTGGTTAACCAATGGAATAATGCGCTGGCAAAAGGGAAATGGAATAAAACTAAACTTATATACATCCCATGTTAAATTTGAGATGATGGTTTTATTCTAAAACAATACCAGAAATGCGCAAAGGTAAAGTCACCCACAATCAACAGCGCTGTCTCGCAACTCTGTGAACGATGCCAGCAGTGCTCATCTCTGTTTCTAAGGCTTTGAATTGGCAGGAGTGCAAACACACTTCAGGTAGGCCTACGTGGGCGAAGGACCAGATCTTTCCCATTATACTGCCGTTACCTTCCCGGGTAATAATATCCGAGTAATTTGCAGTCTTATTTCCCGGCAGCGATTGCGCGTCTCTAATTGGTGCGGAGGCTGCAGCGGTCGGTGCGCGTTGCCATAGAAACCGACACTGATAAGAACTATACCGTAACCTACAGCCCGCAGCTATTCTTTCACGCAGCGCCTTTATTTTCCTGCTTTCTTTTACAGCAAGTCATTGTCACAGTTATTACATTTTGCGCTGATACAACCATAGACCTATTCGTTGCTTTGCACGAAATCGAAAACGACTTCATCTATAGATAAGGTGGGCCAAAAGTAATTCTCTAACTCTTGTTCGTAAATTTGCCAAATATTGACTGACTTTCAAAATTCATTCACCGGCACATTCTGTAGAGAATTTGCAACAGTGTGATTATTTAAATATCTCACCACACTTTAATTACGTGGCTACACTACTATGTAAGATATAAATTTTTAGAAATCACTATAATCAAATTAAACTGGCATTATTTGGCTGGCACCATGTAGGTTTGCTAGCAACTGTATATCAAGTCCTTACTCTGCGAGCGAGATACTTTTATAGACATATACTGTACTGATGCGACCTAATGGACATGTTACCCGAGAAATATATCAAGATTTACTACAAATGATGGCAAAGGATGCATCATTCACTGCCATTAGGCGGCACTCATTTCACGTGCCATCTTGTCATAGACATTGCACTCTTTCGTTTTAGCTTTTTTTTAGTTTCAGTTATCGTCATTTCGTTTTTTCAGCTTTTAGCTCATACGATAACCATTCGTTTCAATTTTTTCACGTTTTGCATAACAGTACTTTCACCTCAGTTGCTTTCATTTTATTTCTGTTTAAACCATTTTCAGTTTTTTTATAGTTAAGTGCTATAGGTTAAACTGACAGCTTGTTTGTCAGTTTTCCCCACAGTAGAAATCGTTTATTATATTACATTGCACGAGGTCGTCCGATAAATAAGTTACAAAACAGCGTCATTCTGTCAGTTTTTGCAAATATTAATAATCCGAAATATACGTTTTGTAGGAAATTTAATTTTGAGTAGCAGCTGTGATTTTTATGACGATGACGTCACTGTGACGTCATTTATAAACATTAACTACGACGACGACATTGCCACTAAAATCCTACCGTAACGAACAGCGCGCCGTTATTGTTTTTGTGGGCCTAAATTAATTAATAAATGCAAATCAGATTTATTTTGAAACACATTTAATATATGGCGACAAGCGCATTACAAAGCGAACAGTTTACGTTTGGTGTAAGAAAATGCTAGATGGGCAGAAATTTGTATCATATACCCAGGTGCAATCAGTCGTTCGTCAGCATTGCTCTTCGCATTGGACATTCAGAAGTTTGCTGACAGATAAGACAAATGTTTGAGCGAACTCGGACGATAGTTGAAAATGAAACATTAGTCTTTTACATTCAAAGAGATGGTGTTAACTTGTTAAGTTTATTCATTTTTTTCGTTCCTATGCTGTGTGACACTTGCGAATTATGATAGATTAAAATAATACACGTGTAGACTGTGTTCTGTGAACAGATGACGTTATCATCAAAAATAATTCTACACATGTTCAGAATAAAATTTCCTACAAAACGTATGAATTTCGGATTGTTTACATTTGGAAAACTAACAGAATGACTCTGTTTTGTAACTTATTTATCGAACGACCCTTGTATTGCTTGATGCAGCATAGCTTTACTTTGTGTTTCATTGGACAGAACGCATTCATTACAAGTGACCAGAGGCCAAAGCGTCGATGCCAAGCCCACGATTTTTTGTCCTCGACGAGTGTCCTCGAGAACAACATTAATTCACTGGTTGTCTGTATAGGCTACAATACATGCGCTAATGACTTGTCCCTGTGTAATGTGTATACAGGTGTGTCAACACAACGGATAGACATACATCACTATCGTGGTTTATTAACAACGAGAGACCGTGTATATACAAAGACAAGCGTCTGACGTAGACATGACAACCGTGACGTCATCACCATCCGATGAGGAGGAGCGATCGCAGATGACAGCCAATGAGCTTTTGACACCCCTGTCGGGTCATACGTCGGACTGGAAGTCACGTGACCACCACTCCAGTGACGTCGGCAGTGACGTCAGCTATGACGTGGTGCTCGGCGTACTCTTGTTCTCGTTTTTGCTTGTCGTCCTGACTCTCGCCGTCTACCTGTGCACGCTCGCCCGCCTCAACCGCTGCCGCCGCCATCTTGAATCGCTGTCCCACGTGACCGATGACGTCACGGACCACGTGATGGCGGCGCCCAGCACCGCCCTGACGTCACTTGGTTCCTCGTCAGCTTCGCCGGCCCGCAGTAAGGAAGTAGAGGACAGCAATGGCGGTCTGTTGAAGTCGCTACTCGGTAGATCGGGCACAGGAAATAGTGCCGGCAGCGTCGGCGGCGGTGATGCGGTCACGTGGTACGGGTCACGTGACGTCGTACAAGTAGGTCGGCCCGCCAACGTACGCTATGTATCACTGCGCCGATATGCTTACCAGTCGAGCAGCGTTGAGTCGGAGAGCGGTGCAGTGCCTCCGACCACACCCAACTCATCACAGGCGACTAAGCGTTTGACGCCGCTGTTGCCGAAAAGGTTTGGTTTTGTGGGTTGGACGCGCGCGAACAACGCCACACCAGTGACATCCAGCGGAGAATCCATGCGTCACCAGACTTCGACTGACGTCACTGTGACGTCACCGCCCGACGAAGAGCAGTGGAACAGCAACAGTGGTCACGTTACAACCGCCGGCGACTTCCGGTAAGCCAGCAGCACACGTCATGGTTAAATTGTTAAAGGCTATAGCTTTTCATAGGAAACCCATCTTAGAACTACGGAGCGTCACCCGTCGTAAGGGATCACACCTGCCATTCGACACAAGTCAACGCGCCCCGCTCTAATCCAAGCCAGATAGACTGGTAATTGATTTACTTATCCCGGAGGGATAAAAGGCTGAGTTGACCTTAATATTTGGTTATATACCCAAATGGTTTACCTGCCTACAGGCAGTCACCCATTTAAGTACTAACCCGGCCCGGCGTAGAGCAACTTCATTGATCGGATCGTTACCGTTGCGACACGTTTACTTACTTACAGACACGCGCAGTCGTATTGATGTATAGTTAGGCCTATTAGTTTTAGTTGTACTCGTAACGATTAAAATTCGTTAAGAGTTAACTTTGCATAAATTAATAATTAATCAATCGTTAATTCTGATTAAAAGCTATCAGTCGCAAATTATGTTGATGGCAGACGAATCGTATCTAGTTCGATTTATTCGTATGCGCACTGCGTAGTACGTCCGTAGTGTGAATGCCTCTTTAGGCCAAAAATTAATTAAACCGCCATTTTCGTTCTTTTTATGCTTCCGCCTCTCTCATTACAGACAGTTGCAGCTGCTGTTATGCACACTCATTGAACTTTACCTCCGTATACGCCTACGTGCATTCTCGCGGCCCTGGTTGCCTCGCAGTCGGTTCCCGAGCTTGCGTGCGCGCGCCTGAGGCTGTGCGTGCTGTGTATAGCCTAAGTCTTATCGCATTTAACGCTGATTAGTTTCTGTCTGCTTTCATGGACCAAGATATCGTGCAAATTACACGTTAGCCAGCGATGCATTCGACTGTAAAATGCCCTATCCCCAGTGGCGTGGTGGGTTAAAAAAGGATGCGGGATAAAAAGTTGCAAATTTCCAACAGAGTTCGGACAAACATACGCAAATTTCTGACTAGAAGAAATTGTTGGTGTTCAAAATTTCTATTTTATCTATTAATGTCTCTAAAAAAGGTGTCATATTTGAATTTTTTGACGAAAATGTTTCAATAAAAAGAACATTTTCTAACAGTTTATTGCAAAAAAATTGAAATTTAAGAGAGGAATAATTGTTTTTTTTCTGCCACTTTCTTGTCACGACGCCATTGCCTGTTCCAAAATGCCGCGACAGATTACAGTAGTGGCACCATTCCAGTTGATTTATAGACTAAGTCAGAGTCGGGACTCACAGATCACGACTAAAATATGCAAACTAAGTTGATTTGTATTACACATCGTGCAACAAATAAAAGAGAACCTAATGGCCAATTTACACCTACGACGTCGACGCGACTCAACTATCGGAACAGTCTCTGACATTGAGTTGTGTCGTAGATGCGAATTGGCCATAAAACCTAACATTTGGACTATGAGCTTCGTTAGGTTTTGTTTGTCAAACCGACTTTCCAGTTTTGGATCTGTCACGTGACGCGCGAACGTCCAGTGATTGGTTGGAGCGAAACATCACGTGACCAGTTGTATGGATCAGTACATTTTCGGAGCGGAATTGTCTGTCAGATCGGATCACCTGTTAAAAACGCCTCAGTCGTGCGTGGGTTGTGCGTCTGTCTATCAGTGTCGCTGATTGCGTTTCTGTTTGCTCTGCTAATTCTCGTTTTTCCTAATCTCGTTCGTTCTTTTCTCAGACCTCTGTCTCTGACTCTATGATATCTGTCTGCGTCGGTGATGGGCAAATAACTGAAAAAAAATAATTAAAATATCAGCTAGCAACTACTTCGGCAATACAATTAAGTAAACAAATAATTTTCAATTAAACTTTTTATAATTTATTTGCGGTTAATTTGGGCGTAAATTGATGCAACGTTGTCGACAAAATGCTATTGATATTACTAATAAATTAACTGTAAATTTAAGAAGTACCTAAACATGTTACACTTGAAAAGTAAAATACATAAAAACGAAAGAAATCGTTGTCTTAATTTATGAATATATTTTCATTCACTCTTGCAACAGTTGTTAATTTGCTACCTTTTGTTTACTGCATCCGGTCAATCTAGTTATACTAAAGTCAAAGTTGTGCAAGTAATTTAGCTGTCTTTTTAAATTAAACTATTTAGTGGCAAAATAAAAATTAGTAATTAAATTACTGTTTCAACCAAACTACGCTATTTTGATTAAACTATTCGTTTAACTAAAATAAATTAATTAAACTATTACTCAACATCTGTTAAGTTAACTGTTGCTCATTAATTGTCTGCGTGTCCGTCTGCAAGTCTGTGTCTGACATGTCGTTGTCTTCTTCTGTCTGTCCACTTGTTGCTTAGCAGTTTCTATCGCGCCTTTGAATGTCGATGCCACTGCCGTCAATTGCCTCTATGGCTTTACTACAGCAGCGTCAATGAATTGCTAAGTAAGTGAGATTTGCATGCTAAATCCGAATCCCTATAAAATGGGTTCGGGGCCGATATTTTCAATACCAAGGCAAGTGATCCTTGGAGCCAAGGCCAAGGCAACTTAATAAATAAGTAAGTAAATAAAGTAAGTATGACAATTTATATGCTACGCGTCAACAGTCAGCATAATCTTATTCAAAACGAAATGAACCATAAAAACGCTTGGCTTTAATGTAAACTTACAAGCGTCTGCAAACAAGGCCGCCGCCAAAATCCGTTCTCGACTTCGTGAAATATTGACCACCGATTTTCGAAATTATTCAACTGGAACACTCGGCGCGTCAGAAAGCTGCAGTAGGCCTACAGCGATCGTTAACAATTCAACCGCCGCACCCGAAGCGCATCGCCGCACTACCTTGTAAAATTTTAATGTCCGAGATTCAGCGAGAAGCCCGGAGGGATAACCGTTTGGCCGAACTCGTCCGGGAGAGTTCATGACTTATGGCAAACAGTCAACGTCCTGACAGTTGCGGAAGTTAATAGGCCGCTCCGACCGTCTTGACCTGGACAGAGACCGGGTGATATATCGAGCCGCAGTGCATAGTCCAAATTTAATCAACCGACTCTCAATAATACCCCGTTTACACGATCCAGCAAACGTCCAGCAAATTTCCGGCAAAAGTCGAGCAATTAGCACGTGTATTTTGAATACATTTGCTGGACGCTTGCTGGACGTTTGCTGAATCGTGTAAACGTGGTATAACAGTCAGCGATTGAGTGAACGTCGTCGTTCGATTGCATAGAAGGCATAGAAGGCGCGTTCTACGTTTTCATCGTATTTTCCCAGCCACAGGTGTTATACAATCGGTCATTTCTGCGGGTTTTTTTTCAGCGTGAGTGCTCTGCATAAACAATAGCATCTGTTCGCCAGTAAACTAATACTTAATTCACATCTGCAACTGTCGAGTTGAGTCTCGTTGGCGTTGCAGGTGCAGAAAGTTGCAGTTTTTTAAAACATAAACTGCAACTTTTTAACAGCGTTGACAGTTTTGGAAAATTTGAGGGCGAAATTGAAATTTTAAGCGCCTATAATTTCATCCATCGGAAAATAGCAGGCTGCAGCAGCTGGCTGCAATCTTCCACAGAGGAAATTGCGGGTGCTCAAAACTTTAATTCTGCCTGTAAATTTTTCCATAATGGGAAAAGTTTTAGTCTCAAATCTAGCATTTTTGGACAAAACTTTTTTCGACAAGAAATTTTTTTTCGATAATTCTCTAACAGCTCAAAATTTAGGGAAGCAATTCTTTCCCTTGCCGTGACGCAACTGGTAGTGTGTATATAATATTTACGAGGTTGATCAATTCGCAACAACTTCAAATGTGATCGTAGAACACATGCACTTTACTAATGTAGAGATTGTGTACAAAATAAATATAATACACTGATTCTGAGTAATTATTGATCAACCCTTGTATGTTGTGTATAGGTCGGTGCTGATGGGAAAGGATTGGGGCAAATCCGGTATCGGAGCCGAGTCGGCGGAGACTTGCCGCATTATAGTCGAGGACGTGACGCAATCTACCACCAACATGATGACGTCACCGGAAATGACGCTGCCGGAAGTGTTCTCGCCGACGCTGAGCGAGGAGAGGAGGCGGAGTTCAGCCTCTTCCGACACGACCACCGTCTACGGTGGTTCCCGGCGCGGCTCGACTTTGTCAATGGACACAAGGCGGTCCAGTGGCGGTGGTACGACGGAGTTCTGGGTACCAGCCTCAGTCATACAGAGGACCCGGTCCAGGAGTCTGGTACCACCTGACCAGATATCGTATTCAGACGACAACGACAACGTCAAAGGTAAGCCTATACGGACAGAATCTGTGATTCTTAGTAATTACATGTTTAGCGTTGATGTAATCAGTGGCGGATCTAGGTTTCAGCAGACTATTTCCACCTTGTCCTTTTCGTTTCCCTCTTTTTCTTTTTCATCCCCTTTCTTTCTTTCTCTTTTTCTCACGCACGTCTGCCCCCTTCTTTTGATCTGTCACTGGATGTAATAGGTCAGTAAACGACATTAAACAATGTAAAAAAAACTTTTACGGCGCAATTTGCACAGCCATTAATTTGTAAACGAGTTATACCAAAATATTCTAAGCCTAACCGCGATTAAACTAACTTGTTCAATGTTCATTGTCAATTACTATGTCAGTGGTCACGTGCTGGGCGTGGTATAGTGTCAAACGATAGTAATTAACTCGGCGTGATTGGTGTTCGAGATGCGTAACGTCATCGTCGATCTGCAGGTGCTCGTTCGACGCAGACTATGACGTCATCGCTCTCCGACCAATCACAGCAGCTCTCTCCTGATCACGTGATCGCCAGGCCTCGCCGGGCCTCCATGTATGACGCGCTGGACTTTACCAAAATCGACGCCAGTCTCTATCAGCGACCGGTAGGTGGCTTATGTGCTACTTGCTTTAATTACTTAGTTCATGTAAACTTGTCCTGTTATTTTAGCCGTTTTTGTGCTGCTGCCCTGATAAGTCGCATTATGGATCTTGCCCAAATGCCTGTCCGTCTGTAAGCTCATGTCCTGTACAAAAACTCAAAAAAAAACAAAACGTGTATGAACATCTTTATTCACCACAACAGATGGTAGCAATTACAACGTAATTGCAATACAAACAATGAGAGAAAAAAAGAAAAAAACATGTGTGTTAGTTCGTGCTTATACTTTTTGATTTTTGCAGTTTTACATCAGCGCTTATACGACATTAAATGAATTGCTTGCAGTTTTTTTATATGTAATATTTGCGGTTTTATTAAAGTTTGAAAGGTCGCTGAACAGTTACTTTGTACACAACAACAACTACTACTACTACCTGCCGGCTACATCACTGCAAAATTTCATTTATCTACGTCAATCGGCAGCCGAGATATTGTTGTTTGTGCAAAAATCCAAGATGGCGGCCGCCGCCATCCTGAATTTTTTTTTGTTTAATATTTTGGCATTTCTGTATGTAGGACCTCCAACGTAATGCACATGCCAAATTTCGTGCAAATATGTGCAATAGTAAACAAGTTAATTGAGCGACAGATGAAATTTAAAATGGCGACCGCCCCCATCTTGAATATATTATTTTTGTCCATTTTGGTCAAGTGGTCTATTTCCGGTGGCATCCGGCTACATTACTGCAAAATTTTATTTATCTACGTCAATCGGCGGCCGAGATATTGCTGTTTGTACAAAATACCAAGATGGCGGCCGCCGCCATTTTGGATTTAATTTTTGTTCAATATTTTGGTATACCTGCATGTAGCACCTCCAGGGTAATGCACATGCCAAATTTTGTGCAGATATGTGCAATAGTAAACGAGTTATAAACGATAAATGAAATTCAAAATGGCGGCCGCCGCCATCTTGGATTTTTGATTTTTGTCCATTTTGATCAAACGGTCTGTTTCCGGTGGCAGCCTACTTCACTGCAAAATTTCATTCATCTACGTCAATCGCCGGCTGAGTTATTGATGTTTATGCAAAAATCCAAGATGGCGGTCGCCGCCATCTTGAATTATAATTTTGTTATGCTGGACCACCCACGAAGTCCGTTTGTGCACCTGAAATTCACCTTAAAATTTCGTGTTGATCGAGTGCGTACTTTTTGAGATATCGCGATTCGAAAATTTCGCAAATTTGGCTTAAAATGCCTATTCAGGCCCCAAAAAATCATGTTTTTGGGGAGTTTTGACCCCCAAACATTATTTTTTATCATTGAGACCCACAAAAGGGGATACCTTATGCGGAAACACGCGTTTTGAGCCATAAACGGTCGTGATCGGTCTTCTGGTGTGACCTGTAGGCGTGAGCAAGAATACAAAAAAAGGATAGATAGAACACAAAAAGTAACGGAAAATTCCCTTCCTACGCAGACCCCCTTCCCGTCGTCCCACATCAACCAAATTTTGCGTGTAGGGTCGTATCCCGGATATCTTTTTTGGTTTCAAGTTTCATTAAGATCGGTTGAAAAATGTGGGAGCAGTGGGGGGTCGAAATTTTGGCCATCCCATTGACTTGGCACATCGCTTATACAACTGCTTGTGGCTACCGCACAAGCCGTGATCTGTGAAAGAGTCAATGATGTGAAGAAGACTTTTTCTCCAAAACTAAAGACACAGACCAAGATTTTTTCTGTCTGTGCCATTGACTGACCGAGACCATGACCGAGTCTTTTTCTCAATATTAAGACTAAAACCAAGAATTTGTGCCTCGAAACCAAGCTCGAGATTTTTCAAGATCAATTTTTAAGAACACTTTTCGTGCAGCATAGAATGTTTTAACTTAAAATGTTGTTATAATGCACAAAAAGTCAATCACCGACATTGAACAGCAACAAGAAAGTGTCTAAGATCCAGTGTCAGTTAAATGTGAACTTTCATTTATGTTACTGAATTTAGCAAAAGTAAAGATCAACTATACTGCATTATGTGACTATATTATATATTTATTATTTAATCGTACACAAGGTACAGAAAAAAAGAAAAAAAGAAAAGGAACGACAATAAAAACGCAAAAAGCAACACAAACTGAGCAGCAAATAAACTACAAAGTACGGCTAGATGCTAAATATAAAATGAGACTGTCCAATTCAGAATCTAACAATGTGGAGCCGTCGGAAAAGAACAGAAAATCAAAGCCATCACGTAGGTTCAACACCTGACGTAAGGCATCTACAGTAAGCCAATCACTCTCACTGACTGACGAATAAAATGACTTGACAAAAACATTGTTAGACATACTAA
>Ga0209367_1004708_pt1 | contig 18907 bp, 11 predicted proteins | sample WorMetLIZISLAND2_FD_187412 | JGI IMG/M metagenome (GOLD analysis project Ga0209367, IMG submission 187412) | Marine gutless worms symbiont microbial communities from Max Planck institute for Marine Microbiology, Germany - Olavius geniculatus... ... | reverse complement strand
CTATTGTATGTTACAATAAAATTATCGTTATTGCTAGCATTATTGTTGTTCTTATAATACCTTTGGTGTTATCACATGCCCATCAATCGCACCATTGGCGTGCATCACATTATGCGTCAAAATTTCTTACAAACTAAATATCCGTCTGTAAAAGTCAGCTAAAAAGGTAAATTGCCTTGACCGTCGGACATGTTGTGCATCTAAATTTCTGTAAAGCTGAATAAGCTGCAATTACATTAGGCCTATAGCGAAATAACATGAACCGCGGTTGTTAGCATGCTTAAAATGAAGTGAACGAGACAAAATTATGCAACTGAATTTGTGTAAAAACTGAATAAGCGTCAATAAAAGTCTGTAAAGAACACAAATTGCCTTGAACATCGGACACGTCATGAGAAATTTGGTTGCAACGGTTTATAGGCCTACTGCGATGAGAAAAATATACTAAATAGTACTGCAGCATAACCGCCAAGTAATCAGTATACATTTCTAACAATCAAACATGATTAAAACGCATTTTGACAGTGGTCCAATACGGAACTCTTGCCAAAAATGTATATTATTCATCAAAATGCATCTTCAAGACCTAACTGCTCGTCTGCTAAATTCCAAAAACATGTATTTCGGCTTTCAAATTTTTACATGTACCATAAGTAAAACTAAACAGCAAAAACTATGCTAATACAAATACTAACCCGTTTCATGTAACTTACATGCACATCGGGAGACGAAATGTCGACAACATAATTCTCTGCAGACTGGTCAATGGAATCAGCTGTCAGCTGACTCACAAAGAGCAATGTTTGCAAAATAACTGCGTTAATAACAATATAAATCAACCCAGAAATCTTTGTCATGTTTTCGGTAGAAAGCTAGTGTTATATTTCACTTTGAACGTATTTCATTCTGATAATAACACAAATAATCTTGCTTTTCGCAATTACACACACGAATCGTAAACAAACCACTCCATTAGTACTTCCGTTCGTTGCGATGTAAGTAAGTAAACATACATAAGCAAGTGCCACATACACTACACATACAGATGTAGTGATTCATCATCATCATCATCATTTTATTTGACTCAGGCAGCATGGCCCATAAAACACAAGAACACATACACAAAACACAGAAACGCTAAGCTAAAAAAGGGAAAAAAGAAAATGAAGAAAAGAAGCGTCTAATCGGCTACACAACAGAGAAAGTCAGTCAATGTCCACAGTAACAGGGTGGAATTTGACGGGGGGACGGGGGACGTGTCCTGGTCGCTGGACTTCGGGATCCCCCCACTGGAGATGAGCCAGACGTCCCTGGGTGGGATGCATTTGATCCCCCTCACTGGAGTAAGTTGTGGGGCTCACAGTAGGCGTATTGGGTGCAAATCTGAATATGCTTGTCAGAGAGGCCTATAGTTATGCCATGCCACTTCCCACTTGGATGTGACGTCATTGCTTGTTTTGTTATAGTAAGGCCTACTATTGCCCTCATTTCTTCGTGTGCTCCAACACAATTTAAAAATGTTCGCGAAGGAGTAAAACATAATTTGAGCCATATGAACTAGATATTTATATTGAAGCACCAGTGTAAACATTTGGGGACGCGCATTGGGCCGAACTGATATGGCCTCAGCGCTGGGCAGGTGTAAGAGCCTGCCCACCCCGAAGGCAAGGCAAGGGCTCAAAATTTCATACGCAGCTTGTCTTGGTCTACCTGTAGTGCGCCAATTCACTCATGAAATATCTCGTAGACGAAAATTGCCGCAAAAATCCATAAAACCCCTATTATAATGTTCAAGGTAATCCAAGGTCATTACTCTCAGTAGCAATCAAAAGCCTATTAGTGATTAATAGTAACCTAGGCCTTATCTTGCACCGTTTTCAAGATAGAGAGACTTATTGGCCAAAAATCACAAATTTTCCCTACCTCCTCTCATTTAGCACCCTTGCTCGAGGTGACTCCTTTTGAATTTATGGAAAAGCTTTATGGATCCTGAAACAAGAGTCTTAAAGGCAGCCGACCGTGAAGATTTGGTAATTCTAGCTTGCACCATTTTTGACTGATACACCCATGTGAGGGACAGACAGAAGGACAGACAGACAGAATTGTGATGGCTAACATGTGCTATAGCAGTTCCTGCTTTTGCACAAAATAAAATCATAACTGCCTGTTCTTAGGTAGAAATTTTAAAACTCATTATCTTCAGACTGCAATGTTGAAAAAATGATCTAAAGTTAACCAACTGCGAATAATAGAGACCAACGGATTCTGAAGCACTACATGCAAATAATTCCTTGCAGCAAGCATATATATATTCCACAATTCCACACACAAACAACAAAATGCTAATAAAATACTTGCAACAGTAACATAATTATTCATTATTTATTTCATAACTAGACATAAAAATTCGCTAGCTGAACGGAGTTAACACGATTGTTGTAGCGCTAGCTGACTCGTCGTTACGTTACTAATGTCAACAACTGTTACGAAGCACAATTCCAACCACCAGCGATTGTTTGTATGCTGACAAGCAAAAAACTCTATATGACAAATGACGTATCATAAATGGTATCGACAATCAACGTCCTCATAATATAAACGACCAGACAATTTTTGCAGGACCAAACAATTGAGAGCAGACTCACAAACAGATAGAACCGAAATGACAGGATCGTCAGCAGCATTACCAGGCATTCATATCAGTCACTATATGCTGATGTGTAACAAACGACCCAATGACACCAACGCCAATATAATGTACATTACTAGCCAACGCAGCCGTCGCTATGCACTCGTATGCTGAGCGATGTGTGATTGGCCGGACTGGGAAAAACCACCGCCACCGCGAGCACCACCAGCTCGCGCCAGTCCCATGCCTCGAATACCGGGCATACCACCTCGTACTGCTGTCATGCCTCCAACGTTAGCTGCACCACGACCTCCTGCAGCAAATAACATTGTCACATCACATTAAACACCTGTTTTCATTCTTTAGAGACCTATCCTAGCTAACCTGTACAGTGACTCTGTATGCCTATGCATGCTGGGACCTTCTGACCCAATGATCCAATTTGACTGCTGCAAGTTACAAGGCTGAAGAAAATTCCTCACTGCATAGCACAATGTCACAAAAAAGAACAATATCAAATTAGCATATGCTTGCCTAGACATTTTTCTGCTAAGATTGGGCCCGTCGAGAGCCACAGCGGGGCTCAGGGAAACATTCTCGAGGGGCTCCTCTGGGAAGAAAATTTTTGAATTTTTTTTCTAGAATGGCACATTCTGGTGTACTTTACACTTCTGAGCAATGACGGGGCCCCCAAACATCATGGGGCCTGGGGTGACATTCTCCCCTAACCCCCACTCTCAATGGGTCTCGGTAAGATGCCCCATTCAGTGACAATACATACGTAACATACAGACGACAGACAGTCGGAATAGTGTAGCAATGACTTGACCTTAATTGTCAGCTAAAAACTAAAGTTAGAAAATTCTCCATCAGATAAACGTAGATTCTCACCTTATGTTTGGTTTAGAAAACCTTACTTTGGCAGTCATGGTAAACAAAGACAAAGTTCTACAGAAAATACAAGAAGCCTCAGCATGCTAAACCACATGCGGTACTGCATCTGACAGACTTGATGCATCCTGAGACACGACTCGAGAAGATCAACACAGTCAGGTGGAATACAGACCAGTCTTTGGTGCAGATCCACCACGCGGTGCATAAGACGAAGGTCCTGGTCTGTAAACACCAGCTGGGTCTGTTGGCCGACCTGATCTCACACTGACATTACTGGTACCATCCTGAGGTGGCTGTGCCACGTACATGCCACTACCAGCACCGCTGCTGTTGCTGTTGTTCCCGCTTCTTATGCCATCACCACTTCCAGACACTGACATGAATGTGATGTCAGATGCTGCATCATCATGTATCATCCAGTTATCACCAACAATTACAACGATTCAACAATACAAAGGATACAGAATCATTATCACGATAACACACAGAACACCATGTAAACCGTAAGTTCCCTGCAGAATACTTTCCATTCCTCTGATGCACTCACAACATAAGATGGTAATGAAAATCAATGTTTCATTAACAACTGTTCAAGACTTATCAAGTTGCCAATATCTTATTTCTGTCACCTCACCAGGGGCGGTATGCATAACAACGTCGTAGATTAGTTTGGACGTAAGGCCTACGTCGCGACTAACTACTTCCAAACTAGAAAGTTGCGTTCGATGGCATGCAAAACGCTGTCGTAGCAAGCGACTAACTACTACCGATGTAGTTGACGTCGGGTAGTTTGACTCTGGAATTTCCTGGCTAAACGCACTCTGCCTCAACCGGCCTGCAGCTAAAAATAGATATAGCCTGACTTGTCGTCTGCTGCAGTCTTGGGCGTGCTCGAGCCTAGTTACGGCTCCATGGGCTAAGTAAGAATGCGCGATGTGAATAAATGAAATTTATCGAACGATAAAGTTTTATTCAGTAACTTTTAATACTGCAGTTAGTTTCAATGGTGTAATTGACTTACCTGAAGTCCTTTACGATGCATGACGTGATTGCAGATTCTCCTTAGCGACGTTAATTTACATTGACAACGACGGACTAAAAATTTACGACAGGTCGCTGGAGCGACTAGCGTTAGTTCGGAAGTAGGCGTTTGACTAGTGCTACGTCGTCGTTATGCATACCGACTTAGCACTACGTCCGACGTAAATCGATTCTAGTTTAGAAGTAAAGTTACGACGTTGTTATGCATACGGCCCCAGCTGAAAAGTGAATTATTCTGCACAGTCTGGCAAAAACCAGCATGTTTGTTACAGCTATTTGCTATTACAATTAAGCTGAGATAAAATATTGCACGGAACCGAATCGACCGAAAAAGTCTCATGCACCAACAATCAGATGTTCAATGGGAAATCCATTCCAAACACTTGATTACAACAAGGTAAGTTTAAAAATAAATAAACATTTTACCTAGTAAAACAACTATGCACCTTTCTTCTAATCATTCTCTGGTCCTCTCAGCAACTACTATACCTTCCAGTTTTGCTTAACTGACCGATATTTCCAAAATACCTTAGCTCATGCTTAAACCCAATGAAGAATTAAAAAAATATCTTTTGCAGACTGCTGCATCAGTCCTATACAACAAACTGTAGTACTGAGATGCATTTGGCAAGTGCAGCAGACAACCAAGAAAACAAATACGCGTATAAATCACAAACATCAGGAAACAATGTGTAATATGACAGATAAAGACCACAAATCCAAATACATTATATACTTATATAAAAAACAACAATAATGAATCACCAACCATCAAACGTATTGTGAGGTGGCAGTGAGCCAGACGTCTGTATATCATTGGAGACTACCCCATGCCTGGGCACCTGTGCAGTCACAGCCACGCCAGGCACTGTTGTCGGCTCATACACTGGCAGATACGCATTGGCATTCATCGTGTCATTCTACAAGAATCAACATCAAACTCCAGTTCACACTGCCACAGCCATTACATCTAATATCAATTTCATTCGTTGACATCTTTGTAATCTTACTATAATGCGTGGAAAGTTTATTTGTCTGTCACACCCCTCTGGCACCTTCTGTGTTGCACGATCGTAGACCCAGACGGCGACGTTTTGAGTCCTTGGACCTTAGGTATGTGTGGCCCACCTTGCCCCCACCTCTTCCCATGGGCAGTCTGCATTGCCGGGTAACAAAGTGGACCTGTCTGTAGGGTGGGAACTTCGCTAGTGCAAATAATATACTACAAATCAGCCTATCATCCGAAACCAGTTAGTTAATATTGAATGCACTGCATTGTGGTCATCTTAGCCTTTGAGATTGAAAACTAACCAGTAGGGCCCACAGTTTTCTGAGGGCCATTGAATTTCGAGCTGAGCTGCAAAATTTGCTATTTTCGGTAGAATTTGCCCTTTTCCGTGGAATTTTGATAATGTCGCGAAATTTCGCAGACTTTTGCAGAAGTTGAGAAAAGACCGATGATTAGTACGATCGTCGGCTTGATAATGTAATTAGACTAACTATGTCATGAAGAAAAATCAAACTAAACTGCCTAAAATTGCGTCCCTACTAATAATTACCATCGTAATACGGCACAGTGGCAAATGAACACAATGTGACTAATTGACAAATTGCATTTTTAAAAAGAAAAAAGATCGATAATTTTCTTTGTATGTTGCTAGCATAACTGAGCACCATGCCAGCCTCCAAAAAGTGAAGTTTTTTAACAGAATAGAGTTTAGTTTATGCACAAACAGAAGGCCATGGTAAACCGCAGAATTTGGACAATTTTGCCGCGATAAGCCATGGAATTTTTGCGAACTGGCCCACAGAATCTGGCAAAATTTTCCGCGGAAAACTGTGGGCCCTACTAATCAGTTCATCCCATGCACACTGACAATGAGTTTCGTGTAAATTCGTTGGCAAATAGCACAGATACTGCCTCAGGTACAGACACAGTAAAAACAAAATCACAGCATGAACAATAAGCCACTGCCTAGCTGTGGTGGCAAAAGACACAGAGGCACACAATATTTCAAGACATGCCCTGTGTCAGCCACTAAAGCAGGCCTTAGTTGGAACAGAAAACATGCGTTTAATCACCAAACTATGTCTGCAGTTTACGTTTCACCTATAACATAAACGTCTTGCAACATCAGCTGCTAAATATGTATGGAAGTCCTGTTCACATTTCGTCCCTAAAATCAAATCTTATCCATATGTTATGCACCTCACAGCAGTAACTGCACTGCTGTTTTTGTAGTATCATATAAGGATAATGTTTGCTGTAAAAACAGCCGGTGATATACATTCCAGACTTCGAAAGCACTAGGTATCGTAAACAACCAGCTAAATTTTAACACACTATTCACGCCACTGCAACCAACAACGTCAAATGTAATATTTGACTAAAAAGACATGAAAGTCCGTTTTCTCTTTTATTTCACGATTAACATGTTATGTAGGTCATTGAAAAAAAATCGGCAGCATTATTCACCAGAGTCACAGATGACAGTTCTTGTGACTCGAAGCCGGAGATGGTCAGTGACTGACCACGGCTGACTTCACTCGGCAGTGGTATCGGCGCCGGACACGTCTCCTCGACCTGATTACTCGACGACACCAGGAACGCTGCCCCGGGGTGTTGGTCAACAAAGCCAAATGCGGGTGACGCTCGTTGGGGGCCGTAGAACGCAGTCGTAGGCTGATGATAGCCAGGCCCAGCGCTGAAGTGATGCGGAGACTGGGTATGTTCCATTACTGGCGAGTCATTCTGACCAACGACCGTGAACTGGGTGATGGGAGAGTTGCTTGAGCCATATACAAATCCAGGGTTGCTTGGAGGTCTTGCCGTCACTGTCAACATCGACTGATCTGTCACATCACATTCACAGCACAGCATTATGAAAGGACCATGCTAACAAAAGCCTATGGCAGGTACAAAATGGACACTTTAGACGTCTGCAAAACAGGGTTCTGATATCCAGACAGACACCTAAACAAAACATTAAACAACCAGAGGGCTTTATTGGATAAGCCCCATGAAAAAACTTCAAACCTATAAATTTGTGAATATACACTTGATGTGCACAGTATCTACTAATAACTTGAAACTCACAAAAATCCCCAAAACAATCATGTTGGTTGAGCCTTTTTAAAAACCAGATTCAACCCAAAGTCCAATAAAATATCACCAAGTTGTGATTTATAATACATGCTTTTTTCAACTCTGCTGCAAACCAGCAAATAGTACTGGGTATTATGGCTTACAGATATATAGAATTTCAATTGGAACAAAAATCTGTATATAACTTCTGAGTGCAGAATGAAACACAACAAATCCATGGAGTTACATACTGTCCAGTTCAATCTGCGACTCCTGTAAGAAGTGGAAACTGCCTTGCATCGACGAGACAATGTCGTGCAGTGGGCGCTGAGGCCTTGGACCAAACGCCAGCGGCGCCGCCTGGTGAGCTGGTGCGAAGTAACTAGCATTGTAAACAGCCGAGGAGGATCTCGTGGTGTCATTCGGAACCCCTGATGATGATGATGATGACCATTGGTTAACAGCCTGTGGTGGCTGGTACGAAGGCTGCGCTGGTGCAGTGGCCGGATGAGGCAGTGTCTGGTTTACCATCACCTCGGATGCTGTCACTAATGAAGCCCGTCCATCACTGACAACCGAACTGCTAGGTGCTGCAGTAGCTGGTAGTGGTGACATATTATTTCTCAATGTCAGCATCGTTGATGCCGGTGGCAGATCGACTGCACTGTCTGCTGACGCTGTGCACAACATACTGCAAGTTTTATAATATTATAAAAAAATCCTCCACTGTTATGGTTGATACAATTTTATCAGCAGACAATGATACGTACAGTCAAGCTAAGCTAATTAGTTTGATGGCTTGGTGATAGGAACAAGAAATTTGAGCTAATGCTCATGAGACGCACGAAAGCATATAGCAGTTCCCGTTCACAAACTCGGTCTATCTCTAACCATTTCGTCCCAGTTCTTTTTTGGAGTGTGCGCTGCAGCCGAATATCGCAAAAATCGATAAAAACCCCTTATTTTGTAAGTTCAGGGTCTTTCTAAGTCATCTATGTTGATACAGCTAAAAAGCTCATCACTACTAGTGTTTGTTGTGATGGACAGCATGCCCATGGTGATCTGCAACCGTTTTCACGAAAGACTGGCCAACAATCATCGTAAAATACCGACTTTTATGGGGGTACCACTCTTTGATGCTCTATTGCACATGTTTCCTTGAATGTATAGAAAACTGAGACGTGGAAGGTCAAAATCTACGTTCAGTGCTGAAAATTTCATATACAGCTTGTCTGTCTCAATTGACTTCGACACTACTCGCTCTTGAAATGTGTCTTGCAGTCCAAAATTGCCAAAAAATCTCTATTGTGGCGTTCAAAGTCATTCAAGGTCACTGAATTTGGTGGCAATCGAGAGCCAGTATACAACTTCCTATTAGTGATTAATAGTAACCTAGGCCATATCTCGCACCGTTACTAAGATACAGTGACTTATTGACTAAAAATCGCAAATTTTTCCTACAACCTCTCATTTAGCGTCTTCGTTCGGGATGACACCCTCAAATTTATGGAAAAGCTTTAGTTTCCTGAAACTAGAGTCTTCCAGACAGACAATGGCGAAGATATGGTGATCTTAGCTTGCGCCATTTTTGACTGATCTATCCGTGTGACAAACGGATGAACAGACAGACAGAGAGAACTGCAATGGCTACAACACGCTAAAAACAGTAGCTGCTTTCACGCGTAAAAAGTGGCTTGTAAAATAAAAACAAAAACTTTGTATTTAAGCAAACTAAAGTCAAAGGATATTGTACATCCTTTTATTGTCCTTTATGCTTTGCAAAATTTAACAAGAATTGTATGTAAGCTAGTAGCCTTGAGTGTAAACTAACTACTGTTGTCGGTTGTCACACAATTAACAATAAGCAAAAATGCACTGGCATCATAGGTAGTTTGAGTACAAATTTTTCCATGCATAATCATCTGCAGACCACTGAAAACCACAGAGATGTAGGAATCTTGCTGGCCTGCAAAGCAACGTGGTGAAAAACTAAATCAATTCTAAAACAGAAGCTATTAACCAGTACTTGTGGTTCAAAAGTTATGGCAACACAAATTCAACTGACACTCATCCGGTTCTGACGCCACTGACTGCTGGTTCATCTCGGTATTGAGAGATGGCAGCACGGCGGCGTCGAGGCAGTGACTGGCGTCTATCTGCTCAATGAGATCATGCAATGCGGAGTATGTGGTCCCAGACACTGCTCGCTCAGCACGGTCAAGATACGACTGCAGATGCTCCGCTGCTGCAGTCAGCCTCACCACGAAACTAACACACCATAGCCCAACAGACCATCAGCTCATTAAATATTTAGAAATAAACACATTAAGAAGTAAGTAAAGTGCTAATGTTGGCAGATTACAACAGACATCATATAATCCTCTGGCATGCAGAAATTAATCACACGGTGTGCATGTAATGCCACGTACACAATGTTTAAATGTTTATTTTATCAAATAGAACACTTTGCTTTTTCATGTTCAACTATGGCACTCACCATTTGACAATTTATCAAGTAACTGCAATTTTTAAAAAGTTATTCTTTGCGTTGTCTCAGAGAAGCTTCCACACAAACCTCCAAAGTTCATCGTGGAGTTTTTTGACAGGCTAGAAACATTCCTGGTGCACAAAAAAACAATGTCAAATGATAGCCATTGTAAGCACAGGAGTCCAGGATGCAATAGACTCTATTACCAGCAGACCTGCAAGATGCCGTTAATCAAACATCTGAGTGCATTACACTTTGTACAGTACAAAACGCTCTGCTGCTGGGAAGGTAAGCGTAGGTCTTGTACGGCACATGCGTCATGGACTCAGTGGTCTATCCACCAATGGGCTCAATGTCCAAGGTCTGGGAGATGAGCACCACATCTAAGCACCTAAGGCCCTTGAGGTACAGCTCTCCCCCCTTACCTCTACCTATAACAGTACACGGGCATCTGCAATCTAAGTAAGTCACTATTCAGTATTCACCTGTCCTTGCCTTCATCACGAGATGGAGCAATCAACTGATAGAACTCATCAAGCTGTGCTAGTGACTCGGCACTTACAACCTATATATCAGTACACAATCACAGCACCTAACATTACTAATCAACAGATAGCTGACAGACACAGTAAAATGAAACTTATTTTAGACTTCAATCATTCACTGTTCAGATATCAAACAACATTAAGACAAGATTTCAGATTTTAAACCAAATAATAGTCACTACTCACTAGGAATCAAATCATTACTACACGGTGTTTCAAAAACACAGTTTCATAAAAAAAGAGCCCCTTTCTGTTTTTTTTCATAATTTACTCAAACGATGATCAATTTACACAAAATTTCTACCAGTTGTAGCTGAAGAAATACTAATTCAAAATATTGCAACAAAATATGGCAGTTGATTAAATATTCTTTGCTAGTCATAATGTAATACTGATATCATAATGTGTCACAGGTACAAGATTGATAGTCTCAACCGGTGCTGTCAGTTGCTACCCTGCTTCAATGGTGAACTTAATCTGGTTCGCTAACGAAAAATGTTTATCGCGTCAGCACTAAGCAACATGGAGAGACGAAATCAGGCGTCTTGCCATCCAAAAAACGCAACAATTTAGCAAGCTCAGTGTGCTATTGTGCACTGTCTTACTTGAACATGTGAAAGTCCAACTATCCCTGCAGACATGTAAATGTGATCGCTTCGCACGTTTTTGTGGCTGTAACTGTAAAACTTCAAAAATTTGTCATCAGCGAACCAAATTTTTCACCATCAGAGCAGCATAGCAACTGACAGCACCAATTGAGACTATCAAGCTTGTACCCGTGACACATTATGATGTCAGCGTTACGTCGCGACTAGCAAAGAATATTTAATCAACTGCCATATTTTGTTGCAATATTTTGAATTAGTATTTCTTCAGCTACAACTGGTACAAATTTTGTGTAAATTGATCATCATTTGAGTGAATTATGAAAAAAACAAAAAGGGGTCCTTTTTCATGAAACACCATGTATATGCAGGGTGATGTTATTGCACAGAAGTGCAGTCACAAACAGGTGGGTCTTACACAGACTTCTGCAATCGACTAATCGACTATAATGTCAGATTTAAAACACTGCATGTGGAGCTCGCTCCATGGCCCCCTGCACATCAGGAGCCTTAAGGGAACATGTTATTAATTGTTTCAACTTTAATCAAGACAACAGATATCACAAACAAACGGTTGACTTATGCATAAACTTTCACTAATAAGGTCAAATCCTGACACAATAAAACAATCGGCTAAAATGCTCTTGCTGACAACATAATAGGATGTAATATTCAGTTTTAAATGAAAACTTGATGGAGGCTTTTGTCAAGGCTTGCACAAAATCTAACGCACCAAACCCCAACATTAGCGTATCCGGCTTCAGAACTGTCATGCAACATCAAGCCTATTTACATGCCATTTGTACTAACACTTCATATCTAATCTATTGTTTCTGTTTATTGTTTAATGGTCTACGAACATCATAAATTCCAATGATGTCACAAAAACATGTAGCACATGCAAGAAATTTTTATAAACAGTGAAGCACAAAGAATTTTTCAGCCCAATATATAAATTACACCCCTCATAGCTACTAAATTACTAGTTTATATACTACTAACCAGGTCGCCATTTCCATTTTGAAGCACTTGTCGAATGGTGTCATCTCCTAAACTGTCCAATAGAGTCTGCAGACGTAGCAGTTCCTGTAACCGCAGCAGTTCACCTTGCTGTTTCTCAGATTTTTCCCTTTTGTTCTGTTTTCGTTGGACCTTTTCTGCCTAAAACACACAGAGAGAGACCACAGCACTGCAACATCGTATAATTTGTTTTCCATGATTTACATTAAAATAATAATATAAAATGACAACAACAGTAAATTATGATCATCAGCTACAAGTTGCATAAGTTGCAGATGCAAAAACATAACCACAAACTAAATGAAGCCAAAAGAAAGTGAATACAAACCAGATAAAATATAAGTTAAGTTGCTAGTTTCTGACATTAAAACCTACTTACATCATTTCCGATTGACTGGAACTGCTTTTGCAATTCGCGGGCAAATTCAAGATTCTGAATGACCACTTCATACTTGGCTATCGCTTCCTGAAACCCAACAATCACCAACACAACTACCATGTAACAAAAACTATGCTTGAAAATGATACAAATACACTGCATTATTCAACATACTGTATACTTGTTGCCATTTTTCTTACAATTCAACAGTAATTCATACCAGTTTACAAAATAATTCTATTCACAAACAGACAGCGAAAATGACAGACTCAAAAAATGCATGATGCCCCCTGCTGAGAGTAAACGTGTTCTGCAATCAGTGTTCACAAAGAGTCAAATGCCAAGGGTACTCGAAAACCAACCTTCTGATCTTTGTTCAGCTCTTCACCACCATCTACTTTCTCTCTGTATGAATCCAATTTGCCCTGTAAAAATATAAATCACACCAATGAAAGCCTTATCCACCACAATACTAGTTTACACATACAGTATACTGAATCTGCAATCACTTCATTTTAAAAAAACTTCTAACATATTGCATTATATCGTATCAAGCAAGTAGACACAGACTAACTGCCTCTAATTTCACATCATTATGACATTCAAAAATATCTAAATTAACCTATCACATTAAAATACCAAAACTGTTTCCAGTTTGCTACGACTGATGTATCATTTACTGTTATAACAAGCACCTTGGCTAAACCAAAACTTGTCTATATTTCTCTTTAAACTATCAACAGTAATATGTTATGTAAAATGTTTAAAAGTAATTAGGTTATCAACCTGTCCTCAAATTTTAGTGATTCAAAAAGCATTTTTGCAAAGATTTATGTCTTATGAGTTATTATCTGTAATAAAATTGTTGGGTTTTTTGTTATTGTTTTGTTGAGGGAGATTTTTTTTACAGAAAAACAGCAAGAATTGGCGTAGACATGGCATTATGCCTTTCAATAGCCAATGCGACGTCGTGTGTAATTTTAGCAAAATTCTGTTCGATGTAACGTACTAAACGTACCTTTTTTGATGGTTCGGCGTTGAAGTCTTTGATTTAATTGTTTTACTTAGCATCGTTTGAGTTTTTATGCAAGCGAAACAGAATTTGTCAACATCAACACATGAACTGGAATCCCACTGAACGTCACAAAGTAACCTAACGTATTTACCACCGTGTGTCAATATTCTACGCTTGTTTATATTTGCAAATTCGATGAAATGTCAGCGATTAAATGTGAAATATATGACCAGGTTACATAGCTAACACTAACCCTAACCTTAAACCCTAACCGCAACCCTAACCAAAATTCTTGCTCACGAGTGATTTGAAGTGCCCCAGTGTTACAAATGACCGTAATGGCCATTGGTAACACCGGGGCACTTTAAATCGCTCGTGAGTAAAAATTAAGCAAAAACCCGCAAATTTTGTTTTAGATATCGACTATTAAGACAAAGTAGTATGCAAAAAAGTAATTTAGAACGCAATGATTCGAGGACAGGTTGGTAACCCTTGGCCATATTTAAATTCCAGTTTTCCACATACTGTCAATGTCCTTTTTACAGTTAACAGGTCTTCGAAACGAGAATAAATTGTCGGCATTTTTGCTCAACCTGATGATGGGTGATGCACAGCACGATATACAGTATCCCATTACTAACAGACTAACAGATAAAGCTTATCATAATCACCTGCCAAGGCACTAAACTACCTTGTTTACACAATTTGCTCTATGAGTACTCTCAGGCACGAAAGACTGCTGTGTGGGATGTACGACTAGCGATAACTACAGCCAATGAATTGTATTATCGTACTAACCTTCCTCTTTTCTAAGTTTCTGACTTTCTTTTCTATTGCTGTTAAACACATTTTCAGCGGCGTTTCGATCTCAGAAGACGCCATTTTTTAGTTGAACGCGATGTTTTTAACTTATTTCTACGTCGCTCGGAACTTCCGGTCATAGAAAGACAACAATGAGGAAGTAAAATATAAGTTGCCAAAATAAATGTCAACAAAACAATCGACTCGAGCTCGAGCAGCGAGCAAGCGTCTGAAACGCAGCTTTGCTCGTCGTGAAGCAGTCGCAACTTGAGTGGAATTTTTATGCAACACAACGGACGTAGCGCAAGTGACGTAGGAGGAAAATTTTTTCTATACAAATAATTAACCTGTGTCTTAAACCTAAGCACGCAAAATTTCAGCGATAATTTGTGCAAAGGGAACATTTTCAAATTCGAGGTTAAATGGAGGAGAGAAATGTAATAATGTGCGTATTTCAACTGAAAACTAATAATATATCGAAAACCATGAAAGATACAGCCAAGGTTACTATTAACCAGTAATAGGAAGTAGCATAAGCCTTTTCAAATGTAATGAAAATCGTCGACCTTGAATGACCTGTCGGTTATCTTAGCGACAGCTGGGCTTCTTGTTGTTACGTACCTACGTACATTTCGTGCGTGCGATGGATGGAAGAAACCTCAATGCATATTGGTAGTAATGACGTAGTTACTAATAATTCGGCTGAATTCATTCAAGTAGTTCGCTCTGTACAAGTCTGTTGCAGATCTATGAAAGCCTCTTTGTAATTTTCCCCAAATATTCTTATATGTATATTCAGCTAATATCAGGGTTCCTACAGATCTTTTCATCATCATCATCATCAACGGAAATCCGGAAGCAGGCTGAATGCCTCTATTTCCGTCCGAAGTAGATCATTTCAACACAAATATCAACACAAACTAAACTAATACTGTTTTACATTGACTTCCGGTACTAGATGACGGACTTATAATCATAATACAAACTAAAGCCATGCCAGATTTTGTAGCAAAATTCCCTGACTTCTCCAGTCATGGAATGACAATTTCCCTGAGCTTATCGAAACAATAACCCTATCGCACAAATGTCAGAAATAGTACACTGACAGTACATTATAAGGTAATGAAACCGTATTAATGGAGCAATATGCAAACGACAGAGGCCCTGGTCAGGGGGTCAGGTGGGTGAAGCCTCCCTGAAGCTGAAACACTTCTAGCTTTTGGACGTTTAATGAAGACGCAAATTTGCCTGCTTTTTTACGCGTGACAGCTGGTACAGCTATAGCGCGTCTTAGCCATCGCAATTCTGTCCGTCTGTTTGTCTGTCCATCACACGGGTGGATCAGTCAAAAACGGTGCAAGCTAGGATTACCAAATATTCACCGTCAGCTGCCTGGAAGACTCTAGTTTCAGGAACCGTCAAGCTTTTCCATAAATTCTAAGGGGGTCACCCCGAACGAGGGCACTAAATAAAAGGAAGGTGGGAAAAAATTAGCATTTTTTAGCCATTAAGTCGCCATATCTCAATAACAGTGCAATATAGGGCCTAGGTTACTATTAACTACTAATAGGAAATTGTACACTGGCTTTCAATTGCCACTGAGATCAATGACCTTGGATGACCTTGAACATCAAAATAAGGTTTTATGGATTTTTTGGTGATTTTGGGCTGCAACACACATTTCAAGTGCGGCAGCATCCACGCGAGACGGTGGCGCCATCTAGTGTATGTACAGGGTGCGGCAAAAAAAGTAGCACCCTAGTTTTTTGCCGTTTTCTTAGCAACCGCTTGGAATTTTAACATGGAATTTTACAGGTTCATTTACAGAAACGTTCTACATCTAACTGCTAAGTGAAATATGATTCTGTTGAAAAATGACGAAATTATAGATTTCTGAACATAACTGCCTACCGATTTTTCAGCATTAAAAATGTTTAAGCTAAAAATGCCATTTAATTTTTAGAAACCGGTTACCACGTAACTGCCGATGACGTCACAGTGACGCTTTGACAAACAGTAATTTCTTTTGTTTATAAATTATCACTAAATTGTCGTTCTTTTCAAGCAATCGCCGGCTGCCCACCGGATTTATTTTCCAGCAGGATAGCGCACCAGCACACACAGTGCACAGAGCAGGAAACTGACTGAGGGCAAACTGTCCAGATTTCATCAGAAAAGACCAATGGCCTCTAAATTCGCCAAATGCAAACTCGGTGGACTATCACGTGTAGTGCGCAATGTTGGAGCTTACCGCAAGCTTAAAACAAGCCAAAAACAATCGCGGAACTCAGGGAATCGCTTCAGGTTATCCGGAGCAGTGGTCATGTTAAAAAATCTATAACTTCGTCATTTTTCAATGGAATCAAATTTTGTTCGGCATTTCGCCGTAGAACAATTTAGTAAATCAATCTGTAAATTTTCAGATTAAAATGCTAAACGGTATAGCTCCCAGTGTATGACCAGTTAACCTTTGCAAACTAGTGACAGTACTGTTGAAAAACCACATGATGACTAACCAACACTCAGTCAAACGATGATTGGCCGGATTAGTTAAAACCTTTTCAAACATTGTATAAGGTTACAGTTTTTGCATGATGCTAATTTTAAAATTACAATTTTGCCAATAGCAACCAAACAAACAAAATATAAGTACGAAAACACCGTAACAGCACATGTTACAAATGCACCAAAAGTATACAAAAAATATCATTTGTCGGTTTAGTCACTTTCAACGTCCGAATCAGACAGAGAGATATTTTCAACAACATCTTCGTCGTCATTATCATCGCTGTCACTGTCCATCTTTCTATCAGTAGAATGATAAGTGACGTCCGTGCTGGATCCCTGCTGCTCTTCTGAATTACTCATTTCCGCCTCATCATCATCGTCGTCTTCTTCACTCTCGCTGGCAGACCTTGCTAGAGTTTCCAGTTCGTCCTCATCAAAGTCACTGGCACACACGCAACACCATCGCAACATACTAAGTCAGTGGCACACACAAAACTCTACTGCAACAGATTCAGTCAGTAGCAAATAAAAATCACCATCAACGAATCAAGTCTCAGGCACACATACAACACTATCGCAACAGATTCGGTCACTGGCCCACATAGAGCACATCTGCAATAGATTCAGACACTGGCACACATAAAACACAACAGCGACAAATTCAGTGAGTGGCGTACATAAAACTAGACCGTCAAGGCTCGCGCAAGACTAAAGCTGTCTACAGTAACCGCTGTTGCATGCTGCAATGTCTATAGCGAGGACGTCAGTGTCGGCCAGTAGCTATCGGCCTAACAGCAGCTAGTAGCTGCATGGTCCCATCTCACTATAGTAAAGTAACAGAAAATCTGGTCCTGCGACCTTGACCTATAAACTCGAAATTCAATAATGTTATTGCAGTTGTCAACGAACATGTTCGTGCAAAATTTCATCAAGCTAAATGCAGTGGTTCACGAGTCATCACGCTAACAGAAATAAAAAAAACTTAGTGACGATCCTAAAAAACAAAACTTTTGTTGCTAGAGAGAACAGTAACACTGTCGGATAAAAATAAGACGGTAATTATTAATGATATAATTTTTAAATTAATGGAATTAGTCCTTTTTAATTGTATTGTTATAAATAACATGATAGGTATTATTATTGCTGTTAATTTTCTATAAAAATATCAAGATCTTGATATCAAGATAATAAGTATTATATATAATATAACAATGTTTGTATAATGCAAGTTAAACCATGCTGGATCGAAATTCGAGAAAATACTTATTATCATTACAAGATTTGATATGTTCTATGTTAACTCTGAAGGTTAATAGTTTATATAACTTAAAATCTTATAATGCTGAAGAAAGTTTAGACTTACAAATTCAAAATTTGTTGTGCTTGAACACTACATTATAATGACCCTTATCAATAAATACATACATAGAGGAAGATTCATTCTACATCTACAAAGTGTCAATATCAAGCAGCTATCTCAAATCTTAAATGATGATTATTAGAAAAATGAGCTTTAGTATTTCGTAATAAATTTATTATTAAGAATAATGTACCAATAATTACATGAATTCCATGAAATCCAGTAGCAACCAAAAAAAACTGAACCATAAATGCTATCTGCAATAGTAAAAGTAGAATCGATGTACTATGTAGGAAAGTAAAATAGATTCCTAATATAATTGTAAAAATTAAAGTAATAGAAGTCAGACTTGCAGTACTCGAGTCCGGACTTGGACTCGAGTCCGGAGTTAAGTCCGTTTTTGCTGGACTTGGACTTGGACTTGGAGCCTCTGCCAGCAAGTCCTTTTTCAAGTCCTTTGTACCTACAAGATCGATAGCATTGTAACAGACTACTTCGCTGTGGTCTTGTAAATCGGTGTATAAACAACGCCAATAC
>Ga0209367_1004707_pt1 | contig 18908 bp, 9 predicted proteins | sample WorMetLIZISLAND2_FD_187412 | JGI IMG/M metagenome (GOLD analysis project Ga0209367, IMG submission 187412) | Marine gutless worms symbiont microbial communities from Max Planck institute for Marine Microbiology, Germany - Olavius geniculatus... ... | reverse complement strand
TATCTGCAATAAACTTTTAAAGACTTAATTAGCGCACAATAAACAAAAGGTGCTTTATTTAGCAAAATTATAAGTTTCTATAACACCTGTGTTCAAAATTGTCAGAACTTGTGCTCGAAGTGTGCCCGACGTGCACTGACACAAGCGCTCAGACGGTGGCGCCACTGGCTGATCGCGGCATCAATGATCGACTGGTCGAACTGCGCCCACTCACTCGTTGACGAGACGCGTTTTGAGTTCATCGATGTTCATCTGACAATTTTGAACACGGGTGTTATAGGAACTTATAATTTTGCTAAATAAAGCACCTTTTGTTTATTGTGCGCTAATTAACAGAAAAATGAGATGGGAAGACGAGGGAAAGGAAAGCTACCATACTAGCACATATTTTATTCTCATTTAAAGCGATGATTGTATAAAATGCAACTTTTATGCAATTCTGAAAGCAGTTAATCGATTATCTAACTAGCAGACATCGGCCTGTTAAGTTTATAGCCATTTTAGCTGTTGGTTAGTGCTACGCAGCAATCTGAGCTATGCAAATCTGTCAGTCAGTGCCTAACCAGTGATCTCTGGAAACGTGCCCTTAGTATTTGTGTTTGATAATAGCATTAGTGTTTGATATTTTTTGAATAAAATGCACCACTTTTACTTGACAATAGCAGTAAATGTTGCCTACAGCTGTCGATGTTGAAAATAAGTGTTGATGTAAAATGACTGTCGTCTGGCATGTGGTTGACGTTGGCAGAGGTTCTTGAGTTTGTTATAAAAGCTCATAATATTTTTTTTGTCTCATGTGTCATTCCCTTTTGTGACGTAAAATGACTGTTGTCTGTCACGTGGTTGATATTGGCAGAGGTCCGGGAGTTTGTCATAAAGGCTCAGATTCTTGCCGGTGGCCGAGGCAAGGGACATTTTGACACTGGGTTCAAAGGCGGCGTCCATTTGACTAAAGAGTGAGTGTGTGCCTCAGAAAAATATCAGTGTTAAGGGGATGTCAGACGAACGACAAAGTCGGCCAACTTTTGTGGGCGTGGTTAAGTTGCCCGACAAAATCGGCCGACAGAATCAGTGAACCATGACACACGGCCGATATTTTCATCTGCTACTTCGTACGATAACAGCTAGCACAACAGCCGAATGCGGATCACAAAATAATACTTGCATCACCTTTTTTGCATCTAATGAACGAAAATAATAACAAACACAATGAATAACTAAAATCAATATTCATCTTCTGTTGTAAACAATCACCATGGCAACATAAACAAAATTTGTTGTCCGATATACGAAAAGTCGGCCGACAAAATCGTCGAAGATAGAACATGCTCTATCTTGGCCGACAAAATTGGGCGATGACATGACACACGACAGATTTTTGTCGGGCGATTTTGTAGCCAGATAAAATCGGCCGATTTTGTCGTTCGTCTGACATCCCCTTTAGTTGCTTTATTGGAGTATTGCCCTGTAAACGCCTCTGCTGTATATACCACAGTAAAACCTTAGGTGTTACGCTGTTCATAATGTTTCTCACAAGTGCTGTTAAGTTCTGATTATATATTATGATGATACTTTGTGCAAAAATTTGTTGATATTGAACCAGGATTGATGGAGATATTTGAAAGTGCAACAAGGGTGTGTGATTGCATTGCGCATTTTAACAAAGAGTGATTGTTCAGTGTAAGGTGTAAACCGGTGCTGTGAATCTGCCACGTGATTTGCAATTTTTATAATTATAAAGAGAGCTTTTATTTAGCAGTTTTTGCTGTGGACCTGCTTAAAAGATCACTGCTTTAGCAGCCATTTGTGTTCTGATATTTTTGTTTTCTCCTTATTTCTTGTTTTTTAGACAACTTGAATTGCACCTTTATTTAGATTACATTTGGTTATTTGTTGTTGACTGATTACGCGCGAGAGCTAGCTAAGCTATAGCATGTATTAGCTATGGTAATTCTGTCTCGGTGTCTGTCACAACCCAGTACTGATTGGAGCCGAGGTGAGATAGAAGACTGTGTTTTCACCATATGATAGCTTAGTGTCTCTAGTATTTCCTGACAAAATTTCATGCTGCTTCGAACGAAGTGGAGAAAGAAGGGCACCCTCCCTAAAAAGACGTTATTTTCCAGCCATTGGCTTGCTTAGCATTGAAATGGTTGCAAATATACACAGACATGCTGCTTATCATAATAAGCACTGGCGACAAGCTTCTTATGTGTGCTAACATTGATGACCTTGAATGACCTTGAACCCCAAAATAGGGGATTTTAGTGAATTTTTCGTGATTTTTGGCTGCAACACACATTTCAAGAGTGATTTGCGCTGAAATGGCTGGAGATAGACGAAGACAGCCTGCGAATGAAATTTTTAGCATTAAACGTAGATTTCAACAGTCCAAGTCTCGACCCTCTACATTCAAGAGGCCTGCACACGCAGGTGTCAAAAAGGGTACCCTCCTAAAAAGTGGTTAAATTTTTTTGATATTGGCTTGTTTAGCATGAAAACAATTTCATATAGGCACACACATGCTGCTTATCATAATAAGCACTGGTGATGTGCTTTTAAGCGGTATCAACATCGCTGACCTTCAGTGACCTTGAACCCCGAAAGTTTCAGTGATTTTTTGCAATTTCTGTAGAGTGAATTGCGATGAAATGGATGGAGATAGACCAAGACAACCTGCAAACAGGAACTGCCATAGGCTCTTGCGCATCTCATGAGCATTATCTTAGATTTCTTGTTAAATGACTGTCATTGTCTGAGTCTGTTTGTTTGTCTGTTTGTCTGTCTGTCTGTTTGTTTGTATCAGGGTCATATGGTCTGCAGAAAGTTGTGCCAAGTGTGAAGGAAACGCTTTGCCGCAATCTGATCATCTGTAGTTGTCTGTCTGTCATATGTTTCTCTGTGTGTCTGTTTATCTGTCTCTGTCTCTGTTTATCTGTCTATTTGTATCTGTGTGTTCAGTCCAGAGAAAGTGTCTCCAATGTCAAGGAGATGCTTTGGTCACAATCTGATCTGTCGATTGTGGCCCGCCATAGCCAAGGGCCGCCATAGCCAGGGACCGCCATAGCCAGGGGCCACCATAGTTAGGGTTACGGTTAGGGTTAGGACCCCACTAACCCTAACCCTAACCCTAACCCTAGTAGCCTATAGGAAAGTGTGGCGGAGCTAGCCATTCGTACCATTGATTGTGGGATTGTGGCTATGGCGGCTCTTGGCTATGGCGGGCCGTCACCTGTCTGTCTGTCTGTTCATTTATTTGTTTTCGTTTGTCTGTCTGTGTGATTGTCTTTGTGTCTGTTTCTCCTTCTGTCTGTGTCTGTCCGTCTGTCCATTCGTTCGTCTGTACGTTTGTCCGTCCATCTGTCTTTGAGTCTGTCTGTCTATTCATCTGTCTGTCAGTCAGTCTGTCTGTATTTGTGCGTAGTCCGGAGAAAGTGGCGCCAATTGTCAAGGAGATGTTGGGTCACAATCTGATAACCAATCAGACGCCAAAGACCGGGGTCAAAGTTCGTCAGGTCAGCCAGTCACACTCTCCAGCCAGCCGAGAATTTACAATCACCGAAATATGATGTCAGCATGACGTCACCAGTAACAAAGAATAGCTATCTTAACAGTGGTGGAATATTTGTTTTTTCCTAAACATTTTGTGGAAATCTGTACTTTTCCACGGAGATACAAAAGAAAACGTGAATGGGTGTTTTTTTTCTTAACACAGTGTACATGGAGACCTACCTGGCATTCTGTCTGTTTGTCTGTCTATCTGTCTGTCTCCCGTGGTGTTGGAAGCGAGCATGTCGCTTTGCATTTATGTAGAATAAAGAGGGATTTAATCTGAGCTGAATGTGTCAGTGTTGAATGTGTCTTAATCCCCAAACATTCTATGGCCCGCTACCTTGGAGCTAAATAGTCCCCATAGCTACCATAACTAATAGTCTCTGTGTTTCTGTCTGTTCGTGTAGGTAATGGTGGCTGAGGCACTGGACATAGCACGCGAGACCTATCTGGCGTTTCTGATGGATCGGACATGCATGGGACCGGTGATCGTCGGCAGTCCAATGGGAGGAATGGATATCGAGGAAGTTGCAAAGAAACACCCCGATGCCATACACAAAGTGTGCACCGTTGAGTCGTGTTTTGACACCATAGATTGGACATTTGTAGGTGCTTTGTGCAGGGTGGGCCAAAAAAACCGGACCTGTTTGAATGTTGATAATTCAGCGGTGGTTAGTGGTAGAAAAACGTGTGATACGTCAAAAGTTTCAGAATGCTGTAAAGAATAAACGACAAATTTGCATAGCGAAGCATTTAAATATTTTTTGTCTAATTTGCGTCCCCGAAATTCTGCCAAATTTGACTGTAACACATGGATTTAACATGGATATTTGAGCTTTTACAACTTAGCGATGTTTATTGATGGAAAGGCGCGTAATATGCCAAAAGTTTCGAAATTGTATACAGAAGAAGTGTACAACTTGCATGTCTCAGCATTTAAATATTCTTTGCCTGATTTACACAAATCTGCCCCACCCCTAAAATCATGCTAATTTGGCAGGAACGCATGAATTTAAGTTGATTTTCATTCAGCATACAGTGAAATATCAACAATCATTAACACATACGTTGAGTTTAGATGAAATTCGACATAGGCAGTTGCCCAGATTTTGCATTCATAACCGTCATCAGTCCTTTTAGGCAGCTGATTGATCGCTGGAGTCAATGTGTTCAGGATCAGCTGAGCCCAGCATTCGATTAGCGCACACGTTTTAGCCGGCCAGTTACTAAAATTTTGTGACCATGCTATCTGTTGCAATGCCCCCACACTGAATAATTCACGGAATTCAAATCTGGACTTTTTGGCAGTGAGTTTTTGAGTTCAGTGAACTCGGGTACACGGCAGTGCTGACATATGCCTAATTTCAGGGGTAATGAAGACTTATGCAAATTAACCAAAGAATATTCAAATGCTTTGCTATGCAAATTTTTCTTTTATTCTTTACAGCATTGTGAAACTTTTGACGTATCACATGTCTTTCTACCACTAACCATCACTGAGTTATCAACGCTCAAACAGGTCCGGGTTTTTTTGGCTCACTTTGTATGTCGTGCAGCTGTGGGTGCCAGTCTCACACTCACAATGTCAATACAGGCATTAAATTGGCATTAAAGTGGCATTAAATTTCTTTTGTGCAAGATCATGACAAGGATGTGAATTTTTTTGCAGGAGTCGCATATTTCACAAATTTGTGGACACGCTGCAAATCTCGGTCATTTTTGCCGATTTTGTCGAAGTTTCCGAAGCCACCAGAGGCAATAAGAACACTTGTATACTTATAGGCTTGTCAATCAGTTGATCGATTGACTGTTTGTTTGATTGTGTGATGATGCATCATTTGATCAGGCACTTTGTCTATCTGTCAATCATTCAGAGGCACATTTCGCACTTTTTTTCTCTGAGAATCTCACTTCTGCGGCTCAGTAGTTCTCACTAGTTCTCATGAAAAGTGTGAAACGCGTAAGTAAGAATTCTAACATAGAATTCTACGCTAGCCAACTCACGAGCAAGTGGGCGGAGCTAGCATAACGTAGCAAAAGAAAATCTTGCTCAGAATTTCTCAGAGAATCTCAGAGAAATAGAAAGTGCGAAGCATGCCTCTAAGTTAGAATTTCTGAGATTCTCAGAGAAAAAAAGTGCGAAACGCGGCTCACATCTCTCTGTTTGTCTGCATGTCTGTCTCTGTGAATCTGTCTTTGTCTGTGTGTCTGTGTTGGCTGTCTGTTTGCCAGTCTGTCTGTCTGTCCCTCTCTCTCTCTGTCTATCCATCTGTCTGTCTGTATGTCTCTCCCTCTGTCTGTCTATCTATCTGTCTGTCTTTGTTTATAGGAACCTGTTGATATTGGGACTGGTATCACGGACGCTCAAGCGCGTAAGATGGCCGCATTCTTACAGTTTGAAGGAAGTAAATTGGACGACGCAGCCGAGCAGATCAAACGCCTTTACGCTCTCTTTCTCAAAGTGGATGCTACGCAGATAGAAATCAATCCATTCGGTGAAACACCCGATGGACAAGGTATCTTCTGATAACTTTTCAATAATAACTAGAAATTTGGGGCAAAGCCCAACGTGAGTTCGATCGGCACCCTAAGTCCGATTGGGGGGATAATTCAGGGGGGTTGAAATTCTCCTCGTAGCAAAGTCAAGTGGCCCAAACTCAAATGCATTGGCATATGCAGAACGCGCATAGTCGACTTAAGATGGGTCAACATGAGTGCCTATAACTTTGTTGTTAGTGGACCAAAGTTCACAAAATTTCTTTTGTTCAACGCAGGTAAGACCGTTCTTGTTAATGCCGTTTACAGCTTGTCAATATCTTTATTCGCTTCAAAGACATTTGCGCTCAAACTCAAAAGTTTTTCTAAATCACACCAAATTTTGGACGTTTTTTTGCCCTCCCAAATTTTAAGGGGGCAGTGCCCCCAAACATTGTACCCAATTTATCATGCCTAGACAGCAGCATGTCCTTACCTTACCTTTCCTTACCTCGGGGGTGGACAGGCTCTTACACCTGCCCAGCGCTGAGGCCGTATCAGCTCGGCCCAATGCGCGTCCCCGAATGTAACCAGAAGGTTACAGGTAGTGGCTATAAAGCCGTAAACGGCTGTAAAGCCGTAAGTAGACGGCTATGAAGCCGTAGTCAGCTGTGAAGCCGAAACCAGCACAAGAGAACTGGTATCGTGTAGCAATATGCCTACACAAATTTGGTCAGCGCTTAGTCGCTCCTCGCCTCCAGATTTTAGAAATCTTTCGGGTCATCGGTGCTGAGCCCCACCACCACGGCAAGGTGGCTGACCTCGGACAGCGGCATGTCATGTGCCAAAGTTTTGTTGGACTATATCCTTTAACTCTGAAGTTTTTCCTCACTCCTTTACTACAGGGTGGTCCAAAAAACGGCACAAAGTTAATGACACCATAATTTTGCAACTGTACATCACAGAGTCATATGGTTTTCAGCAAAATATTCCGAAAAAAATTCTTTACATGACTTAAGTCAATATTTGAATACAGCAGTTAAATATTCTTTGTTATTGCCGCTGGCAATTGAACTATATGCAAAAACAGTATTACCCTCGACACCGAGGTCCATAAAACCGTGCTACTTTTATTTTTTTTCAATAGCTCATTGAAACATTGGCCGATTTCAATAATTTTTGGCATGCAACATTAAAAAGAAACTTGACGTAAATGTCTGCAGTTTTGGCCACCTTGCCCTAAGGTTGTCGCTACACTACCTTCTGAAATGCAGAAGTCATAGTTTGACCATTGACAACAATGAATTCATACTGGGCAGTGCATGAATAACCCCCTTTTTAGCAATAAAAAATAGAACTGTTTTTTAATTAAAAATTGCATATTGAGATATTCCTAATAAAATTTTGCTTGTCGGGAATTTGTCGGAGAACTAATAAAACCATATGGGATAATAGTCTAATAAAAATTAAGTGAGATTCTTAATGACAAAATTGTTGGAAAAAAAATAATAATATACCCTTAAAAATTTAGACTAAATTAGTTATAAATTAATGTATATATGCCTTTAGTGGCTGCCAAGACACACTTTTTGAGCTATTAAGCATCACTATAAGGCCCACAGGATTCTCTGCTGTGGTATAAGAACTTTCCCATTGAAAATGCATTACGGGGTTTAAAAACTGGGGTAAAATAGGAGAAGGAGTCATCAGATTGTTATCGCAAACAAACTTGATCTTACTTTCTGGGCTCCGAATCACTGTGCAAAATTTCATCAAAATCGAATCAAAATTGCGGCCGTAGGAGTGTTTACAGATAGATAGACAGTGTGATTTTATAATCTGTTCCGTGCTGTGCTATAGCAATGGGACAGATAAAAAGCCTAACTTGATGGGTTTAAGGATTTCTACATGTTGATTCATCTGGGTTTCTGCTTGCTCCTCACAGCATTTTTGTTCTGTGGGTTTTTTGGACGGGATTTTTAGCAGGTTTTTAGGTGGGTTTATCTAAAATAATGGGCGTCTTCGCAGGTGTGTCATCCTCGGTCTGCATTGGAAATTGATTGACTTTATTTTCTCGCACTGACAGCAACATTCTGACAGTGTGAAAGTTGCCCCCATTTCGTTAATTCTAGCCAATTTGAAATATGTTTACAAATTAGGCAAGAAATATTTTAAATTGTGACCAATCTAATGTACTCCTTGCACACATTATTTTTTCCTGTATTCATTTAACTGCTTTTTAGTTCCTTTCTTTTCACACTGCAAATAGCTTTGCCGACAGCATCACCCTGCTGACAGCATCAACCGTGCAACTGACATAATCATGTCACGTGACCCTAAAAGGTCAAACTCGTGACCCCATTATCTTTGAGGCGCCATACCTCCATAACGGTGCTAGATAGACGCATGGTCTTGTCTATAGTGACCATGCGACCATGCATTTATCTAGCACCGTTATGGAGATATGGCGCCTCAAAGATAATGGGGTCACGAGTTTGACCTTTTGGGGTCACGTGACGTCATCGGTCACGTGACCATTCGACTCCTTGGGGTCAACTTCATATCGGTGGTCCATAGTGACCGTGCGTCTATCTAGCACCGTTATGGAGATATCGCTGTTTGAAGTTCTTTCAGGAAGGCTTTTCCAGGAACAGAGGTTGGTCGGTCGGTGGGTCAGTCCTCAATATTACGCTGATATAGTCCTCTTTGCTACATTAGGAACGTAGTATGTGAGGAGTAAAAAATTTGGAGCATCTGCATTTAACATGGTGGTGCGTTGACACAAATTATGCAGGGTTCCTACAGGTCAGGGAAAACTGGAAAAAGTCAGGGAATTTGTGTTGTCAGGGAAATGTCAGGGAAAATATTATTTTTGAAAAGTCAGGGAAAATGATCTTGGATCGTGCAGACTGCAGATATCTGTGATTTTTTGTATCTCTAAATATTAAAAAGCAGGCAAATTTGCGACTTCCATTGAACGTACAAATGCCTGAAGTGTTTCAGCTTTAGGGGGGGGCTTCGCCCCACTGACCCCTCACCAGGGTTTTTGTCATTTGCATATTGCTCCATTAAAACTGTTTCATTACCTTGTGATATATATTATACCATTTCTGACATTTTTGCAAGATAGTTATTGTTTTGATAAGGTCAGGGAAACTGTCATTCCATACTATACTATACTATGCTATACTATACTAATCATATTTATATAGCGCCAACATGCGGAGCTGCATAGGCGCTGGAAAAGTCGGGGAATTTTGCTACAGAAGACTCGTAGGAACCCTGCTCAGATAATTTCATCATCTTGGCCCTCATTGTGCCAAAGATTATCAAAATTGTTGAAAATTTGCTGAAGCTCTGACAAAAACAATTTTGCTTTGTTGTTTCAGGACACTGTGTACATTTTACTGATACATAGATTGTCAATGCAATTTTTGTCTGATGCATGGAAGTTGAAACGTTCTGACATCTGTTCATAATCTTGTTGCTGCATGCATCGGGCGTGTGTACAGTGGTGAGTTTTGATGCGAAGATAAACTTTGACGACAATGCTTCGTTCCGCCAGAAAGATGTGTTCTCGTTGGACGACACGACCGAGAGTGACCAGCGGGAAGTGGAAGCCTCGAAGCACAATCTCAACTACATTGGCATGGACGGAAACATTGGCTGCCTCGGTGAGACTGCTACGATTGCAGTAGTATTATATATTTTATATAGATTTTCATATTGGTCATTGCTGTTTTATTATGTTTATTATTTATTACACTGAGGCATAAAAACACACCAGAATTTTTTCATTGTGACTTGAAGAAAAGCGATCCAGTTTTAATAAGTTTTGGTAAGAATATTCCTGATACAACCATGTCAGTTCAGTTTAGTTCAGATCACTCAGTCTGTATGTGCCTAAAGACTTGGCTTGATCTGAAGTTTTAGCTAAACTCGATCTCCCTCATTGTTAGTTGCCACCCGATATATGTGACTGCAGAGACTGGTACTTAGTTTATTTGCCCAGAGGGATGGAAGGCTGAGTTGACCTTGATCTTGGTTATATACCGAGATGGTTTGTCTGTACTATCTGCTTACTGCAAGTTGAACCTGTAAACTGTTGATGTCATGTTGTGTAGTGAACGGGGCTGGTCTGGCGATGGCAACCATGGACCTGATTAAACTTCATAGCGGTGTTGAACCCACGGTCTGTTGATAAATGTGTTGTGCAGTGAACGGGGTTGGTGTGGCGATGGCAACCATGGACCTGATTAAACTTCATAGCGGTGTTGAACCCACGGTCTGTTGATGACAAGTATGTTACAAATGTAGTGAACAGGGCTGGTCTGGCATTGGCAACCATGGACCTGATTAAACTTCATAGCGGTGTTGAACCCACGGTCTGTTGATAAGTGTGTTGTGCAGTGAACGGGGCTGGTGTGGCGATGGCAACCATGGACCTGATTAAACTTCATAGCGGTGTTGAACCCACGGTCTGTTGATGACAAGTATGCTACAAATGTAGTGAATGGGGCTGGTCTGGCAATGGCAACCATGGACCTAATTAAACTTCATAGCGGTGTTGAACCCACGATCTGTTGATGACAAGTATGTTGTGCAGTGAACGGGGCTGGTCTGGCGATGGCAACCATGGACCTAATTAAACTTCATAGCGGTGTTGAACCCACAGTCTGTTGATAGCAAGTATGTTACAAATGTAGTGAACGGGGCTGGTCTGGCAATGGCAACCATGGATCTGATCAAACTTCACGGCGGAGTTCCGGCGAACTTCCTGGATGTTGGGGGTGGAGTGACGGAGGGTCAGGTTTACCATGCCTTCCAGATTCTGACCTCAGACTCACAGGTACCAGTAGCAGTAAGTTTCTTAGTAATTGTATGCCGTGTTTCAAATAAACAGTCAAAATTGTTTTTGTCATAACTTTGTCAAATTTTCACCAACTTTGATAATTTTTGGCAAAAAGATGGCCAAGACGATAGAATTATGCAAGATGCACTAATTTTTCACCTCACCCAAATTATGTCAACGCACTACCATGTGAAACACAGATGCTGCAGATTGTTACATAACACGGTTGTTATTTGTATCAGATTGCTCACTTTTGCGTCGTCAATTTGACAGAGGGTGCCACATGGTTTAATAATTTTGTTGTATTAAATATTTTGCGGTTAAAACAGCAGACGATAAAATAACTTACTGATGAGCTTAAAACATGTCTAATCGATAAGTGAATGCCGCTTGATCAGTCAACATGTGATTCCGCTATCGCCAGGTGGAAGGTTGAGGGAGTCAGTTGTTGATTATTTTAACACTGAACAGGGTTATTGTTCAATCACAGGTGAAGGCAATTGTTGTCAGTGTGTTCGGGTCATTTATATCACAGGGCGGGGGGTGGGGTTCCCACGGATGTCAAAGGGGGCTCGTTGTTCCAAAATGGGAACACTTAGGGGTCAGTTGCTGATTGTTCTCTTGCTGTTGTACGTACTTACAGGTGAAAGCAATCCTAGTGAATGTGTTTGGAGGTATAGTGAACTGTGCTACGATTGCTAATGGCATTGTGAATGCAGCCAAGTCTATCAAGATGACTGTACCTGTTGTAGTCAGACTGGAGGGTACGTAGTAGTATTCGTTGTAGTCATAGTAGTAGTAGGAGCAGCAGCAGCAGCAGCTGTGGCTTATTCTTACCTCAGCTGGTACTCGTTCTTCACTTTTCACAAAGTAACATGTGCTATGAAGTCCTGATTCTGTAACGATTATTTGTACGGAAATTTGTTGATATTGAACCAGGATTGTTGGAGTTATGTGGGAATTGACGAGGTGCTCTGGTTGTTGTTGTTGTTGTTTTAATTTCAATTTCCAATGCGGGGCAGGGCAGCATTTTGCCACCCCGTAGGCTTAAGGCACCATATGGGCCTATCAGCCCAGCAAGATACTAGTTACAATTAAGTATTTCTGGGAATCTGTGAGGCTTTTTGATAAATCTCACTATATCCCCAACTGTTGCGTTGTCAATATCTGCACAGTTTTGCAGGGTGCAAACATGGTTTACTCCATATCAAATTCCTCGTGGAGATAAACTTACTACAGTGACAGGGCTGCCACTTGATCCCTTAAATCCCCTAAAGTCCCTTTTTTAAACACTTTGTGCCTAAAAGTCCCTAATTCTCAAAAAGTGGTCCCCGAAGTCCATATTTCTGTGTAATTGGCTATTTTTCAACATATCCTGACGTCACGCCACTGCGCGCACATGCAGACAGAACGATAGACTAAATTCAGACGTGTCTTTCTATCATGGGCATTGGCATTCACTGCAATAGATCTGTACATGGTGCCAGGTGCCTGGTGCCTGGTGTTCTACATTGTTCCGGCTTGCGACTTCTGTTTTTGTATTTATATTTCAAGTATTTAGAATGGCTAGTCTTGTAAGGGCCAGTCTGGAATTGAACACACGATAATATCGCCCCGAAACCATTTTTGCCGTTTTCGAGTGTTGACTCATATCACGATGCCCTTACATCGCTTTGTAAACTGTGAAAGTTTTTTTGCTCTAATTTTGGCTGCTTTTTAGTCGATTTTTGTCAAAATTTTTGGTATCTGTTTTTATGACAATAAATTTATTCACTGTTTTCAGAATACTTCCGGACGGGTAATGAAAGTTAGTGCAAGAAAAATTTTATGTGCGATGTAACGATATCTGAGACATTTTGATACATGCTGTGCTGCAGCCAGTTATGTCTTGAAATAATAACGTTTGGTTGCCATGGCAACAGGGTTTGTTAGGGGATAAATTTACATGATACCATCAGACAGCCCGGGACCGAAAAAGGGGGTAGGTGAAAACAGTGTGCATGTATTTTTATGGGGACTGAGTTATACCGCTTCAAAATCTTCATTGGCTGTAATGCATAATTTTGCAACTTTTGAATGGTTGCTATGGCAGCAGTGGTCGTTAGGGGGTACACTTAAATGACACCATCGCATAGCCCGAACCCGAAAATAGGGGGTAGGTGCAAACATCGTGCAATTTTCTTTTACGGGGACCGAGTTATACCGCTTTGAAGTCCCCATAGGCCGTAATGCAAATTTTTAAAAATTGGAGCATAAAAAGGGTAAATTTTTAAAATTTTAATGGAAAACATTTAAGGAATGTGCCCGGCGTCAGGACGCTTCGTTTGAGCCATTAGCCGCGTCAGTCGGTCCAACGGGCTGGTCTGTAGCTGTGCGCAAGGAAAAAATAGACGCTTAACGGCGAATTTCGCGCATGTGCAGCCACGCCCCCTTTGAACCAATTGTAACCAAATTTTGCTTGCGGGATCGGGTGTTCGATGTGATCACTGATGCCAAGTTTTTTGAAAATTGGTTAAGGAGTTGCAGAGTTACAGGATCCCCCAAATGCTATTTCCTATACTTTATACGCTCATCGCCCTTACAACAGTGATGTTGGTGTGCTAGGTACAAACGTGGATGTGGCTCGTGAGATTCTGGAGAAAAGCGGACTTGAGATAAAAACCGGGTCAGACTTTGAGGACGCAGCTATCAAAGCGGTTGCAAGCCTCAGACAGTGAACAACACCAACTCTCCACCACGTGACGACAAACGTGACTGTTAAACACACCATGTGACAGCACAGCATGTTACTGTTAGTCATATTAGTGAACAAAATGCTTCAGTCTGGCGTGTTAGACAGACCTCATGACTGTGAGCTCTTAGAGCCAGCCACTAGCACTCTGTCGGCTGGGCCAACAGTGTGACACCCTTCTTATTGACAGTAGAAAATTGTCTAGTTGATTTTTAAGTTTCTGGTACTTGATGTTTGATGATTTTTAGACCGAAGTTGTTCAGTTGTAGTACTCGACTTGAGTACTTATGGTGGTAGTTATGGTTAAGATTAGGATTAAGGTTATGGTCAAACTGGTCAATGTTATTGTATATAGGGTTAGGTTTTGCATTATCATTTGAAGTTAAAACTCAAAACTCAACTCGACAAAGTTTGAAACTCTTTTTCACATATGTATTGCCGCTTGCTGTTAATTATTCACAATTTACTTCATTTGTTTACATCGACATATGAAGAACTACATAATGATGATGACATTTGTTGAAACCAATACGGGAGTGAACAAAAATTGCCAGCGTAGTGCGTCAAAGGGGGAAAAACATTTACCCGAAAAGGGTGTCACATGTTTTGGCCCACCCTATATGTCAAGTAGTCATTGCCACTAGGGTTTATTCCGTGTTGTAGCTTCGTGCAGGACCATCTTTTGCCAGTGCGGGGCCCTTGGCACTAACTTACCCGTGGGACCCCTAATACACATGGCGACTGCGACCACACTAGTGACTATGTACAACAAACTGTAGGATAGGCCCACGGGCGGCACTAGGAATCTGAAGCTGTGGCAACGTGGGGGCAAAGGGGCAATATTTTTCATGCGGGTCAAATGTCGATCTCATTCAGTTGCATGCATCAAAAAGACATAGCGTGGTTTAGGAGAAGAGCCCCAGTCGAGAGGCGAGGAGACAACCCCTCCCCCCTGTGAAGCTGAAACACTTAGTTTTTGGATGTTCAGTGCAAGCCGCAAATTTACTTGCGTTTATATCACAGATAGCCTTGTCGTCCTGCTAAACCTGACGTTTAATAAGTCTCATCTTAGCACGCCTATAGTTACCAAAAGGCACTTCATCACCGGCAACATTTATCTTGAGGGGTAAAGGCACCAGGGGCAGCTGTTTCCCACGCTCCTTCTCTGGTGCCGCCCATCGATAGGCCTAAGTCTGTACTGGAGGTAATGCAGGCCTCTACGCTGTATCTTGTGTGTGTTTTTAGGATTTTGCAAGCGGAGCGAGCGAAATACTTTGGACCCTTGATCTTCCACTTTCTCCCTTAAAAAATTTTCCAGACCTTTTAACTGAGTTTAAGTTGTGACTATATAGTTCATCCCTAAGGCGATGAAATTTGGTTAGATAGATCGATCGATCGATGCATCATCTGTTGCGCTGGGACACTGGGACAGATACCTCGTTCCACAGAATGTATTTCTAGTTTCAAATAATTTGAACAATTTTACTGTGCATTAATTTTCAATGTGCAATTAGTACAGACTGGTTTCTTGATTTTGTTGCTACAGCACATCTTACTTCAAATCGTAATTGGTTGAAGGAATTTGCCCCGAAGCAAATCAGGAAGTTGGAATTGCAAATGTAGATAGATAGACCAGGACAACCTCAATACGTAATTTGTTATAGAACGTAGATTTTAACTGTTTAGTTTCGACCTACTAGATTCATTCGAAGGCCTCCAATTTGGGTATTCTTTCAAAATGGTGGTCCAAAAAAATGGCACAAAGTTAATGACACCATAATTTTGCAACCGTACGTCATATAGTCGTGTGGTTTTCAGCAAAATGTTCCGAAAGAAATTCTTTACATGACTAAGGTCAGTATTTAAATACAGCAGTTAAATATTCTTTGTTATTGATGCTGGCAATTGAACTATGCAAAAACAGTATTACCTTTGACATGCGGTCCATAAAAACATGCCACTATTATTTTTTCAATAGCTCCGTGAAACATTGGCTGATTCTAATAATTTTTGGCATGCAACTTGACGCAAATGTCTGTAGTTTTGGCCATCTCGCCTTAAGGTTGTCGCTACACTACCTTGTGAAACGCAGAAGTCGTATTTTGACCATTGGCCACAATGAATTCATACTGGGTAGTGCATGTGTCAGCTCAGAAAATTACTGAGACCACAAAATCATTGAAAATCTGTTGCTTCATTTTTTATTTAAAAATTTTAAGTCGACAAACTGAAATGATACATCAACAGCGAGTGGGCCGCTTGAGTCATGAAGTTACTGAACGTGCTGTTGGCAAATGGTGTCAACGTCCACCGTTTGCGTTTGTGCTGCAGGAGGACATTTTGAGCACATGCTAAAATGAAAATGATGTGATGTGACACGTGTGCTTTTTGTGTGATAATAATTGTCAACTGCGTTTGTCGCTATTCAGTTAATAATTTCTGAGCTGACACATACAATACCCGGTAGGAATTCATTGTTGTCAATAGCCAAACTGCGACTTCTGCATTTCACATGGTAGCGTAGCGACAACGTTAAGGTGAGGCAACTAAAACTGCAGACCTTTGCGTCAAGTTTCTTCTTAATTTCGCTTGCCAAAAATTATTAAAATCGGCCTATGTTTCACGGAGCTATTGAAAAAATAATAGTGGCATGTTTTTGTGAACCAAAGTATATTGAAGGTAATCCTGTTTTTCAATAGTTCACTTGCCAGGAGCAAAAACAAAGAATATTTAATTGCTGTATTTAAACACCGACTTTAGTCATGTAAAGAATTTCTTTCAGAACATTTTGCTGAAAACCGCATGACTCTGTGATGTACGGTTGCAAAATTATGGTGCCATCAACTTTGTGCCGTTTTTTTGGGACCACCCTGTATATTATTGCATGACAATATGTCACAAAAACTTTGTTACTAGATTACTACGGTGTCCATAGTAATGGTTGCTAGGCAAAACCACTGAGCTCACTTTATATGAGGTTTTGTTGAGGTTTCATGCTTATGTCTGCTGAATAGGCCGTTGCTATGCAGAATCTCCCTGCATAGCAACCGTTGCTATGTGATAAATACACTGTTGGATTCCTTGTAATTAGTGACTTATGAACAGTTTGTTATAGCCATAACATTTGACACATTTAGACATTTATTATATTCGTTATAAGCACACCAAACTTGTTGCTAAGGGCTTTGGGTTGTCATAGTAACAAACGGCTGGTAAGCACCCTGTATCCCAATTTTTTTCCTGTTAACATAATTTTTTCTGAAGTTCAGCCCCTGGTGTACAATAAAATATGCATGGGTTTAATCCCAGAGGGGGTGCATGGTAACCCCTGTCAGCTCCCCGACTACTAAGAGTGTCAAATGCTGAAACGTTTCAGCTATAAACATGGCACTGGGACAGATACCTCGTTCTACAGAATGTACTTCTTGTTTCAAATAATTTGAACAATTTTACTGTGCATTAATTTTCAACGTGCATTAATGCTCGTTGGTGGCTAAAATTTTGCTCAGTTGCCATAGTGAGTGGCAAGAGCAAATATGCCAACTGTACAAGAAAGAATGGCAGAAAATTCAACATTATACATGTAACAGTAATACAACCATATGGCTAGAAAACCAACAATATATATATACATTTTGTTATACCTCAGTGCAAAATACCTGCGATTGGTCCAAATCACGTCACAAGACATTAACAAATATGCACTGTTGACCGGTGGGCAACATTGCCCGCGCGAGCAGCACTGAGTTTTTTGTTCAAACGTTATTTTGTTTAAACTTTGTTTTGGTTTTGAGATATAACAAAACAATTTTTCGTGGCTGCATCGTCGATCAACATTGAAAATTTTTTGCCCTCAATTTGTAATATGTTGCCCTCAGTCTTTGACATCGAGGCAACATTTGACAAATCTATGGCAAAATATTTTGAATGATATCCTCAACGCCAGTCACAATTTGCATAATACAGCACATTTACAGTAATAACACACTGGCCAAGCCAATTTGCTGGTGCCACTTACTGGCAAGATACTGAACATATGCAGAAAACCGTCCAGTGTGTCATCGTTAGAGCCCACACTTTTCAGCGGTAAATTTTGCCAAATTCCACGGACCAGTTCGCAAAATTCCGCGGCGCACCGAGGCAAAATTGTCCAAATTCTGCGGTTTACCGCGGCCTTCCATTTGTGCTAAACTAAACTTTATTCTGTTAAAAAAACTTCTGTTTATGGATGCTGGCATGGCGCTCAGTTATGCTATGCTAGCAACATACAAAGAAAATTATGGATTTTTTTCTTTTCAGAAGTGCATTTTGTCAATTAATCGCATTTTGTTAATTTACGATTGTGCCGCATACGATGGCAATTATTATGAGGGTCGTTCGATAAATAAGTCATTTTGTTAGTTTTCCAAATATTAAAAAATCTGAAATGTACGTTTTGTAGGGAATTTCATTCTGAGTAGCAGCTGTGAGTTTTATGGCGATGACGTCAATGTGACGTCATTTATAAACATAAATGTACAAAACATCATTCTATACGCTTGTTAACGGCGACGTGCAATGAGTGACACATCGAAAACAGCAAAAATCATAAAAAGGTGATATCACTCACCATCACATCGTCTAACTGACAATGTGCTGTTGAATAATATCACCTTTTGTATATTTTTGTATATTTATATTTGCTGTTTTATTACAATAACTAAGTTTTTATGTTGATGGTCAATTACAAACCATCTGCTTTTCACGGCTATGAAGACACTGTACCTTAAATATTTTGGGGTCACGTGACGTCATCGGAACGTGACCACTGGACTTGGCATATGTGGTTTTTTATTGGTGGTCCATTGGAACCATGCATCTATCTTGCACCGTTACAGAGATATGAAGCCTCAAAGTTGCATTTGCCCATTACATGTTAAAGGCCAAAAGTTCTTGCTCCGTGTCACGTGACCTGTAGGCAGGGGGTTCAAAATGACCACATATTTGGAATTCCCGAGGCCATATTGCCTATTCACTATACAACTTCTATGGGCCTATGATGACGATTAGGGGCCGATTATAAGTGAAATTTTTATACAGGAGCGTTTTTGGCCGAAAATTTTCAAGTCCGTTTTTTGGGCCCAATTTTCGACTTTGGGGGATTTTTCAGAGGTTAGATATTAATTTCGAATTTCGGTTCCTGAAAAGGTTTGACCCTTGCCTGAGGCCGCGTTTTCCGAGCCATCGCGCGTGAAAATCCGCCGAGCGGGCTGACGTGTAGGTCGGTAAACAAAAGGGTATAAGAAAAATTGATAGACA
>Ga0209367_1004704_pt1 | contig 18913 bp, 13 predicted proteins | sample WorMetLIZISLAND2_FD_187412 | JGI IMG/M metagenome (GOLD analysis project Ga0209367, IMG submission 187412) | Marine gutless worms symbiont microbial communities from Max Planck institute for Marine Microbiology, Germany - Olavius geniculatus... ... | reverse complement strand
GAACATGAGCGTGCTCTGTACGAAGCGACGTGTCCTTGAGAATTATAATTGGCCTTGACCTTGAGGCGCATGGAGGAGAAAGAACAGTGTCCTTGGGCTTACCGGACACTGCGGACCTAAGACGCTTCGGACCTAGGTTCGAAGTATCTTAGATAAGACACTTCCGACTTCGGACTTGACTTTTTTTAATGTCCAAAGTGTCTCAGAAAACAAGCCTCAATGCGACGATGCGTAAAAATATTACATTATTGATTTTGACGTACATAAGCTTTGGCTTTAGTCCTGGTTTCACGTTTTTGGCTTCGATTTTATCTTACAGACAAAGTTTTTAACCAGATTGTAAACTGTAGTAAATTACATTTATAATGTTTGCGGACAGTTTGAGATACAAAACTGAAACTAGATTTTAATCGATTTTAGTTCGAAAATTACTAGAACATGAGCGTGCTCTGTACGAAGCGACGTGTCCTTGAGAATTATAATTGGCCTTGACCTTGAGGCGCATGGAGGAGAAAGAACAGTGTCCTTGGGCTTACCGGACACTGCGGACCTAAGACACTTCGGATCTAGGTTCGAAGTATCTTAGGTAAGACACTTCCGAAACTCGATTGTCTTGGCTGAATGCAACAAACATGTAACATAGTCCACACACAGAGACGCACGGTTTGACAGCATGATTTCTAAATGGCACATTGCAGAATGCAGTTTAAAGATTCAATTTTTTTAGATTAGTAACACATTGAACGCTGAACAGACTGTGCCGTATTACAGCGACAATTGCAACGTTCGTTATTGTCAATAACTCAACACGGCGTGATTACGCATTCATCGTCATCTTTCAGTGTTAAATAATACGGCGTATCATTATCATTTTGGTCAAGTTCGACCGAGTCCAGTGTACTGTACTGTTTGTCTTCATTCTGATCCGGCTTCGCTGGAAGTGGTCTGGAATATACAGCATTGTTACTAGTCTGAGCGACTGGTTCTGTAATACTGCTGTAATGTGTATCGTCTTGGTACAGTTCAATGGACCCAGGGTGGTCAGGGTTATTGCTGGACTCGTCTTGTTCCTGTTTGGATCTGTTGTCGCGACGAAGTCGACGACATGTGAAGACGACGATGACAACGACAATGATTATAACGATGAGCACAACAAGCGCCGCTGCAAGCCAGACGCCGAATGTCAACCAGTTGTCAGTCTGCGGCTCCACGTGCTGCGTGTAGCGTATGCATGAACAGTTATAGTACCCGTTGCCGATCCGCATCTGCAACGAACATACATTCGCAGTGGCGTCGTAGCAGTAGGGTGAACGAAAAATCTTCGTCTAAAAATACAAAATGTGGAGTTAAAACTCAAATTTTGAAAAACTTTAAGTGCAACATTAAAATTTTGAGCACACATAAGTTCCTTTGTCGAAAATTTGCAGTGTCTGTGGGAGAAAAATTACAACTTCCTGTTCCGCCAATTTTTTTTAACCCACGCGCAAAAAGCACAAAGTTAAAACTTTTCACTAGACCATACCAAAAAATCTGAAGCAACTGACAATTTTTTCGCTAACTACTGCTATTGTAATATGTCCGTTAGTCGGTCTGTAACGTTGGTGTATTGTGGTCGTATCGATCGGATTACTGACGAAGTTATTACACGAATAATCAGCTTAATGTCTCACCATCGATTTTGACAAAAAAACAAAATTTTGTTTGACTTGTCAATCAATTTGTACCAGTAATATAAACCAAACTTTTCAAGTGTTTCGATGTAAAATATTTATAACTGCACACGTGTAATGTATGTATGTCAAACAGTATCAATAGTTTTTAATAGTGTCAGTAACTGTCAACTTGCAGTTGCCACTGCATTTAAAAAATAAGTAAAAGTATCCTTTACATTGCTATATATTGCATAATAATTAATAGTAAATGCTAACCAAAAAGTTGTGAAATTCTCAAAACTTTTTTGTAAGAGGCCATCAAGGTTTTCGTCTCGGGACTACATCATTGATATGTACATATAATTATGTACTTGACAGGGACAAACAACTTCGTAGTAAACAACGTGAATACTAACATCTATGGAGAGTGTGTCTTCCTGACAGAACGTATTGTTGAGGTTTTTGTTAGGTTTGTTTGTGGGAGGTCTACATTCAACTTGACTGTCAGTTAGTGACACTGGAACACAGGTAGAGTCGCCGAGTCTTATGTCAAAGTCATCTAGACGACTGCCACGCTGTAGGTGTTTTCCCTGACAAACAAAAAACGAACATTTGCACAAAAAATGACGGAGTCACACGTTCCACCGTAAGCAAATTTGGACATGACGCACGTAGGCAGTTGTGCACGATGCCTTCATTACGTACCTAAATGGCATTTTCGCCGTTAAATAAGCCAACGAGAAGATAAATCATCCTTTATTTATCTTTACCACGCATCGTCTGTTTAGTTCCGACCCTCTTGACGTTTCCCGGCTGTGGACAGTCGAGCAGCGCTGCAAAATGATAGGCGGTTTGGCCGGGGCAAACTCGTGCGCTAAACGCGTTTAAGTGACTTTTAAAACAAAATTAAGCTTTGTTGTGATATACAGGGTGGCCCAAAAAGTAAATTATTGTACTTTGTCCATATCTTCGCTAAATATTGACCGATCTTCACAATTTTTTAGCAGCAGACTTTGCAAGATATTTGCTACTCATCACCTATTATGTCGCTACACTACCTTGTAAAACATAAATATCCAAAAACAGCCACAGATGGTCATTAAGTCAAGTGGTAAATTTTTCAAGTAATTAAGTAAAATGTTAAATATAAGTTATTATAATAATAACTATTAAAAAAGTTTATGTGTAGCTACAAAGTAAGTTTTCATTTTTCAAAAAATAGTGCACAGTTTGTAGGGCTGCACAATTGAAATGCATTGCTTTGTATGCTCATGCAGTTAACTGAACAAGATTGCAGCCATCAACAAGCATTAATGTACATTAAAAAGTAGTGCACAGTAAAATCGTTCAAACTGTTTGTAAAATGTCTCATTTGTCCTCTGTTGTTCTTAACACTTATTATAACTCATATTTTAACATTAAAGTTTATTACTTTAAAAAGCTACTATTAGACCTCTGCCCATCTGTAGATATTGTTGATTTTTGGCTATTTATGTTTTACAAGGTAATGTAGCGACATAATAAATGTGGCGTGCCTACCATTGAGTAACAAATTTCTTACGGAGTGTAGCGATAAAAAAAATTGTGAAAATCGATCAATATTTATCGAAGATAAGACAAAGTACAACAGCTTACTTTTTTGGGCCACCCTGTAAATGTGTTAGCATATTGCTACTGCTGCAATGTTGCTGTAAGCTATATAGTCGAATATTGTTGCGACTACCTTTACAGCAATAGTGTCGGTTTCGAAGGGATTGAATGCAATAACATTGTTCTGGCACATGACGATTGGTTTCAGCGCAAACTGCATCTTGAGGGCTGGATGAGATAAACTCATATTGCGGTATAGACGAACTCCATCCAGTTGGAGTCCGATGTAAATGTCAGCACGAATACTTCCATCTCTATTCACGTAGCTGGCAACTCCTGATCCTTGTGCGTTGTCGATCTGTCCAAACTTTCTCTTCTCCAGATCTTGGATCAAGTCATCGGGAAGACGCACAACTGGCATTCGACACAGCATGCTGCTGCTTTTTACGTCGGGGTGTTGCACAGTGCACGCCTAAAACAAGATCAGTTTTTGAATATAGACAGCTAATTTTGTCGTCAGTTTTCTAGTAATATTTATGGCGAACAGAAATCAAATCATCGTTTCGTTGAAGAAAGCAACAGTGGTTAGGCCTACCGTAACTACAACAATAGCAAAATGTATCCCGGCCAACTACACAGGCTAACACTCAGCATTATGGGTAGCCAGTTAGAGGTCACTAAGTAGCCTACCAGCGCGATGCACTAACCGTGGGCTGGTAGTGTAAACTGATCTCTGGCTAAGCGAAGAGTAAAAAAACGTAAATCAGCGTCGACCTATGAATTTTCTGGGCGAGAAAAGACACCAAAAAAGTTTTAAAAATTACCTCGAAGCTGGTTTGCGATGTCGTGGTGTCGTTGCCGGTCCAAGTGATAATGACGGTAAGATTAATACTTGGTTCAGCAACAGAATTTAGATGGCTTCCAGTCACTGTCACTTTTGTACCGCCGCTGAAAACAACTCAATTAATGATTTTCAAAGCGTTGCAATTCCGTAACTATTATTCTACATTATCCACATTTTTGCAAGTTTTTGACTGCTGCAGTTTACGTATTAAGTCATCTAAGCTGATACTGTCACTGCTTGTAACACTAGAGACCGTAATTAACCATTAAAAAACTTGAAGCAACTGCAAAGCTGTTTCGCATTTAATTGCACATCTAATCACCTCCAAATATTTGCAAAACTGTTTCGCTAATGTTTTGTGATATATAGTACACGAAAGCATGTGCGAAACATTATATGTCCGAAAACATTTTTTTGCAAATGTTGCAGGCAACGTTAGGGGTAAAAGAAAACAGAAACTAAACACTTGCACAAGATCTTGTCAATGCTTTAATGGTCAATGGTTTAACTAGGTAACTACGGCCTGTCTCGTACTCACACGATAAGATGATTGCGCGGTTTTACGTCGGCGACTCTGGGATCGAGACGGTAGACAAACTTGAGAGTGGTAAGAAGTCGTTTTCCGTTGTTGAGTAGAAGTGAAATCACGAGCGGCCGAAGAAGCACAGAATCATTGACTGGCGGCGTTATCATCACCACCGAGTTCAAGTCATCCCTGACAACGGTTCAAAGTTAAAGGTTGTGTATAAAAACGCATCGCAAAGCTGCAGAGCGTCACCTGCCATATAGGACCACACAGTGCCACCTGCCATGTGAACGCTCTCAGCTTATGCCCCAGCCAGATCTATAGTCGGTACTCGATTTACCTACCCTGACTGACAGTACATGTTCAGGATCCTGAGTCTCGTTTTCAATAATAACTTCCTGTTTCGGAAAATGGTGCCCGTTCTTTCAAACGTGGTCTTTGCCACGTGCCTATTCTTTATCAGTGTGGCTCGGTAGTTTAACGGTAACGTGTCGGACTTGTAATCCTGAGGTAACTCAGAGGCATGGGTTTGACTCCGCACCGGGACACTGCCGGGTAACGACCTTAGGCAAGTTGTTCACACACATGTGCCTCTGTCACCAAGCAGTATAATTTGGTACCGGTCAAAGGGCGGTGATGCCTCGAGGCTGGGAAAGTAACCGTAGGTCTGGCGTCGCACTGGCCATGCGTCACGGACTCAAGTGGTTTATCCACCTACGGGCTCAACGGCCGCGAGTGGGAGATGAGCACCCCGCCTACGCCCCAGCTGGGGCATGGCTCTCTTTACCTACCTTACCTATTCTCTATCTGATTTTTTCACTTCTTCGATCTGTCGTTATGAGGCTGCCGAGGTAACCGAAACTTTCCTCCTGCTTGATGTATCGTCTCATCTCTAATCTTTGGTTCGCATCATTCTGTGTAGGACTTGCTGATAACTACACATTTAGTTTTGGCTTTGCTGAATGAAAGTCCATACTCTTTACTATTGTTGACAACTGTGTTTAGAAGAGTTTGCGTTTCTCGATGCCATCTGCTAGGAGAACGATGTCGTCAGAATATTACAAATGGTAGATATCATGTCCAATTGTCCATTCACTAAATCACAGTAGACAAGATTCGATTATGTGAAGATAACCTCTCTGTACAAATTACATAAATTTAAATCCCTGTTTCGCATTTCGTTTTATTTTAGAGTATTTTCTTACTTTATTTTGTATCTTGATACCAGCACTGAGCACACAATACAGAGCGAAAATGATTCGTAAATATAATGGGAAAACACCAGATGCACATCCACTCTTTAGATTTATTTTGTGCTTTAACGGCTAATCAAAAAAGTAAAAGCTGTGTAGGCCTACTGTACAACCTGTCGGGTTCCACTGCGCGTATGTCAGCACCGATGTAGACCGCGTCGACACTAAAGACGCTCAGAAACTGGCCACTGATGGTCACTCGAGTACCGCCGGTCAACGGCCCGTACGACGGCCTTATACTGTCCGCCGTAAACTCACCCACTGACACTGTGCACATACAGCGATGTTAACAGTGGCCGCAGAAGACAATTGCCACCGCCCCCCCCCTAAAAATGGCTGTCAAAGAATTATCGAAAAAAATTTTATTCTCCAAATATTTCTTTCCAAAAATGCAAAAATATAGGGCTAAAAACTCTTATTCATGGGTAGTTTAAAAGACAAACAAATTATGTCGCACATTGCACTAAGAGCATTGCGCTGAGAAATACAGAAATGCTAACAGATTGCGGGAAGCTTTATACGAGTACCGGTATAATGCATCATGCACACGGTAACAAAATACAACTTAGTAGATTAATATTATATTCGTGAAATAAGGAAAGCCTTTTTTGGAATACAAAATGAAATGGCTTTTTCTATAACTGTTCTAATTGAAACTTAAATGTTACACAAACCTAAAAAATTCCATCATTATTTTTATTTTTCACACACTCGAAAATGTAAAAAGTAGTATCACACTTGAATATACAATTACCGTAGCCTCAGATGTCCGTTTTTCTATCACCCGCTATTACCAATTTCTTGTCTACAACTTGTAGCCGGTGGTTTGAAAAATATAACGGCTTTGATAAACATGTCAAATTTCAAAAACGTGTCACAAAGTGCACGATTCTGACTTTTCTATCCAGGCCAGACATAAACATGAGTCCATTTCTCATAACTCAACTTAACCAAATCCACAACTTTTGCATCCCAACCCACGACCAAAGCTACCTGTCCCAACCCAACCCAACATCGTACATATAAAACGTTTTAATATTAACTGATCAAATTTTTAGTCTTTTAATCTATGAAAATTAACGTTGATAAATTAATTAATTTTAAGCATGTTTTTCAGCCAATCGGCCAATAATAATGTATTGCAATTTTGCCAGAGAACGGCGGTCATGCAAAACGTAAATTCGAGCAAACGGAAAGACAGACAGACGAACAGACCCAAGCGCATATCTCCGACACGACCAGATACACCTTGTCTACCAGTGTCACCGATCGGACCCATTGGACCTGTAATCAGTCAATTAATTAAATCAATGCTTAATCGATCAAACGATCGATCAGTCAGTTGTTCAGCTGTGACGTCACACTCTAGCAAGCCTATCTTTAGCAGTTTGTAATCGCATGCATTTTGCAGACAACGACAACGATGGAAACTTAGACAGTACGAGCGCGGTCGTAAAATAAGTAACTCAGTAATCATACTACTCATATTAGCGTGACTGTGAATAGGATAAATTTACTAATGGCAAAATACCAACAGGTCATTCGCGTTCAGTTTCGTACTTGTAAAATTACAATGTAAAAATGTTTCACTTCATTTTTATTTACAAATAGACCTGCGTGTAAAATATAGGTCTAAGTATCTTAATAACTCAATTTCACCAAACATGCTTGACCAGCAGTGAGTGTTTAGTGCAAATTTATACCACTCCAAACAGTGGTTTAACCGACATTTATTCCACGGTTGTCGACTGTCCGTAGTGCTTTATCGTCAAATAGCTTTTTATGTTAAAGTTGAACTTTTTTGCCATTATTTGATATTGCTGATATTGATTGTAGGCCCTATGTTGTCTTAACTGCATGTAGTGCGCAAAGTAAAAGTAGGCCTATCCCTTTTAACGTTTTTCGTGTTTAAACCATACTTGTGTACGATTTTATGATAAATATAAATATATTACCTCTTACCCCTGTACGTCCGGGCTCGCCATCAGGTCCGCGGGGTCCTCGCACAGACGCTGAACCAAATGGCCCAATTGGACCCGCTGGACCCGGCTCTCCTTGTACCCCACGTGGTCCAGTGGCGCCTAAGAAAACAAACAAGAACGTAAAATGTGAGTACGTATGTGCTCCAGTGAGCAAGTTAGTAAGTTTATGCAAATTAAAAAGTCCGAAACTCAACATTTGACTTGGAAAACAAAATAATCAAATACAGCAAGTTCAAATTGTATTTAAAAGTTAGGCTTTTAATCTTTAAACAAAAATGCCCTTAGAAGTCTTTTAGAGAACTTTTTTTCTAAAAATTCGCTATGACCATTGTAAGAAACGCGCTTAACGACACCAAAAAGAGACAAGTTTGACAAGATCCATGTAGGCCTACGTACCTTGTGCTCCCGTGGGACCAGGTAAGCCAGTGTATCCTGTGGCACCAGCTTCACCCGTATCTCCTGCATAACCTTTGGGCCCTGAAAATAACGCCAACAGTACGTATAGCCTGCTCACATATAAGTACTAAAGTAAGCAACTGAGTAAGTTAGTTATAGTCAATTATTTGCTTAGTAGGCCACCATTGTCTGCACAGACATAATAGGGCGCACTGGGCACACACTTTTATCTTTAAAGGAAAACCTTTTGGTCCTAAAAACGCCAAATTGAAATATGAAAAAAGCTATATAATACGTAACAGAATACGTGGTGACTATTCGTCCAGCAACCGTACAAATAGTCCGTATGCTATTTTTCCGGTCAAAACAAAAACAAGGCAGAGCCTCACTTTCGATCTGTTTTTTTTCATAGATTAATTATAATTCATTTCAAATCGCCAGGCGGCGGCATCAGCGTCGGTCGGCGTAATTAGCGTTACGGGTAGTCAATAAAATTAGCGTTAATATTATGCCGCAAAGTTTAAGGTTTACGGCTAGAATTAAGGATAAGGTTAAGCTTTGTGATTATGGTTAGTGTTATGGTTAGGGTTAGAGTTAAAGTTAGCGTATTTTGGCAATGTGACGATAATGCACTCTCAAAGTATGAGTGTAATATTGGCAATAAATTTAAGCCAGATGCAGGCAAGCATAAATCTTGCAGAATGGCGATCCGTGATTTTCTAGTTGCTAGGGTTGAAGTGCCAGTTCGCCGGCTGCCGTCCTGTCTCTGCGGCGGTACGACGAAGGTACGAAAAGTGCTCGTCGTATCGCAGCAGAAACTGGGCCTTGGCCGGTACTTACGAGCAGCCAAGGCTCATACGTACCGGCTAAAGGCGTCCAGGACGGATGCCGAATAAATATCCTGTGCCAAGAGAATAAGTTTTACTCAGCGCACGCTACGTTCCTAACGTACCAGCGTAATGTATATCGAGGAGTACTAACCAACCGACTTCACTTTTTAGAAAATTTTAAATGGCAACCGGTCATCCGATCTACTTCAGGTTTGGTTCTATTGTAAGGTAATTCGGATCCAATGGTCATGTTACCGATGACATCACGTGATCTCAAAGGTCATAAACCTAATATCTTTGAGGTTCTACATTTCCATAACCAAGCAAAATAGACGCATGATTACAACAGACCACTTATAGGAAACCACTCATGTGAGTAAAATGATAACGTAACCTAGCACGTTACGTGATCTCTAAAACAATTATAACGTGATCTTAAGTATGTGAGGCTTTATATTTTCATAATCGTGCGAGATAGATGCATAGTTCGAACACTTATAAGAGACCACATATGGCGAGTCCAATGGACACGTGACCAATGCTATTACTTGATGGCGGTCAGACCACATCTTGAAATATTTCAAATGGTTATAATCTCGGCCGCCGGTTGTCCAATTCACTCTTTCTTCGGTTCTAAGGTGAGTTTTCGTAATCAGCAAATCCACTAGCGCATTACTTCCTGTAGGATCAAATTTAAGATAATGCCGTGCTGCCCTGTTAGTTTGACAATTTCAAATGGTCATATCTTAGCAAAGAGTCATCGAGGATTGGGTTTTCGGGACGGCAGATCGAATAACGCTGGTCACCCAGCGGCTGCTATAGTCGAAGGGCCGTCATAATCAGATGTCAAATTCGTTCATCTTAGGATATTTAAGTATAGGAATATAATCAGAATATAATTAACGAAGTACGCCATTTACCTGGACATCGAGGTAGTCCGGTATCTCGTCGACGAATCACGTGAAGAATCTGGATTCCGGTAGCACCTGTGGCACCCGTAGCACCGTCATAACCTTGATAACCTTTGGGCCCCGTTGGTCCAGTCGCACCAGTACCTCCTGAACATACAATACATCTCAGTGATACAATACATCTCAGGCCCACTTTGTATTATCGAGCAAACTTCATCACTGTCATCATTATCATCACAAAAGCCTAAGTAACAGCATTATGTTTAGGATGACGTCAGTAAAGCGTCGGCGTCAGATAAGTAGGTCTAGATGTGAACGACAAAACAGGAAATTTTCATAGATGTTAAAAACATTAATTTGCAAATAAAAAACGTAAAAACACGTGTTTTCCATTTTTACAAAAAACATGTAAAACATACATAAAAATTTTGAATTACATTTAGCACAATAACATATTAAAAACAAAAATGTACCATCTGTGAAGACTGAAGACCGAAATGTACCGAGTGTTATTATGTAACCCTGATTATGTTACAGATCAAAAACAGGACTAAACGCAATGCCCTTTTGAGAAATGCATCATAATTGTAATTTTGTACTTTTATTTTTAATCAAAACACGCGACATTAAAAATAAAACAGAACATTTTAAAAATATTTAAAAACATTTTAAAAACATGTTTTTTAAAGTTTTATAAAAAAAAAGTTCTTACATTTATGAAAATACTTAAGACGCTACCTGAAAACAAACAGTGACGAAAAAGACAGAAAAACAGTATCGGACAGCTTGATAATTGAAAAAATTAACAGCCTGATAATACTAACAGGCTTAAAAGTGTGCACAGTACATACAGTAATATATAAAGCAAAATATGGCAGTTTTCTGACGCAGACCTGTATCTCCGGGGGGTCCAGGGAATGTTCCTCCTGCCGGACCCGTGTCCCCTTTGGGTCCTCGAGGTCCTGCGGGTCCGGGTTCACCGGCGGGTCCCGGGTACCCGGGTGACCCGGCGCGACCCGTAGCTCCTGCAGCTCCCTTTGGACCTCGCGGACCTAGAACAGCCCGTTACTGTATGTCCAATGCAAGTCTAGCATTGCACAAAGTATAAAATAATAGCTGCGTTTTGGATGGCCTACCAAACACAAACATCCTCATTGTCAAATTAGATAGTCTATGCTGGAGCATAAAAACATTTATAGTTAGTTTTAATAGTTTTAGCTTAAAGTTTTAGTTTCTGTTGACTGTTTTGAATTTTGTGTCTGCCATGCCGTTAGCAGAAATTAAAACGATTAGCTAAAACTATTAAAACTATAAAAGTATTGGGTCGACATGCATAAATTAGCGTATTTTTAATATACTTATCTACGACCAAACATGAACGCTTTCAGCATAAAAACGCAGCTAATTTCAGCGTCCATTCGTCCGCCGTCCGTCAGGCGTCCGTGTGCAAGATTGTGACATAAGTTATGAATCTATTGTCATTAAATTCGGAACATAGCTTTCTCGTAGTCGTACCATATACGAAAAAAGATTTTTCGAGTAGTACGATCAGACGTTGTGTATGCGCATGCGCGACCATCAATAGAGTGCCACTTGCAGTGTCCAACGTTTGAGGCGTTATATTCTCCATAACCGTGCGAAATAGCGCATGGTCATAATGGACCACTTATAGAAAACCACTAATGGCGGGTCCAATGGTTGCCTGACCGATGACGTCACGCGATCTCAAAAAATAAAAATTGTGACGTCAAAATCTTAAACGCGCCCTATTTTCATAACGGTGCAAGATAGACGAATAATCACAATGGACCACGCATAGGAAACCCCACATGGCGAGTACATTATAATTTAAAATTAAACTTTTTTATTTTAACCACAATCGTCAACACAGCTCACTAATTTTTGTTATAGCCTACAGACTTTACTGTAAGCTACAGTGAAACATTGGACAGACTCTGTGTTCGTTTGAACATTTTCTTGTTTTTAACAATAATCGTTACACTGTATTGGTTAGTTTCTTTGAGCAGTCGGCCTATTGTCAGCATGCTCTCACACAGCTCTAGACCACGACCTTGGAGTCGGTGTTCATCTCTGCTTTAACGGCCCTGTTAGCCTACATGGACTAATAAATAAAAACAGAAAGATTTTAGGAAGTGTTAGAACGCCCGGTGTTTCGATATTCAAAAATTGGTGGCACCTGAGTAACCACCAAGAAAGTGCTTCCGAAATACTTCATTTTTACAGTGTAAAGAATGATAAAATCTCAAAGTTTTAATGCATGCATTTTTACCTGGAAGCCCATAACACGGAGCCTGAGTCGTGGCGGCAGGTCGCAAGTTTGTAGTTGTTGTTCTTGCTGATGTTGTTTGTCGTACAGGTGACGTGGTCGTTATGCTCGTGCTTGATGGCTTGTAGTCACCTGCCCCAGGTAGACCTGTGTCACCCGCTTTACCTGTAGCACCTGCACAAATCATCATCATTCATCATCATCATCATCGGTGATACTGGACTCAAGACAAATGTATGTCCAAATCTCAATAATCAAAGAGGGAGCTCTTTTTTGTAGCAAAAACAAACAGGTTAATTTTTCCATGCTTTCTCTAATCTGGATTTAAATGACTGGATATTTATGGATGATACAACAAATTTTTCATGATATATATCATCAGCAGCAACATCTTTATTGCTACGTTACATAAATAAGTAAGTATGTAGATATGTATGGAACACAATATCGACGGAAATGTAACGGAAACGCGCCGAATCTGAAAAACAGTTTTTAATAAGAGATAAAGATGGTTTTAAAGCTAAATTGCAGAAAAAAACGTTTTGTGACGGCACAGAAAACAAAATTTTAACAGCAAATCGGATGATGTCGACCGCAATATCTACAGAGACCTTGACGACAGTTCACAAACCACTGCAAAAAAAACAAATAAATAAAACGGCGTCAATATCGTTCCCAATGCAAACCGAACACATTAATTTTATATCTATAATTAGAAAATATTTGCTTAAAATACCCAACCCACTAACATGGGCTACCTTTTGTTAAAATCACGTTTTACACTAATTTCAGATTGTCTTGCAAAGCCCTACATTTGGGCACATACCTATTTCAACTTTTTTTGACAGCTACGTTTAGGTGAGCTGTAGAATTTGTATATAATTAAATTAATACAGGCAATAGAGCCTTAGCCCAGATCAACTTATCCCCTGGCCCGGCCGTCCCTGCGTGGGTAGGCGCAATAAGTATCAGCGTCAACAGCTCAAACAGGCACACCGCACTATGTAGGCCTATCATATACGTGGTCTCGCAGTGTAAGTTAGTGTCTGCAGGCTGAAAACTAAAGAAACCGAGATCAGCGCTCCCCCAGTAAGCCCGGGAAAAACTTTACGTTACGTTATCTCCGGCATATTTCGCAATAATCATGCAGATTCAGATATTCATATTACCTGTTGCACCGCGGTAACCGGGCAAACCAGCAAGTCCCGGGTACCCAGGCGGCCCCGGAGGCCCTCGAAGTCCTGACGCCCCTGGAAGAGAAGGTCCTCGAGGTCCAGCTTGTCCGGCTTGTCCAGCTTGTCCAGGTGGACCTTGGATTCCCGGCGGACCCGTGGCGCCTGTGAACCCAGCAGCACCTGTAGCTCCGGTGTCCCCGGGCGGGCCAGGCGGACCTGTACCATTTATACATAGAGCTTTATGTTTACAGTGTGTCCGCAAATAACAATCACCGCCCTGCACGGAGTTAAACAAAATTTTAAACACACACAATGTGGCGTTTATTCGGATTACCAACACAAAATTTCAAATTTGTTTTTTACTTTCAATCAGTGGCGTAACTTCAGTGTTGGCACTCGAAAACAAAATAACGCATGCCCTTCTTCTGGACAGCTATTTGTGCTGGATTTTAAACAGCCATATATATCTTATACACGGCGTTTCATTATAAAACACTTTTTTCTTTCTTTCATAGTTTAGTCAAGTGTAAAATATGTAAAAAAAACTTCTACTGTTCATCTCATGATATCTGGTGGTAACAATTTTAATGATTTTTTTAGTATTTGATTCAGTATTTTAGAACACTTTGCATCAAGGCTAGAAAATTGGTTCGATATAAACCTCAAAAGTCCAATTTTAGTTTTTTTTGATATTTTATGTTTTGTTGTGAAATTCATTACATAATACATATCATATTTTTTCACATTTTAATTACAATTTTTGTGTTATAACGTCATCTGTCATTAAGTTGACACTTTTAAAAGAATGTGTATGATGTTTATTCTGGGTCGTAATTTGTGAACGGTCACTAGTCACTATGGTGTTTATTAGACACTCAACCAGAAAAAAAACTAAAAACCTAAAAACTTTAAAAACCTTAAAACCTAAAAAACCGAAACATAAAAATTTTCCTTAAAAAATTTAAGTTTTTACAGCCCTGTTTTGCACCGATGATGCAATTATTCTTTAGTCACTTTAACACTTTTTTAACGCAAAGTCGGTCATATTGGAACATTTCATTGTTAAAAATGCGACTGCGCATAAGATAACTTCCTACTACACACTGGCTATTTCTAGCATATTTTATGTCGAAAACACATTTTGCACCATGTTTGATGATGAACTTTATCTGGTTAACTAATAAAACAAGAAAGGCTAGCTAATGCACAGGGAAACGCGCGACAGCGGTGCATATTTGAAGGTCCACTGCGAACAAAATCTAAGCTCACCGATGCCAGCAACTGACACTGGGTACGATGCATTTACACACGCCAGATGGCGTCACCGTCTTGCTTGGCTATTGCCGTTTGAGTGGTTGAATGTAAGTATTTTGAAGAGGGTACCCAAGTTTGACGCCCCCGTACTAAGAATTCCTTAAACGCAAAGGGAGGGGGGCAAAATTTGAACACGTGAAAATTACGTTTAATGCTGAACTATAATACGGTTTCTGACGCCCCTTTGGCGCCCCCCTGGAGCCCCTTCTGAGCCGGCGCCCGGAAGCGGTGCATCCGTTTGCCTCCCGTAGTTACGCCACTGGTTTAATGATTCTTTTGAGCGACAGCTATGCAAAGCTCGTTCTGGCTATCGTCGAGGTGTCTGCACGTTTTTCCAATTTGTTAGTCCGAAATACCCTGGCACTGTATCAAAACGGCGACACCTAAAACATGACGTCTTTACCCTAAGCTTCCACAAAAAGTCTAGTTTTGGTGACAGAATTTCATGCAGCTAAGTGAAAGGAGCCTTAAAAGGGAGTACCCCCTGCAAAAGTATTTATTTTACAGCCATTCGCTCGCCTAGCGTGAAAACGATTGCAGTTAGGCACAAACATGCTGCTCATTATAGCAAACACTCATGACGACATTCCCTAGGGTACGGTACTAACACCGATGATCTTGAATGACCTTGAACATTCAAAATAAAAGTTTTTTAGTAATTTTTGCGATATTAGGCTTTAGCGCACATAAAACTAAATTGTGCCGAAATGGCTGGAGAAAAATTAAAATTCCAAAAAACTTAAAAGACTAAAGGCAGACTTAGAAACTCAGACTTAGAAACTTGAAAACTTAAAGATTTAAAGCCGGGACATGTGAGCACTTGTTATTTGTCAGGTCTTATTAGGACCTATTTGATAAAATAAATTAAGATCAGAGTACCCTGCAACTGTAGCTTTCTTGAAACACAAAACTCATATCCTTTACCTTAGCTTGCAGATGATAGTAATAAACAGTGACTGTGAAGATTACTGTTAATTGCATGTCTTTGGCAAAACGATGTGCAACATTGTAGGCATAAATAGGCGAAGCAACGTTACCTTGCGCTGGGCTTGTCAGTTGTGGCATCATTGCGAACAGTAATACAGATAACAACAATCCACTTAATGACATGCTGCTACCGTTGTTTCTCTGCGTAGCCTACCGTAGTTGTACGGAAATATCAAAGTCTACCAACAACGCCAACATAAAAGACATTTATTCATTCCAATTAAAATCAAGCAAAATAGCTCATTCAAGCAAGCAGAGACAGTGCTAAGACATTCTAGTACGTTATGAGAGCTGTTACTCTTTTTAAATTAAATTTAAATGAGATTAGTTAACATTTAGTTAAGTTTTTGTTTTCTTTTTGCTTTTTTACAATTATAATTATTACGGCGAATAATGATTGTTGTGATTGACTGATTGACAGCAAGTAGGCCTAGAGAAGCAGCATACCGGTAGCCTAACTGGACAGCTGGACAAGGCAGTGATTTAACAGCTGTCTACAATAACAATGACAACTTGTTAAAGCCATTAGGCGCACATAAAAACATAAAACACAACAGTGCTTAAGCGCACACGAAAAAGTGCTAAAAATCAACAGTTAAAAACAAAAAGTTTTAAGATTATTAGAATAATATCATTTCAAACCTGTTATGGATGAGCGGATGCCGCGTGAATATGTTATGTAGAAAAGCTGGCTGAAATGTCGCTGTGAAAACTTGCGTGTGTTCTGTCGTGCCGGTACTCTACGTACCATGTTACAACGGTGGGAAGGCTACAGACTTTGTCGTGCTCTCGCCACGCTTCGGTAAACAGTGTAAGTGATGTATAGCCGATAACCTGAGTCATGAAGTAGGGCTAGACTACAGAAGTTGTGTTGTAAGTTAATATTGACCAAATTTTAACATTTTTCATTGGCGCACTGTCCCAAAAATTTGCAACACGACGACAACGTCCGTAGCTGAAACGATAACTGCGGCGTTTATAACTGCCAGTAGTTTGAACTTACTAGATTTGTCTCCTGTCAGCATAACTTTTGCATGTCCTAAGTGTTGGCCTTGAGTTCTTCTTGGCCTTGGCTTTGATGCTAACTTATTGGCTTTAACCTTGATTTTACCTTTGGCTTAGATCACATTGGCCTTGGTCAGTTGGTCTTCAACATAAATTTTTGAAAACATCACTGTGCTGCCGAAAGAAAGATCGACATTCTAAATAAGAAAGAAAAAAGCAATTTAGATATGAACTGCAATGATTGTTTAAAGTGTTTGCTTACAGGCACTGAATGCAACTGAACGATGTGTCAAATGGCGTTCATTAATGCTTAGCGCATTATTATTGTTTGCTAACAAGGATCAAGTCATCCATTGCCCGCACAATGCGCTGTGGTGCCCATCATTAACTCACGCCAGATAAGCACGCGGTCACTTTCGACAATGCAACTGCGCGATGAAACAACTACCAATTTGCATGCAATTTAGTTTGCGTTTTGTTTCAGTTTTATCGCAGATGTTGGCGCCGAATCAAGCATTTTGAACATACGCATGACTGCAGTGTAATACAATGTCCTGTACACGCAGCCTTTAGGCTACTTTTACCCTTTTTCCGTCACCGACCCGACGTTGTAATCACAGACTAGCACGCCGACTGCGTGTCAGAAAACACAAGTGCGTGAGAAAGTCATACAGTGCAGCAAACCATTAAACTATGCATCTAGCGATTGCACGTCTACTCTACAGCTTCTCAGTCGATAGCATTGCGTGATCTGCTTAATGAACACAATACACGTAGGTTTGTTATTTAGATATATAGGCGTCTCGTGACATATTTGTGCCGCTAAGTATAGATGCACGGTTTGAAACATGGCGTCTGTCTGGGCCTACGTCATTTCATAGGAAGGTCTCCCGTATAGCCTACCGATACTTGAGAAAAACTTAATTGTGTAGTGCATTCAATGCTCTGTCATTATCCTACTGTAGCCGTAAATCAAAAAGGCGGACGTAGAGTTTTTGTAGTGACTTCTCCACACTTTGATACGCTTTCAAATTATTTACCGTGGATTTATTTTTCCGATTGTTGGCCCACAGATCTGAAAAAACCTGCCTCGAATGTGACGTCAGCTAAATTGTTGTTTATTTCGTCGGCGGATCGAAACACATCTCACGAAATCATTTTCTGACTTTTTTCACGTTTTCGCGTTAAACAGTAGGCCCACGATTGACTAATCGACTTGTTCCAGAAAATTAACGCAGTAAAATAATTCTGTAGTTAAAACAATACTTTGACACTCCATTAACACTGTCGCACGTTGATAATGATAGTTGTGTTATCTCTACGAGCACATTGTGTTTACAAAATCATTTTCTGGATGTTTCCTGGACGCTATGTCTGGCTGACCCATCAGTAGTGAACGCAGCAGTAGTTTTGTTTTACTGCGGCAACTTTAAGATAATTTTTCGGTGGGTTGATCGGCGTAAACGACTACAGACTTATGTCGTATAATTATTGCTGTGCGTCAATTTCTTAGTTCCGTGCAACGACTTAAATCAAGTCACTTGCATATGACACCAACTAATCGATCATTTTCAGCAGTTTTCGTGTAGCCTACTGTCGTATTGATCCAGTCACTATTAAACGTAAGATATGCGTGTAGGTTGGCTGCCACATCTGTTCGTTGGGTCTATACATGTATTCGGTTGGTTTGTTATAAGCGGTGCGATTATTGTTACTAGTCACAGCAGCAACGACAGTAGCCTATTGTTTCAGCATGTCGCTAAGTTTTTTCTCAGAAATCGCTGCACGAATTTGGCTGAAATTGTTAGTGAAGGCTAGACCTACATGTAGAGTGTACAAGATTTTGGTGATAATCGAAATAAATGTACAAAACATCAGTTTATACACTTGTTAACGGCAACATTTAAGGACTTGCACATCGAAAACAGCAAAAATTACAAAAGGTGATATTCCCGCATCACACTGACTGTGTGACAATGTGCTGCTGAATAATATCACATTTTGTAATTTTTGCTGTTTTCGATGTGCAAGTCCATAAATGTTGCCGTTAACAAGTGTATAAACTGATGTTTTGTACATTTATATTTGCTGTTTTAGTACTAAAATACTGTTTTCCTACTGGTGATCAGTTACAAAGATATTGCGCTTCAGATATTTCTTA
>Ga0209367_1004703_pt1 | contig 18914 bp, 9 predicted proteins | sample WorMetLIZISLAND2_FD_187412 | JGI IMG/M metagenome (GOLD analysis project Ga0209367, IMG submission 187412) | Marine gutless worms symbiont microbial communities from Max Planck institute for Marine Microbiology, Germany - Olavius geniculatus... ... | reverse complement strand
TCTACCCTCCGTGGGATGGTAAAATGAGTAGTAACTCATTTACATGGGTTACGGAAGGTGGGGACCTTGGTACAGCTGACTGGGGTTGCCTAGCCAGCCGCTGCGCCAGCCTGTGTCTGCAGGCTGCTCACGGTGGCCGTGCGGCAGGCAGCTCTGGTTAGTGACGAAAGCGCATTAGAGGCTCGCGACTATGCGCTATACAAATTGACGACCTTTACCTTTTTACCTTTTTTACCTTTGTTAACATTGCTTTGGCACTCACTACAAGTGAGGCCAGGTCAAGGAAGCCATATGCTTCAGGCCAAGGCCATGGTTTTAAAGTCGACGCCAAAATTGGTGGCGAGGACTCAACATCTTTGGAGGAAACCTGGTGGATAGGAGTTGAGCTGTGATTGGTTGGTTGATGTGCTCAGCTGTGATTGGTCGATGTGGTTATGGTAGAAATCTGGTTGACGGAAAGCTGAGTTATCGTGACTTCGTCTGGTTCTTGATCTCGGAGGAAGACAAACGTCATCCACGCAGGTTTTTGTTCTGTCCGTCCGTCGGTCTGTTCATCTGTTTGTTTTCTGTTTGTTTTCTGTTTGTTTAACATTGTGCGAACTAGTGATAAATTTCGACTACTGAAAAAACGAAACGTATTGATATGTGCTGCAGTGTTGAGTACGGGTTCTGTCTGTCTGATATCTCTGTCTGAGCGCTTCGATATCTGTTCGTCTGGTTCTTAATCTCATAGCAGGACAAGTGACAACTGCACACTTTTTGGCTGTCTTTCTGTGCTAGCCAGTGTTTGATCAGATTCTTGTTGTTGGTCTTGCAACTTTGGTCTCAGTCGTACTACTTAGGTTTGGTTCTAACACTGAGTGCCCCTCTCTTAAATCCTGCCAGATAGGCCGATACTCCCTAAAGGGAGGGAACTTTAAGTTGATCTTAGTGTAGGCTTTATACTCACACCGTGTCCCAGAATTAGCGGCACCCCTACAGATAAGTTATTGTACAAGTAATTTGAGCAAAGTTTATGAGACGTGCGACAGACTTAGCAGTTCCTATTCGCAGGTTGTCTTGATATATCTCTATCCATTTCGATGCAATTCACTCTTGAAATCTATGCCACAGCCACAAATTGCAAAAAAAACACTAAAACCCCTATTTTAAAAGTTCGAGGTTATTCAAGGTTATCGACGTTGACATCAATAAAAAGTTTGTCACTATTGCTTGTTACGATAAGCAGCATGTCTGTGCCTATCTGCAACCGTTTTCACACTACACAAGCAATAGCGGCAGATTAACCACTTTTAGGGGGGTGGCTGCCTGCGCCGGCCTCCTTGAACCTAGGGGGTCGGGACTTGGACTGCTAAAATCTACGTTGAATGCTGAAAATTTCGTACGCAGGTTGCCTTGGTCTATCTCCAGCCATTTAGTCACAATTCAGTGTTGAAATGTGCACTGCATCCGAAAATTGCTAAAAATTCACTAAAAACCTCTTTTTGAGGGGTTCAAGGTCGTTCAAGGTCATTGATGTTGATAAATCCAAAACGCTTCTCATCAGTGCTTGTTATGATAAGCAGCATGTATGTACCTATCTGCAATCGTTTTCACATTATTCGAGCCAATAACGGCAAAATGACGTCTTTTTAGGGGGGTACCCCTTTTTGACGCTCTTGTTCGAGGAGAACCCCTGCACCCAGTGGCACAAAATTTTGTCACGATAAACTAGAGACCTTGGGGCAGCCCACAGTGAAGGTTTGGTGATCCTAGCTGGCATCGTTTTGATAGAGATCACGAGTGTGACAGATGGACAGACAGACAGACGCCCAGACGATGGCTAAGACACGTGAAACATTCTGCTGTCGCGCTTAAAAATCGTTAATACCTGACAGATTTTTACAATATTTCAATCAGTCATTGAGACAATCATTCTGAACTTGTCTTTAAAGTTTTAGCTTAAAATGGCCACCTTTGGCCTCGACGCAAGCTCTTAGTCTAAGACAGGTACGCTGCTGCTTGATCCCTTTGTCAATAACAATGCATCGAACGTAATCTTAATGTAAACAAACTCTGACGTCATAATGACGTTACACTGAGCAGACAGGGTAAGGTCCATGTGTCGTAATTTGTGTCATCTTAATTAATGTTAAGATATAATGTTAAGATAAGACAGTGTAGGATATTTCATTGAAATCCATGAACTACAGACTGAATTAGGAATGTTTGAAACGGGTGCCGCTAATTTTGAGACGCGGTGTAAATACCTTTCTGCCTACAGTCACCCATCTAAGCAGTAACTGGATAGGAGTCACACCAGGGCTGGAAAACCCTAGGTTTTTTAGGTTTTTGTGGTTTAGTGTCCAGTGAACATTGTGGATAAAATTATGGCTCAGGAAAAGCATGTTATACCACCCTTTTATGAGTGATCAATGTAATGACATAATTGACATCATAACTAAAAAAATACAATCAAAGTATAAATAAAATTATGATATATTGTAATAAATTTCACAACCGATAAAAAAAACTAAAAAACCTAAAATTGGACTTTTGAGGTTTATTTTTAGGTTTTTGAAAAAACGTTTAAAAACTTTTGGACCAATTTTCCAGCCCTGAGTGACACCCCTGACCTCTTTATTGCAAGTCCAACACCTTGCCGTTTGACCTTTCAGCCATCGATCGGTATTACAGTGTCACGGTCTGTCTGTCCGTCTGTAGTGTAGAATACTGGTTCCGATGTATGGATCTGGATGGGGACGGCATCATATCGATGTATGAGATGGAGTTCTTCTATGAGGAACAGGTGGAAAAGATGGAAATGCTCGGCATAGAGACTCTTCCGTTCCAGGACTGCCTTTGCCAGGTCAGGACGACGTCTCTAGATATCAATGTCACTAGCTTTCACGGTTGGCAGCCGGTTTCTGCTGAAGATGTTTTAAACAGATTTCTGGCAATTGCTGCTGAAGTAGATTTTTTTAGTGTTAACTGATGAGAATTTGCTTGACATTAGCTAAACCAGTATATTATAGATGCTAACATAGACAGCAATAGATTGATTTTGACACGATAAACTTTAAACTAAGCACTGGTGACGAGCTTTTTAGATTCATCAACACAATGACCTTGAACAACCTTGAACCCCTCAAAAAAGAGGTTTTTAGTAAATTTTGCGCAATTTTTGGATGCAGCACACATTTCAACACCGAATTGCGACAAAATGGCTGGAGATAGACCAAGACAACCTGCGTTTGAAATTTTTAGCATTCAACGTAGATTTTAGCAGTCCAAGTCCCGACCCCCTAGGTTCAAGGAGGCCGGCGCAGGCGGGCGTCAAAGACAGCTACCCCCTAAAAAGTGGTTATTTTACCGCAATTATCACGTGTAGCGTGAAAACGGTTGCAGATAGGCACAGACATGCTGCTTATCATAACAAGCACTGGTGACAGGCTTTTTGTTGGTGTCAGCGTCAATGACCTTAAATGACCTTGAACCACAAAATAGGGGTTTTTAGTGAATTTTTTGCGATTTCCAGCTGCGACACACATTTTAAGAGTGAATTGCGCCGAAATGGCTGGAGATGGACCTGGACAACTTGCGTAGGCCTAAGTTTTGATCTCTTAAATTCAAGGAGTCTTTCTTACGGAGACCTCAAATTTATGTACTCTTTCAAGACGCATTAATATCTTATCGCTGTACATTGATTGCCAAAGTGGCAGGATCGCTGCTGTTGCGCGTCACGTGAGCTTTGCTCAAATTACTTGTTTTATATAAATAGTCATAAATGGTGATGGTGTATGTGGTATTGTAGCTGCCACTTTAGGTCGATCTGAGGCTTGAGCAGATTGGCTTCGTCCAAAATCACGCTGACCACATGGCGATTGCGCTATTCATCAAATGAAGTGCGTGAACTCTCGCAGTGGCAGTGAATTTTTCCATTCGAATTTTTGATCATCTGGTGCCATCAAATTCCACAGATTTGTCCATATATTTCAACTAGAAATTTGAGCTAAGGCTCACGAGACGCGCGAAAGCCTATAGCAGTTCCTGTTTGCAAACTGTCGGTCTATCTCCAGCTGTTTTCACGAAAGACTGGCCAACAACGGTAAAATAACGACTTTTACGATCTTTGATGCTCTCATGCGCAGGTTTCCTTGAACCTAGAAAATCGAGACTTAGACCGTCGAAATCTACGTTCAATGCTAAAAATTTTGTATGCAGCTTGTCTACGTCTATCTCAATTGGTTTCAGTGCAATTCACTCTTGAAAAGTGTCTCGCAGCCCAGAATCGCCAAAAAATCCATTAAAACCTCTATTTAAGCGTTCAAAGTCATCCAAGGTCATTGAAATCGGTGGCAATCGAGAGCTAGTGTACGACTTCCTATTAGTGATTAATAGTAACCTAGGCTGTATCTCGCACCATTACTGAGATACAGCGACTTATTGGCCAAAATTCGCAAATTTTGCCCACCCCCCTCTCATTTAGTGCCCTCGTTTGGGGTGACCCCCTTCGAATTTATGGAAAAGCTTTATGGTTCCTGAAACTAGAGTCTTCCGGGCAGCCGACGGTAAAGATTTGGTAATTCTAGCTTGCACCATTTTTGACTGATCCATCCGTGTGACGGACAGACGGACGGTCAGACGGACAGACAGAATTGTGATGGCTAAAACACGCTGAAAGCAGTAGCTGCTTTCGCCCGTAAAAATTGTCCAGGGGATGAAACCCCAGACTATTGTATCTGGGTTACAGCAATAGATTAAGCTCTAACGAAATTCCACCAGACTGCTGAGGACCTTGGTTTGCACTTATCGTGGCAGAAAACTAAGGTACAGAACCTGGGCGCGGGTGATCCTGCTGCAGGCATAACGGTTGCTAACAGCACCACTGAAGCAGTTACAGAGTTCCAGTACTTGGGCTCTATTCAGTCGTCTTCTGGCAGGTGCTATCCAGATCTACACCGACGAATTGGACTGGCCTCCTCCGTTATGCTGCTGGCGTCAAAAGGGACACCAAGCTAAGACTATACCAAACTTGTGTTCTCCAAATCCGGTTGTATGGAGCTGACACATGGACCTTACTGGCAGACGACAGACGCAGATTACAATCCTTCCATATGTCATGCCAACGCCAGATACTGGGTGTGAAGTGGCAGGACCGTGTCAAAAATATCGACATAGCCGACAGGACCGGTCTGCCAAACATTGCAGATATAGTCAGCAAGAGGCTCCTTGCAAGCACTGTTTGGTCACGTTGTTAGACTGGATGCCACCACACCTGCACACCAAGCGTTATGTCAGGTCTTCCAATGAAAGGCGGGCAGAGATGAACTGGAGAAGACCTCCTGAGCGTCCTCAAAAAACCTGGATACAGCTGCAGATTGGCAACTGAACACCGGCAGTCAGCTGGAGACAGATGTGGCAGACTGCAGATGAACGTGGACATCATGGGGAGTCGCCGCAATGGACCTCAGCTGTTGACGCGTCATGATGACAACAATGATGATAAGCCCCTTATCCAGTTTCATTCCCTCAGTCTGTATGTCCATATGTCATTTTCTCTGTATGTACAGGGTGGTCCAAAAAAACGGATACTCAGGCGGAAGAACTTCACGTTTACGCGCCATAAATTTCTGCTTGTAACACTGAAAGAATGGTTAAAATCGGTGCTGAATTACCGAAGTTATCCCAAAAATAAAACTGGGTATCCGTTTTTTTGGACCACCTTGTATGTCCAGATGCTGGACATGATACAACTCAGGGTGAAGGTTTTCTGTCTCCCTGTCTTCCCCCACCTCTTTCTCTATTCATATAAATATAAATCCACTTTATTATTATTATTATTATTATTCATATGTCTGTGTCCTGTAGATGCTGGATATGGTGCAGCCCAGGGAAGAGGGTCGAATCCGTCTGCAGGACCTCAAGTGCTGCTCTCTGACCCCGATCTTCTTTGACACGTTTATCAACCTCGACAAATATCTGGAACACGAACAGAAAGATCCATTCTCCGGCATCAGGGTACGTATAATTATACCATTTATGTAGACAAGTCATTGACTCGAGTATGGCTGCACCGAATGGTACATTTTTTGCTACTCAGCCGAACAAGAATAATTTACGATATTATTCGGCCGAATACGAATAGTTGGGACAAGTTCAAGCACATTGCAGGATGTTCTGGTTTTATTGTGGTGCGGTGAAAAATTTTCAAATTGGACATATGAAATATTTCCAAACCGGATATTGCATAATTTGTATCCATGTTAAACGATCAACACTAACGAAGATTACTGACACTCCCAACAAGCGGCGATGGCACAGTGCTTGTTTTTTTTTGGCCTAATAATTCGGATCGAATAGAATACGAGTAGAATATATGGTACACTCCTGGTCTCGAGCCACTTTGAGGACAAAAATCAAGTGTTGATGTTGGTCTTTAGCAATAAGTCTTGGTCTTCGTGTCGACAAAAATAAATTCTTGGTTTTGGTCGTAAGAAAATAGTCTGTTTACAACACTCTACTATACGTCAGTTTTTAGTGAACTGTTTTGCTGTTATTTTAACTTCCGCTTTTGTTCAGCACCTGGATTAATTTTACTTACAATTCTAATGTTCTTACAATTCTGTTCTTAGTTTCTTACAATTCTAATGTTTTTTCATTCTAAGTTGGCCTTTTTGAGAATAATTTACTTTTTTATTTAGGTTTTAGATTAATTTCTGTTGTCTCTCTGTGAGTCTATAATATATCTATGCATCTGTTTGTCTGTCCTCTCTGTGAGTAAGCAGCTCTCTGAAGTCAATCGACATACTGGCACTATACAAATTCGTTTATTATTATTATTATCATTATTATTATTATACTGTCAGAAGAAGAGTGTGCCAGTCTGTCTGTCTGCCTCTGTGTTAATCTGTCTTTGTGTAAGGACCAGGACTCTGTGACTAGGAGAAGTGTGCTGCAGCGGAGTATGAATTATTGTCTGTCTGTTTGCATGTCGGGTCGGTCTGTCTATAAGTCTCTCTGTCTCTGTCTCTAGGACCAGGAATCAGGCGAGCCAGAACCGTCGGACTGGGAGCGGTACGCAGCGGAAGAATACGAATTGCTGGTCGCTGAAGAAGGAGCAACGGACGCCCAGCATGACGACCCGTTAGTCTAGTTTATCACTGTTTTGTTGCTAAGCAACTGATCACCAGTGGCGGTTCTAGCTCGAAGCTGGGGCTGCTGTTGTTCATATTTTGGCTCAGCGCCGCCTTCAGTTTAGTGTGTGTCGCGGCAGAGGTGACCCGCGCGAGCTCAGATATACTAGCAAGCAACTTAGTATAAACAACAAACTTGCAGCAAGTAGGGAAATAGTTCACTAATCTTAAAACCTGAAAAACATCCCCAACATTATCAATCGTAATTTGAATAAAGATTAGCTAATATTTGGCAGAAATATTTCTGACACAACTGGCTATTAAATAAGTGTTTTAGTTTTCACCTCACCCAACGTCTGCTTTTGCACTACCTGGGGAAAGGAGACCATAATACGTGTTAAAATGAATGAAAAAACGTTCATAAATTCCGTCTGTCCTAATCTGTGGGCCCAACAGTCGGTCTGTTACAAGACTTGACTATCGTGCACCAGTGTGTCTACCAGATGAAGTTTAGGAATGTTTGAGAAGTCAAGAAGCGACTGGTACAGCCTGCATTGGTCTGGAGCAAAACTTTATCGATACTGCTGTCAATGAATGGAGAAAGCGTCTCCTTGACTGTGTTCGCATAGTGGGCAAACACTTCAAGCAATTTTACTGCAGGCAGTTGAAAAATGGACAACTGGTGAAATGTAAGCTAAAGTGTCAGAAATGTAAACAAAATGTGTTTTTATGCGTTATGTTATCTAAGCAATCATATCGCATTGGATAAAAAAAGTTATATTTTGCTGGTTGTGTCTTCCCCAGGTAGTGCAGAAACAAACGTTGGGTGAGGTGGGAAACTGAATGGTCATTTGATGGCAAGTTGTGTCTGGACTATTTGTACCAAAGATTATCAAAATTGGATAATTGGTTTTCAAGATACAGTCAAAAATGTTGGGGATGTTTTTTTGAGACACAGTGTACACGGAAGACTAAATTACAAATCAACCGTGACAACGTGTATAGCACACTGGCCAATGGGGCATTTTATCAGTGATAGCAGTGCAAGTATAGGCCATCCTGTTCAGCTGGGGTAGGCGTGGAGCACAGCACCCTCAGATTTTTGGAGCTAGAATCGCCAATGCTGATCACTAGTCCATAGGGGCACATTTCCGGTCCGTCGTATCCATGACTGCTACAGCCAAGGGCTGCCATCCATAGCCAAGGTCTGCCAAAACCACAGATGCAAATTATCCCCATTCCTAGCCCTATCACTAACCCTAACCTTAACCCCATCCCCAACCCTCATGCTGTTTCGACCCCTTTGAACTGGTGAACTGTTTCCGTTTTTCTTCTGCTGCCCTCAAAGGATTTGTTTATAGCTTGTCATGGAGAACCCATATCTGAGCTACGGAGCATCACCTGCCATACGGGATCACACCTGCCACACGACACAGTGTGAACGCCCCACCTTAACCGCAGCCAGTGAGGCTGGTTGGTACTCGATTCACTTATCCTGGAGGAATTGTGACTGTTTGGTTATATATTGAGATGGTTTATCTGCCCGCAGACGACAGTCAGCCATCCGAATACAAACCACTTGATAGCGACCTGACCGCGAGTCGAACCAACGACTTCTTGATCACAGATTGAACATCGTACTATTAGGCCGCAAGCGTATTCATTATTGCAAAGTCTGAGCATTGTGGCATTGAAGGGCATTCTGACCAATTAGTCATTTTCATGTGATATGTTTGCACAGAATTATCCACCATGGAGTAGCGATATGTGTGCATGGTGGCGTAGCATAGTGGTTAGAACGGCAGTCTCGGCTGGCGAACTTTCCCTATCCTGCGCTAGACTGATGGATGGCCGTTTGACCACTTTGTGGGTAGAGCGTCAACCAACAAGGCCAACTCAGCCTGCCATCCCTCCAGGGTCGGTTAAATGAGTAGTAACCCATTACATGGGTTACGGAAGGTGGGACCTTTGTACAGCTGACTGGGCTGCCTGGCCGGCCGCTGCGCCAGCCTGTGTCTGCAGGCTGCACACGGTGGCCGTGCGGCAGGCGGCTCGGGTTAGTGACGAAAGCGCATTAGAGGCGTGTACACGACGATGCGCGACTGATTGGTTGTGACGTGTGTGCATAGACTAAAAAGATGACTTTAAATACCATAAAGTTGTAGTGTGTGTGCATAGAGTGTACGAGGATGATTTCGAACCGGACGCTGACAGCTCGCCGGCCGTGAGTGTTGGTGACGGGCCGAACCGAACATCGTCAGATTTAGGCTCAACTTCGAAGAAGTCGTCGGCCGCAGCTGGTACCACGCCTTCCTGGTCTTCCGCCACAACGAACAAAGACGATATCTATGATTTCTCCAACGTACAGTATTAGCCGAGACGGTTGCTGCAAGAGATTTCATCAGGGTTGGAAATGGGTTTTGAAAAGTTTGCTTTTAAACGTTACGTTTTTCACAGGAAGAAAGTCGAAAAACCTAAAACGTCAAAATTGTAGCTTTGTAGAGTTTTTTTAGTTTGTGGTGCAGTTTTAATACGAATAAAATTAATTTTGTATTTTGTCGTGATTTTGAGTTGTGATGTCACTTTGTTCACTCAACAAAAAATGACATGACGTGGAGAATGGAGAATTGTATATAGGATGTTCTTCTTCGGTCTTGAAATTCAGATTTTTGTCTCATCTTTTTCGTACGCTGACACCAAACTGACCTTAAAAACCTGAAAATTTTCTCTCGCAGAAATCCTTTGGGTTTTCCAGCTCTGGCTGTTAGGCATTGTTAATTGAAATGGTTTTTTATAGGTTCTAGTGCATGACTTTGGCGCTTTATAAATCATTTACTTACTTACTTACTTATTATCATCACCCGTTGAATCTCTGTCTCTGTGGAATGGTAAGTCATCATCACAACTGTTGTCATTGTTATCTAGGGTGGCCACTGGTCCTTGAAAGTCCTCGATAAAATTGAGGACCTGCAAAGTTCTTGAAAACAGATGGTTAAGACCCTGAAAGTTGTCTGATTTGATGGAAGATGGACTTGAACGTGCTTCTGATTTCGGCGTTTCAGAATCATCGTGACCACGACTTGAGCTTGAGCATCATTTTATTTGTTGCCGGATCTGTCCAACGTGATTTGGTAAATTGTTGCAGGAATAGGTCAGGTAGTACTTGAAAGTTCCTGAAAAGTCGGTGAATTTTTTTGCCCCAAAACTGTGGCTAGCCTAGTTATCATCATAATCATTAGCTAGTTTGACATCTTTACTGTGGCGCCACCAGGATTTGGTGCAAGGTTGGCATGAAACTAAGAGAAAATAATGTAAGAGTGACGCAAAAAATACAACAAAATGCGTGCATGAAACAGCAAAAAAGTGATACATAACTGGCAGTACCACCCACACTGCTGAAAACTGTAGATGGAAAATGGTACACGAGGAATGAGGCATAGCTACGACTGCCGCTGATTAAAAATTTGTAATCGATTAAATTTCCAAAAAGTAAGTCTAAATTAATCGATTAATTTTAGTCAGATTGGTACTGAAGAAAGGCCACAAAAATGCAGTATTCAACTGCTGCTTGTTGTTATAGTTTGCAAGCTATTCGCAGTTGAAAAAGTGATGATGATGATGCAGTAGACTGCAACAATATACATCTGCGCTGCCGAGTGCTGTTTCTGATACTGCAGCTGACAGCGGAGAGCAGAGATGCTCCTTCTTGCCTAAAATTCTACCTTGTCTTTTGTTGGAAAACTTCTTCTATAAATTCCAAATTTGTTCTGAAGTTTCCCGTTGTAAGGAATTTATGGGCAAAATTGAACTTTTAAGCACCCACAATCTATGGTGTAGACTGTAGAGACAGATCGAGGGGCATCGTGGGGTTTGCGGGTAGGGGAGGAATTACTGATTTTCCAACAGACAGATGCAATTTTCAGACATAGGAGATTGTGTGTCTGAAAGTTTTTTTGGTTTGAGATTTTTTCGGACAAAAAAACTCTCAGACACAATTTTCTCTATGAAAAATTGCTACTTCCCTCTCCGCCTCCATTTTCTTAATACTTAATCCATTTTTAGCCGACCGTACTTAAGTAACGGTCAAGTTTTTGTCGTGACTGTCGTTTGTCCATCTGTCTGTTTGTAGCGGATGTATTGTGGCTAACCGGTAGAGCGTAGGGGAAAAGTTTTTACACGGGGCTACGATGACGATTAAGGGTAGTTTGTGGATGAGCATCTCCATTGTTAAGCATTTCAGTCGAAATTTTTCTCAGTCCGAAAATGGGCCCAAAATTTGCGGTTTGGGGAGGGAGGGTTAGAAGGGGAAAATATGAAAGATGAATGTTGAGACCCCCCTAGGAAATCAATTTGCACCGAAACACGTCATCCAGTGCAAAGAATGTGGCGATACTCCCAAAAATGTGTTCTTCAGAGCTTGGCAAGAAAAGTAACAAAAAGAAAAAGAAAAGAAACAATAACCCAGTTGAACATTCTCTTTCACCCCTTTGCCCCGCCGACCCCACTGGGCCGATTTGTACCATTTTTGGCACGTAGGGTCATCCAAGGGTCGACGTAGTCATCCAAGTCAAATTCTAAGTTTCAGTTGTTTTCAGTTGTTTGGGGTGCCCAAAATGTTTCCCATCGACTCTGATAGTCGCCTTTACTGCCGTGCTACACTGTGAAAATGTGCAAAACGACACACGATCCATCCTGCAGCTATGTTCATTATTGCGTCAGCCCACCAGTCCCCATGCAGTGATTGGGAGACCGTAACGAAGAAAAACAATTATACTTCTTCTCAGCTTGATTAGTCACAAATAACGTCTTACAATACATGCACTTGACAATCTGAACACTGTATTCATTATGCTGGACTTATGGTACAACCTCCGACAATAATCTTACTCCACATACACATAGGCCTATAGGAAACAGTCAAAAGCATATGGACACACACACGCAGAGATACAGAGAGACATAAAGACAGAGATACACAAACATACAGTTCCGAGTTTTCCACCGTGCGTTTTCCACTAGGCTATGGCATTCCACTTTTCGGGCACAGGTCCAGGTCGTCCGCCTTGCCCGCAGATAAATGGCACGCCAATTCGGACGGACAAACCGACAGACAGACAAATTCTACAGCGTCTGTATGGAAAAGACTGATTGCACAGCGCCAATGCGCGACAGTCAAAAAGTCGTAGCAGCGATACAGCATTATACACTGTTATAGAAAGGGGTATAGAGACATCTAGCCACTACCTACAGCAGCATCCCAGGGTGAAAGGCTGCATCTCAGTGTGTACTCTTTTTAGAGGATGTAGGCGATCTAGGCCTAATATTATACACGGTCACAGAACTTTACACAGAAAACACTGCAACGAAACAATAAATACAAAGAAGAAAACACAAAAACGGAAACAACTGAATTAAATAACGAATGAAGCGTCGACATACGTTAACAACTATGCCAGATGTTATTCCCTACACCGTACATACGTAGTTATCGTAGTTATGCATTCATCGCGTTAACGAGTCTATTGACTCGCAGTAACTGTATCAAGGCTGAACACAGTCGCTTAGAGCGGCGTGCCTATGAGCAATTGTTGCACGTTGTAAAAAGTTGCACAATTGTCCGAAGTACATAACGAACATGCACCGACAACGTAACCTGAGATGATCCGAAATTATCACTCAATGAAATTGAATCAATCAATGAAACAATCGATCGTTCATTGCGTCAAAAAGCAGCACGCATACAGATCGCAATAAAAACACTCAACAGGCTGCACTCAACTGAACTCACAACCACCAGGCACGCAACGCACGCAACTAACGTAGGCCTAAGACCCGTGCGTACATTTTTGATGCAAGTTGTGCAGGTGACGCAAGCAGAGTAGGCCCTATGCAAAAGTCGTAACGGAGTGTTTAAAAACGCAGCCGACGCAAGCGATAGACGGTAAATTATATAAGTGTTCGCAGTTTTTTTCCCACTGAAACTGTTTAGTTTTTTTCACGTTGAATCGCGTTAAAACGGCCAAGACGCAAAGATATAGAAACGGTGTTTATCAGATATTCTTGCTTCGTGTTTGCTGCGTGCACTGCGTGCAGCGTTCAATGTAAACTCGGCTCGAAACAACAACAAACAATGTGAACGCACAATATCGCTGCCTGTCGCCTATTCTAACCTATCCTACATCTGTTTAGGCCTACATTATTTTGTGCATTCGTCCCACTATTGCACAGACACGAATCGCCAGTGGTTGGAAATTGGTAGGCCCCTATTTCTCTCATGAAACAGTCTGCGGATTAGCCCTACACGAACGTAAGAATAACGTGCAAGTCGACGTCGGAACTTTAAAGGCACTACAGCGAATTTTTTTGGCAGAATAGCCAATCTTTGGATTTCGTATTTACATTACAAATACATTCGCCAAACTTTTAAATGAAACAATTATTATTAAAAAAACAACTTTGATGATAATTCTATTATTCCATTCCATTCTATTTATTTGAAAATCAGTCCACAAGGGACCATTGACACACACAGCAAACAACACATAAAAACACAAAAACACACACATAAAAGAAATACACATAAAAGAAACAAAATGAACAGTAAGAAATGTGCTATAAATAGCATCATTCACTGTGCTGCATAAGTGTCGCAAACAGACGATAAACTCAGACTCCCACAAACTATGGCTGAAAGTTGAGTCCACACTAACACATTCTTGGTATACAAAAGAAGTTCGCTATAGCAGCTAAGCCACGTCTGAAACTAAAACTGCTATCGGTTACGCTCCAGTTGCTGAGCAGTTGAATTTGTGCATCCTTTTTACTTGGACTTGAAAATAACCTACAGCTAGTGCCCGAGCTCTCCGCAAAGAGGCAGAAAACGCCTTACGTCACTCGATCCCTGCCGCATGCAACATAATTATTATCTGTCCGATTGCTATAGCATAGCATGGGACAGATTATAAAATCACTTGCGTCTGTCTGTCATTCTGTCAGTCTGTCTGTAAACACTCCTACGGCCGCAATCTTGATTCGATTTTGATGAAATTTGGCACAGTCATTCGGGGCCCGAAGAGTAAGATCGAGTCCGTTTGGGGTGAAAATCCGATGACTCCTACCCCTATTTTTCCCCATTCCCCCGCAATGCATTTTCAATGGGAAGCTTTTCGTAACACAATAAACAAACCTGTGGTTGTGGGCCTATAGTGACGGCTGATAGTTAAAAAACGTGTCTCGGGGGCGGCTATAAACATTAAAAAACTAGAAATAGGCCTCTACGTTCTGTCGAACGACATATCTGTCCCACTGCCACCTAGCAGCTGCGTTTCAGCGTTTGACGCTCATGTGAGCCTGCAGCCAATTTTGTCTTTGAATAACAACGATTGGTTGCCATAACAACAAGGGTCTTCAGGGGAGAAATTTACATGACTCCATCGGATAGCCCGAGCCCGAAAATAGGGGAGTAGGTAAAAACAGCGCGCAGGTTTCCTTGAACCTAGAAAAGCGAGACATCGAAATCTACGTTCAATGCTGAAAATTTTATAGCTTCTCCGTGTCTATCACAATTGATTTCGGCGCAATTCGCTCTTGAAATGTGTCTCGCAGCTCGAAATCGTCAAAAAATCCATAAAAACCCTATTTTGGCGTTCAATGTCACCCAAGGTCATTAAATTCGGTGGCAATTGAGAGCTAGTGTACGACTTTCTATTAGTGATTAATAGTAACCTATGCCTCATCTCGCACCGTTATTGAGATACGGCGACATATTGGCAAAAATCGCAAATTCCTACCCCCTCTCATTCACGCCCTCGTTCAGGGTGACCCTTTCGAATTTATGGAAACGTTTACGGTTCCTGAAACTAAGTCTTTCAGGCAGCCGAAGGTGAAGATTTGGTGATCCTAGCTTGCACCGTTTTTGACTGATCCACCTGTGTGACAGACAGACAGACATACGGACAGACAGAATTGCGATGACTAAGACGCGCCAAAAAACAGTAAAAGCAGAAGTCTAGCTGCTTTCGCGCGTAAAAACTAAACTACAGACGATAAACGTAGCACGTTGGCCTACACGGATCAAACGAGTGGCAAAATAGGCTATAGAGCGTAGAAAACGAAACTCACTGAGCAATCGAGTAGAACGACGTCGATCGTTATCATAACGATTATGAAATCAGCAACAGGTTAAGTAAGTAAACGACTGCAGGCAAAAACAGGTTCAATGTCAATTTACGGACGTCCCTGAACGCGTTTGAAAGTTTTTGAACGAAGTGTCAGCACTCAGCATCACAGATTGTTTACAAAACGAAGACACTCTGGGCCACATTTTCGAAACTTTCCTAAGACGTTTTTCAATCCGAATTTTTGACGGCTTTCTTTTTTTGTTTTTGTATATATATGTGTTCAACCAATCAGACGCAAGCACCCACAATTTCAAAACTTCTTGGCGGGGCCGAATTAAGTTTTGAGGGGCCCTAGGCCCGAATATTTTGTGGGACCGCCTGCACATACCGTAAAAATTACAACAGACAATTCATTAAAATTATGTAAGCATTTTATCATCATAAAACCAACTTTTTAAAATCGTTGTACACCGTGACCGAAAGAAAGAGTCTACACTTTTTCCTAAATAACTTCGTCAAACATAAACTTACTTTTATAGGCCTACAATTTTGGCACACATTATGCTAATGATACGCTTTATTAAAAACATTTAAAACATTTAAAATTTACCTGTAACTAAATACTGATAATATAATTATGGCGTCATTAAAAATGCCGTTTTCGCGAAAAGATAACGTTTAAATGTGCCTTTGCAAATTGAAAACAGAACATCTAATGAAAAATGCAGTAAAAACTTGACAGAGTGTTGGCATAGAATTAAGATACTTTTTGCCCATTTTTTTAAAGAAAACCTAGTTTTGCTCTTTGCCATGTTAAGCATCGCCGTCGCGTGCATAGGCTTATAGGAACGTTGTTATCCAGCAGCAGGAGCTGCTATATCAGCGTCATCTGTGCAGCATGCGTTAGCGTCGTGACGGTGTCGTAGCATTTCGCCTAATCGCTCCCCCAGTTGGGTCTACTGCAGAGCCCTAACCGAAATCGAACTAGGGTTAGGGTTAGGGTAAGTATACGACGCGAAATGAGATTAGGCGAAATGAGACGACACCCGTCGTATACTTACTTACGGTTGGCCAAAAAATTGTACAGAAAAAATGATGAACGACAAAACAAAGCTTGTCAAAGAAGCAAAAAACGACAAAGCAAGTCGTTGTTGTTGGTCCGCTATCAAAAAAAGATTAGGCAAAATGGGATTAAACGAAATGCTACCCAACCGTCGTTACACGGTGACAGTGCATATTTTGAATGAAGTTTTTTGATTCAAAAGTTGCTTAATAAGTTTTATTACTGTTGTTCACAATACAAACAGATACAAGCTAACAAGAGCCTTTTCTGCGTATTTTTTGGTTAATTTTGGTGCGGCATTTTGCAAGAATGCAGAGAGTGCTCTATTTCACACGGCACAGTGGCGTCACTAATTAGGTGAGGTGGACAATTAGTACACTCTCAGTTCACATTACTTTTCTAATGCTGCTTACCAAAAATTACAAACATGCGTTTGAATTTGGTAAAGTTATTATCTGCAACACTGTTAGCTTTTTTCACCTCGGATACAGTTAAAACGGCATTTTCGATAACGTCATAATTACCTCAGCACTATATGGCGATGTCGGAATATAAAGGAAAACATTTTTAACAGTACAACAAAGGACGACGCATGCCAAAAATTATGAAAATATATTAAATTTTGTCAAAGATATGTCGAAAATACCGTAGACTTTTTTCGGGTGTAACAGTTTAAATTCAGCTAGGGCGTCTGGGGGAGCACTCTGAGCTTCCCCAGCGGCGTCAAGGCTAGTGTTTCCTACATATTATTCTAAATTATTCCAGAAATTTTTCGAACAAAGTTTTGAGAATGTCGCCCTGGTACAACGCAACGTACGGAACGAGAACATGACTCGGATGAGGCGAAATAGTTAACCCTGTAGAAACCGATTGATCAGAAAGACACACGATCTTCGTCATAACGTCAAACCGCTGACAGTATTCACTAATTATTCTTCAATCTAACACAGTCTACTAGCTAATTATCACTTAATACGTATAACGTAGGCCCCTAACAGACCTTAAGCGACAGTTGGGTCACGACGCGGCGTGCCATTCTGTAGTAAAACAGATCTGGGTGACATTTCTCTGTACAAAATATCACACACAACCCAGCCGTCAGTGGTTAATTTTCACTGGCCAATATATCTCGGACTCGGAGTGAGCAACGCAAGGACCAAAGAATATCTAATCCTACGGCCAAGGCCCGCGGCCTAAACATTATCATAACGTTCACGCTTCACGACAAAGATCACCAAACAACATCCACAGCCACTATTCGGTGAAAGCCACCAACCGCACAAAAAGCACGTGACGTGATGCGGCGGCCAAGAGCAGAAGTTCTGGCCAACACGCTGACATCCAATCAAGTTCAGCTAAACGACGACGACAAACCACTGGACAGGTGTAGTCGAGGTGAAACGCCGAGGGAGGGAACGCCATTCCTCCGAATAATTAATATCACGACAAGGTGAAACGGTGATACAGTAGCGTTCCCCATCCCCAAATAAGTATGCAAACAGATGAAAACTCGAGATAAACGTTAACAGCTCTTTCATGAAAATGCAGTGCCTGCATGATTTCGTCTCACCAATTCTGTGTTAGGGTGCAAAAGCGCTCTAATACGCTCGCGGCCACGGCTCAATCCCATACCCCGTAGTAGAGCAGACCCTCTATAGAGCTATAGCTCAATCAAAAAGAACTTAATTTCTAAAAAAAAAGGGAAGGGAGGCGTTCGCCCAAACAAAAATTTACCACTAGGTCGAAAGGCTGGAAAATTGGTCCGAAAAAACCTAGGTTTTTAAAGTTTTTTTAAAAAAACGTAAAATCTCCAAAAGTCCATTTTAAAGTTTTTTTGAGGTTTTTAATTTGTTGTGAAATTTATTACAAATTCACATTTTAATCGTGTTTTTTAGTTATGACTTAATTCGCATCATTATGTCGTTCACTCATAAGAGGGTGTATAACACGTTTTTGGAGTTGTATTTCTGTGGACGATGTTCATCGGACAAAAAAACCTAAATAACCTAAAAAAAACTTTTGAAAACCTATAACCTAAAAAAATTTCTTTGAAAACCTAGGTTTTCGTCAGCCCTGAAAGCGACTGAGATGACATTTAAGCAACAATCAGTCAATGAGTTCGTTGACCCTCGCCAGTATTTCAGCGACGCAGTTCATGGCGTCTAAAGCCGTCTGTCTGTCGTGTTCGTCATGCGGAATGACCCGGTAGTCGATGGGGTCGGGGTCGTAGAGCTTGCGACAGTTGGCATCAGAGACGAGTTCGTGCAGGCGGCGAGCCAGACGCCGCAGTTGGACGTCGTCTAGTGTCGACGAAAGAATCACGATGTCGTGACTGAGCGACGGAACAGCGTCGATGTACAGCTGAGCTGCCTTCAGCGCCTTCTTCGCAGACTACGACGCACAGCAAATGCACATATATTTCCACTCTGTCCCACTGCTATAGCTGGTGGCGTGGCGTAGTTGGTAGCGCGTTTCGGCTGAAACTAAGTTCCTCTACGCCGGGCCCGGTTAGTACTGAGATGGGTGACTGCCTGCGGGCAGGTAAACCATCTCGGTGCGAAGCCTGCCAGCTAGGTCGACTCAGCCTTCTACCCTCCGTGGGACGGTAAAATGAGT
>Ga0209367_1004702_pt1 | contig 18915 bp, 10 predicted proteins | sample WorMetLIZISLAND2_FD_187412 | JGI IMG/M metagenome (GOLD analysis project Ga0209367, IMG submission 187412) | Marine gutless worms symbiont microbial communities from Max Planck institute for Marine Microbiology, Germany - Olavius geniculatus... ... | reverse complement strand
GTGAATGTACCGTTGGATAGGGCGATAACGATTTTCTATACAGTATATTCAGCTTTTAGTAGTAACCATGTTTTATGTGCAGCGGCTTGGCCGCAATTTTAAATGCAAAGTTGCTGCCTGCAATTATCACTGACGTATGCCGAATTACCGTATCGCACCAAGCGTTGATTGTAACGTTCAATACAGCAGCGTCACCATAACGTTTTGCTTCAAAAATCTTTTTTTACGCGCGACAGCTAGCATAGCTATAGCGCGTATTAGCTACGGTAATTCTGTCTGTCTGTCCGTCTGTCCGTCACGACCCGGTACCAATTCAAGCCTAGGTGAGATAGAGAGTTAAGGGTTTTACCGTATGATAGCCTAGATTCTTTAGTATTTCGTGACAAAATTTCATGCCGCTGGGTGAGGGGGTCCCACGAACGAACAGGCGAAAGAGGGGTACGGCCCCTAAAAAGACGTTATTTTACCGCTATAAGCTCGTCTAACGTGAAAATGGTTGCAGATAGGCACAGACATGCTGCTTATCATAGCAATCACTGGCGTCGAGCTTCTTAGAAATGTCAACATCGATGACCTTGAATGACCTTGAACCCCCAAATAGCAGATTTTAGTGAATTTGTCAAGATTTCGGGCTGCGGCACGCATTTCAAGAATGAATTGCGTCAAAATGGCTGGAGATATACCAAAATAACCTGCATATGAAATTTTTAGCATTGAATGTAGATTTTAGCAGTCCAAGTCCGAACCTTCTACGTCCAAGGAGGGTTGCGCAAGCGGGTATGAAAAAGGGGTGCCCTTCTAAAAGGTGGTTATTTATCCTCTGTTGGCTTGTCTAGCGTGAAAATAGTTGCAGATATGCACAGACGTGCTGCTTATGATAACAAGCACTAGAGACGAGCTTCTTAGAAATGTCAACGTCGATGACCTTAAATGACCTTGAACCCTAAAAATATTGGTTTTTAGTGATTTTTTGGCGATTTTTGGCTGCAGAAAAGTGAATTGCGACGAAATGGATAGAGATAGGCCAAGATTACTTGCGAACAGGAACTGCTATAAGCTCTCGCGCGTCTTGTAAGCATTAGCGCAAATTTCTTGTTTTTTTCTGCCACCGGGAAGTCGAACGCTGGCTTTCAGATATACGCGGTACGGTCGGCCTACCCTAACGATAGCTTAGCTGTTTGTTGCGTTTAGTATATAGGCTACTGTTTACACACTGGCCAGGCAGAGAATGAAGAAACAATCGGGTTTTCAACTCCAGCCATGTAGTTGCCGAACTCAACGATATTCTGATCCTGAAAGGGTCCCGTCGACTTCCTCCAGTAGCTCGAACCTCTCGGGTTGTCATCGCTGTGAACGTAACATAACGATAATCATATAACTTCATTAAAGCTTTGACGCACAGCAAGATTATGTCGGCTGATTCGTACGGCGCAACACTCGTAATGCCACATTGGAATTAAACTTATTTATAGGTCATTTCACGCTAATTATCACTTCATCGTGCATGAGCATATGTTATTTTAGCCAAACATTATTTACAGAAAAATAGAATTTACTGTGATTTAAGCGGAGACCGTGTTAAAACAACTCGAAAGACACATTCAAAACGATAGTAATGAAATAAACTGAAAAAACGAAACAAAATAAAATAAACTGAAATGAGCTAAAACAAAATAAAAACGAAATAAAACCTAATTAATAACACACTTTTTGGGAAATCAAACAAGAAGCCCAACTGTTAGTAACCTTCAAGGTCATCCAAAGTCAATAACTTTCATCTCATCTAAAAGAGTGTATACGACTCCTGTTAGTGATCAATGGCAACATTGGCTCTATGTCGCATCGTTTAGCCCCAACAGCGCGTACCGACTTTCATGGTCATCCAAGGTCAATGATTTTCATGTAATTTGAAAGAACGTATGGAACTTTTTATTAGTGATTAATAGTAACCTTGGCTCTAACTTTTACCGTTTCCAAGATATGGCCACTTATAGCTTGAAACATTCCACTGAAAACTGCGGTCAAACCGCTGCAGATGGAGACATGGTTACTATCGACAGGCTTTAAAAAGTCGCTAGCGCCCTATCCGATGGTACCATCGTTGACCTCTACGACTTACCATTTAGCCACAATAGCGCACGATTGGCATACCATAGTGCGTTATCACTCTTCAAGTTCATCCAAGATCAATAATTTTCATGTCATTTAAAAGCCAATTTGAAAGCGACTTCTTATTAATAATAAATAGCAACCTAGGCCCTATATCGCACCGTTTAGCCACAATATGTCCGTAACAGATGGACGAACAGACAGACAAACGGAGTGACGACAACAACCATGCCATAAGTAAGGTCGCTAAAAAAGTCAAAACTTTATGTCTTATAATATAACGTCGATACGCACCTATCAGCGAAATCAAGCCCAAATTCAAACATGTGATCACACTCCGAGCCGTCGGATCCAAAACGAAAGTCACACAGATCTCTATCCTCATGCTGCTTACCGCTGGGATTGTCGAATCGCAGCATCAGCAACTCCATCGTTGCACTGGCGTCAACGCGACTTGTTGACGTCGCCTGCATACATAACATTATTTCTAAAAAGTAGTAATAGCAGCCTATTTGTAAAACACCATAGGGCCGTAGCTTGTGTGAAACTCTTTATGCATGCAACTTTCGTACTTCGCATTAACAGAAGTTGCAAGATCATGAAAAATTAAAATAAAGTTTTAAGTTTCTTAAACGAAATGTGCTACACAAGTCTGCCTTTTACTCGCAAACATACTGTTACATCGCAATGCGTTTGGTAAACTGAGGCATTTCAATAGCTTGCAAATATCATAAGGCAAAAAACAGTGCGATATGACGTAAAAATGAAAATCTGAAAATGCTTGTGCTCATGGCTAAATGCAGACAAATTATACTAGCCATTTTATTCTACCGCAGAAATCAAAATTATTTTAAAAAAAAACAAAAATGTGCGTTACAACTGATTTACGATCAAAAGGTCCTAAATTCGATTCTCGGTTGAGGTTCTTATTAACTGCTTGCTCTTTGGATGGGTCTTTGGTTTGTAAACAGGTAAACCATCTCGGTATATCCAACGCCAATGTCAACTCAGCCTTCCATCCCTCCGGGGTAGATATTATTGAGTACCGATTTATTTGGCTGGGGTTAGGCAGGCCGCGTTCTTCTGTGTCGGGTGGAATGTAACACAGTGTGATCACACCTCACACGATAGTGTGAGTGTTGTAATACGAAAAATAACATCAAATGAAGAAGGCTTTCGATTATGTTAGTGATTACCAACTAAAGTCAGCTTGTAAGGACGCCATATGCATAGCCCCATCTGCGATAAGTTTCTCGCAAAGAGCTAGACCTATACACATTCTTCAATCTAACCTTTTTCGCCTAGTGTGAAATTGTGGTTGAATTTCACTCTATATAGCACTAACCAGTAGATAGACGACAGTCAGAATGCTTGTAATGGTGGACCAGTTGTAACGGCGAAAGCTTGCCATATAACTTCTACCATTCACGCACATGCATTATTACACAAATCGTTAAATTTATGCAACCATAAACTAATGCCTGGCCTGCGTACGTGCATTAAAATTACTCTACCATACGACCGCCGATAGAGACTGTAATTGGCCTAGCGCATAGGAGCACTAATCTGTCGTGATTTGGCAAAAGTAAGTGTGTCAATGCCAATTAACTGAAAATCGCGAAAGAAACATAAATTAGCTTTGCTCTTTTTTTACGTAACTTATTTTTTAACAACATAGGCCTATACTATGGAAACTTAAAACTAAGCATACTAAACCGCTAGCAATAGTATGGGAATAAACTATGATAAATGTTTACTACATGCTTAAATGTTACACTCCGTTGTTTCAGACCTCTGTTGTAAACGTCACATCTGTGAGAGCGATGCCATATATGTCACAACATAAAAAAGTAACTCCGCTTCGGAGAAGCAAATAAAACACACTAAAGAAAGCAAAAGCTAAAACAGTGCAGCGGTTCATGAGTTATCATGGTAACAAAAAACAGAAAACAGAAAAAAACAGCGACAATGATTAAAACAGTATACTATCATCGCTAGGCCTAGCGCGGATAGCAAAATATTTGCGCATTTTTTAGATATCATGATTTGCGTGTTGGTGTATTTTTGGTTAACCCTGTATACTACATGCATGTAGCTATACGAGGGGCGTTCAAAAAGTTTTGCAAGTTAATATGTTAGATTAAAATTTTTTTTAAATTTATACATTAATAAAACGTATCTTTCTTCCGAACACGTATGAGGTTAAAACGGATGTGACGTCATTATAATATATGACGTCATAAAACGTTAAACAGGAACGATTTGGAGTTCTAGCGCAAACAGCGTAAAATTAAGCTAGCTGTTGCACACCATTTCCCCAGATTTTCCAATATGAGGCCGTGGGACATGTGATTTTATGAGAGCCCTGACAATTACGTCCATGAATTCCTCATTTGTAATTATAAATATTTAGTAGCCGAAATCTGTGCCGGCTACAAATGAGAACGCTTCTATCAATTACGATAGCTCGTCAGGATTTGACGTTGTCAGAAAAGTTTATTAAAAGTTGACAGTGATATCCGTCAGCTTTGTGAAAGGTTAAACAAAGTTTGCAACGTACGACATTGGGAGCCCTGGTGTGCGGGACCTGGGAACGAAGCCTGCAGATCTTCCCCTAAATCCGGCACAGTACTTATCTCACTTCGTTTCTACTTAAAACATTTTCATTCTTTTGGTTTATAACTGCTAAATTAAACTGACAGTCTGGCAGCTTGCTTGTCAGTTTTTCAGTGCAAATCGTGTGTTATATCGTATCTGCAAATACTAGGCTACTGCTAAAACAAAAAGTAATCTAAATTTACCTGACACAGAATACAGAATAACTGTGGACAAAATTAATATACCACGCAAATTTCTTGATGTCACTACGTAGCGTGTTTGCGTAGGCCTACAAGCAGCACGCTTAGTAATAGGCCTACACAACTCGTTTTCTCGACGCTCATCCCCTTTACATTAGACCTAGGTTCTATTGGACAGGCGCCTATCCCTATTGTATTGTTCACTGTATACTATAGTCTACACATCGCGTGCGGCAGTCATATGCAGTTAAACTGTTGGCCTACTAAGCATTTACTTCTATACCACAGTACCGTGTAAAATTATGGCATAGGCTTACGCTTTGCTGACGGTGAAAATGTGCTAGGTTCTGCGCTCTGCGAGAATAGACTATAAAGTTCCACTTTTAATACTGATCATTTGTAGACTGTGCTTGTATTTCAAAACGGAATCGCTGTTACATTCTAAAATAACTGAAACAACTATGGCTTGGCACCTATAATATTTCTAGGCTACACAGGATTATATTTTCAATTAGCCTACTAACGTTTGTGTCATGCGCTGAAAGAGTTAACCAGCTGAGTTTTTGACGGCAGCTAGGCCTATACATGTATAGGAACTGTCAGTTGGGATGGTCGCATAACCATATCGTTTGATGTATACTGACCATTCCGTCAGTTGCAAACAAACCATAAGTCCACAACTAATAGAATGGGGTTCTAGAAACAGAAGACACTATGTGTGGCATTTCTCATTAAACCGCTACTTGATGGCCGCCTTTTATATGCCAGGTAAACTTACAATAACACTCACAAGAAAAGCTCTATCGCCAATGCCATAACACGACGTGGGTAATAACTAGGTCTATACTGTGACGGTGTGACCTTGTAAGTAGATTGTCATGCGTATTGCCAAAGAATAGCCTAACACTAATGCAGGGGTCAGATGTCCGACAGCCAGATGTCAAGGCCATTTTCATGGGAAATTTTAATGGGGCAGTGGCCCCCAAGCGGCCATTTGTTAGTTCGAGGCTCGCCATAGGTGAACAAAACGTCTGGTCGTATGTAAAAGTCGAAACGTACGGCTGCATGGCAAACCACGAAAAATATCCGATATGCGATACGTCACATACGCTATCTTACTTTTATGCCGTTTCTATAGGCTATTCAGCGTTGGCTGAATTCGAAGATTTTTTTTACATTTACTTGTAGGCCTATAATCAATAATCACGTCATTTCTGCTTACTTTAGTTTGCTTTTATACCTTGGCTACGTAAAATTAGCCTTGACGCAAATACACTGTGAAACACTAATACGTTTAACAGATAAATGTTATCCGAGTTTATCCAGTTATATCGACTGTAAAAGTTATTCTTTTTACTGTGCTAAAAATTATGTTTACTAATAACTGACGGGACTGTTAATTGTAGGTCTACTTTTATTTATTATCTTGTGCATCTATGCATTTCGTAGGCCACCCTAATGCTAAAATAATCATTACATGTATATAACCAAGACGACAGAAATAGGCTACAGCTTTCACGCGCAAATATGTTAGCGATAATATTTATTCGTTAATTTAGTAAACAAACATACATAAACATAGCCCTACGTATTCTAATACTTATAATGCATTAAATTATAGCACAGTATAAACTCAAGTAATACTTTTATACACCATCGACAGCATCGTCATCATCATCATGTCACTAGTACACAATAGAAAAACACAGTATAAACAAAAAATGCCGGCATCCAGTGTCGACATAACAGGTGGCATTGTTTGCATTGTCGTCTAAATTCCGTAATAAACAGTTAGATCTAAAAGCGAGTCCACATGTTTCGTCGAGAAGTAGGATATCGACACTTTCTCTTGGAATAAATACCAAGATAATCGCAAGACATAAACTGAAGTCTAACTTCAGTGTTATCTTTTTTTTCTAAAAAAAGAACATTTGCGATTATCTAGGCCCCTGTCAGATAAGAATTAAAGTAGAGCCTAATCATGGCTTCGGCCGTCCGCAGTCCATGCATAGGCTACATGCGTCACCTCCAGCGCTAATGTCGTGAGGTTTTCGACGTCGGGTGACATTAATCTTTGACCTTCGAAAATAAAAAATAACCGTCTGGTTACTCCTGTTTCTAAGAAAATCCCTACTTTGGTTTTTCGTCACCTTTTCGAATTAGTAGACCACATGGGACAGACGGACAGGCAAAACAGGTAATGCGGCCAATAGTAAGGGGCGCGTAATAATGATACAAGCAAGTGTGTAGAACACAAAAACATCACAGGCAGTAGCAAATTGCCAGAAAACGTCCACCATATGGAGACAGTGTCAAAAGCAGTTACGTCTACGCCTATAGTCCTCATTACTCACATTGTCTCATAACAAAAATGTGAAAACTGATACACCAACACTTATAGCAAAATGTTAGTACCTACCTAGTGCAAGATCAACTCAGCCTTTTATCTCTTCGGGATAAGTAAATCAAGTACCGGTCCGTCTGGCTGGGGTTAAGACGGAGCGCGTTTACCTGCGTCGGGTGTGATCTCATATGGTAGGCGACGTTCCGTGTAGGTCTGCGATAAATTTTCTATAACAAACTGTATTGCGTGTGGCACAGCGTACGTTAGTTGGGCCACAAGTTGATGCTGTGAAGGATGTCACACATTAACGTTTGTAACAGATTGGTGTTTGCGCGAGCGTCAGTATTAAACAGTCTACTTGTACCGCTTGTTACACCAAGAAAAGTAGCAACTTAAACTTCAGTCCATCTGCTGCAACAAATCAATATTCTTGTTGTCAACATTTCCACCGGCAACGCCGCATTACTGCAGTCGCTCGAAGAAAGTGCCTAGCTTCTGTAGGTTTTAGTTTTTGACACGCTACAGCTATGCTGTAAAGCGCGTCTGTGGCACGATTGTCGTCAGTCTGTCTGTTGGCAACTGATATACTGTGATTAAACGGTGCGAGATAGGGACTAAGTTGCTATTGATCACCAATAGGCTTTCAGATGACATGAAAATCATTGACCTTGGATGACCTTGAAGGTCACTACTGCAACAAGAACTATATAAACTGTAGCGAGTTTTTCCTAGCGACAGCTGGGCTTTCTTGTTCTATTCGTCATGCCGTCGATTCCCGGATGTCGTCGAGTTCTTGCGGAAAGTTAACATAGCTGACAGTTCCGCTCGCGGGTTCCATGTTGAGCGCCAGCTGATAGCAGCACGGCACGTCGTTGAGCGAAGACGAGTTGTCAGCATCAGCAGCAGGTGGGACGTAGACATTGTTATTAGCTGGGTCGAGCTTGGAGCTGGCTGCTGGCGCTTCATCACTGGCTGACTGTGCTGAGTACAAAACTGTGTGCTGGTCTGTGAGGTCAGTTGACAGCGGCTGTGATGATGCACGAGGTCTCGTAGTGGACACGTTCTGATATGATGAGTCATCTTCGTCGTTGATCAACTCGTAAATATTCACACTGCTGCTGACTGGTCTCTGCTGGCCGCTTGCTACCGTTTCTACAATACGATATTCAATATTTAGGCCTACTGTTCGCGGTAGCGACGACAGTATGTTTTCAGCGTCATCGATAAGTTATTTTTCTAGCTTACATGATAGGCCTAACTCTTGAACCACAAAACTGAGCTTGGTGAAATTTTGCACGAACATGTATCTTGTTAACCGCAAAAATCCTGTTAAATTTTAAGGTTAATTGTCAAAGGTCAAGGACATGAAACCGGATTCTCTGATGCTTTACCATTACAAGATATGACCATGCTCTTAATGGCTGCTGTTAGGCAGAGCTAACTAGGCCGATATCTACTGGCCGACGCTGACGTGATTGCTATAAACATAGCAGCATGCCACGGCGGTTACCGCGGACAAATTTAGCCTTGCATAAGAATTATTGATAGTATTACAATTTCTGACAGACAGAACTTTTACAAAGGTGGCATAAACAAATAACTGCCATGCAGAACAATATTGTGAGACAAGTGACTAACGGTATAGGCCTACTGCGAATGGTAAAATACAAAATTAGTACACACTTGTGCCAAAATTAATATTGCCAGTAGACTGCAGGCAGGATGGTGGCGCACGTAGTAAAATGAAATATATGACGATTACAAAATTTGAAAAAAATCCTATTAAAACAAAAGTGCATCACAATGTAATAAAATGACTATAACAGAAAGCTCTGCTACCGCTTAGAGAATAGGGCGTCAGTTCGTCTGGCCGTGACATATTCATGTAGCGGGTCAGCGGATTGGCTGTAGTGGTCGAGTAGTCCGGCTGAATGTAAGTCGTGTTGACGGCGCTGAAACCGACTGCCCCTGCTACATCTGGCTGCAATGCTGACTGAAGCTTTGGTTCTACGCACACTGCTGCTGACGGAGTGAAGAATACGTTGTCGATCGTGTCGTAGATATTGCCGACGCTCCTGCTGCTGCAGCTGTCCTGCCTGCTGCAGTTAAGCGCCGTGAGTTTCTCTATACCGCTATTCGCTCTGTTGGCGGCAGCTTCCAAGTCGACGCAGCTGCCCGCTGCTGCTGCTGCTGCTTCTGTCTGGGGTGGTAGCGGCAACGTGCGCGACGAAGACGATTCAGATAGACTCCGCGTTGACGTGTGCGAGTTATCATTCGAGCCACTGCTCGCTTTCCTCCTGCGAGCATTGAAATGCCAGATGAACACAAAAGAATCATACAACTGTTGATACGAACGCTGCAGTGTTTTAGTCATTTGCTGCGTTTTGCATTCTTTGATGCAACCTTGGAAAGCGCTTACAAATTTTATTCCGATACAGTTCATTGTTTTAAATAGTTTGAATGTTACATGCACTGTTGATTTTTTTGCGATAGCACAGAGTCACAGCAAAAAAAATGAATTAATACAATTTACTAATGCGTGCTTTTATGACTTTTAGACGAACACAACGCAGTAGGGTTTTATCATCAGGTCATCTGCTATATATAACCGTCGACTATGATACCGAATAGCAAACGAGAAATTACCTTTTTCTAAGAATCAGTAGAGCGACTAGAATCGTGATGCCAAGCAGAACTATCGGGATAGCGACCACAGCGCCCTACAACCAACTTTTGGTTGAATATACGTGCGACACAACGCTACTGAATTAGGTTTATGTTAAAATTTATTGTGGCAGGAAGGCACGGAAGAGGCAGTGGCCTACCTTACATTTTTGGCTGTCGAAAAATTGTCGGCAAATTTTTTGTCGATAAAATGTCTGGCAAAAATGCAAATTTTTGAGCTAGTAATCCCTATTCGTGAAAATCGTAGAATAAACAATAGTTTGAATACCCATAATTTACTTTGTCTGAAATTTGTAACTGTCTGTCAGAAATAAATTTCCATCGTCTGTGAAAAAAATTACTGCATCTTTTGCCGCCTACTTTTGTTATCATACCGCATACTTTTACAATTTTGGACTCCCATCAAAACAACAGTATAGGAAAGGCGCCAATTACCACTTCTAAAGATAACTGCAAAATAAATAGAAGCCTAAAATACTGAAAATTACACATAAATTTTTAGCAGAAAATCCCCTTATATAGTATAATACGATTTTAAAACTCAAAATTTGTAATAATTTAGCTGCGAAACATTTGCTGACATAAAAAAAAACAGTTGTCACCATCTAAGCCTAAATGTAATCAAACAGCGAAATAAAATGGTAAGATTTTATATTTCTAGACAGCAAATTTTTCAAATACGAAATATATGCAAAAAAATAAATGGCCTAGTGCTTTATTGTACCTGGTTGTCAAGCTGATATGATTTAACTGCGCTTCCGACTGGCGTTGCAGTCGAGTTAACTGGAGTGTCGTTGGTGAATTGATGGACGTCAGAACACAGATCACCTGCACCAGGTTACAATCGCAGACGTGTGAAATATTTCGCAAACAATTCTCATAAATGCAACAACGCGCACCACCCAGTAGTAGTAACATCTCCGCCTGACAGCGGTCGGATTAAGCAATTTACAAATCATATAAGTAAGTAAGTAAATTTGTACATACCAGTAGCGCACAGTGTCAGCGAGAAAACCTGCTGAGTCTAAGATGCAGTAATATTTAATTAGTAGTTAGCGTATCTGTAACAGGCTGCTTACTACTGCCATGAGTTTTGCTTTTAGACCGTGTTTCAGCAAACGTGCCACTTTTATTTTTTGAATAACTATGTGAAACATTGATCGATTTGAGTGAAACAAACGTGACGTAAATGACTACAGTTTTGCCCATCTGGCCTAAATACTGTTGCTCCACTACCTTATAAAATGCAAAAGTCGTACTAAGTCTGGCCGTTTACAATTGGGTAGCGAACGCATGCATGCATGTTACAATCCAAGTCAACCGAATAGCCGGTCAAAGTTAGTAATCAATATGCCAATAGTCCTAGACTAGCTACAAGACTAGCTGCTATGCAGAACTCGCTGTTTACTAAACCAATGGCTGTAACCATCACCATTAGGCTACTCATTAGTTACGTTTACTTAAAAAGGGGTGGCCAGGATGAGTTGCATCAGTTTTGGCACCGTTGCTGTATCCCTAGCGGTTATAAAAATTATGAAAAGATACTGCTGTGGCACAATTTCTAAAACACTCAGTAAGCCTATGTGCATTCATCAGCTAGGATACTATCAGAGTTAGACAGAAGATTTTCATTACCTGTCCATCCGGGCTGACATCGGCAGATGAACCCATTCAGTTGATCCTCACAAGTTCCATTGTGCTCACACGGATTACTGTTACATTCGTTGACGTCCGTCTCGCAAACAACACCTGTAGGTGTAAAGCGAACAAAACTATCACTTAGATCATCAGATAAACGTTACAATGTACAGAACGATTCAAAACACAATCGCCTGCAATTAAATTCAACTTTACTCCAGTGTGTTTTAACAATGACTTTAAAGGCGAGAATCACTAACAAACTGATAAGCTAAAACTATGAAAAAAGACAACGACGATGTTTACTTAGAAAATCCGGGTGGACAGAACAGTGGCACGTAAATCTGTTAAATTAGGTGTTTCGTTATTTTTACACAGACTATTACGCGCGACACTCATTCGAACATAAGACGGAAGGTTTACTGTCCATGCGGGCCGTGTTATGACAATAATTGAGCTGACGACAATAACGATATTTAGACCTGTCCATTCGGGCTGACATCGGCAGATGAACCCATTCAGTTGATCCTCACAAGTTCCATTGTGCTCACACGGATTACTGTTACATTCGTTGACGTCCGTCTCGCAAACAACACCTGTAAAGCGAACAAAACTATCACTTAGATCATCAGATAAACGCCACAATGTACAGAAAGATTTTGAAAACTGTAATCGTCTGCAATTAAATTCAAGTTTACTTCAGTACTTTTTACATGAACGTCATGCTGTTCACGCTCATTCGAATATCAGTCGGAAGATTAACCTGTCCATCCGGGCTGACATCGGCAGATGAACCCATTCAGTTGATCCTCACAAGTTCCACCGTGCTCACATGGATTACTGTCACACTCGTTAATGTCCGTCTCGCAAACAACACCTGAAATGCGAACAAAAAATCACTTAGATCATTAAGAGAATTCCAGAAGATACAGAAAGACTCAAACCACAATAGCCTGCAATTAAGTATAAGTTTACTCGAGTGTGTTTTAACACTGACACTGCTGAAAATGTGCGCATTAGTTACCGTTTTAGACTACATTTAGCAAACAGATAGCTATAGTCTTAAGCTTTCAAGCGCAAAACTTTTATTGTATAGTATATAATCAGAAAAAAACGAAAATAATTATCAGTAAAAGAATGATACGCTAGAACTATGAAGTAAAGACAACAAAGGTGCTTATTCAAAAAACCCAGATGGACAGAACAGTGGCAGATGAATCTATTTACTCGTCGCTAGGCGTTTCGTTATTTTCAGACAGATTATTACGCGCGACACTCATTCGAACATCAGACAGAAGGTTTAGGCCTACCTGTCCACCCGGGCTGACATCGGCAGATGAACCCATTTAGTTGATCCTCACAAGTTCCACCGTGCTCACACGGATTACTTTCACATTCGTTGATGTCCGTCTCGCAAACAGCACCTAAAAACGAAAATAAAACCGAAAAAAAATCACTTAAATCATGAGGTAAATGCCACAGCATACAAAAAGATTTAAATCGCAATCACTTGCAATTGAATTTAAGTTTACGCCGGTAGGCCAAACACTAACACTGTTAAGATGTGCACATTCGTTAGCATTTTCAACTACATTTAGCATCTCATTTGAAGAAGGCGAAAATCGTAGCAGGATTATAAAAAATAAAACAATGACGGTGTTTATTTAAAAATATCAGAAATGACAAAATCGTGGCAGGTAAATCCATCTAGACCTAATCAATCCTCAAACGTTCCATTATTTTGACACATACTATGACGACGAAGACATAAGCAACGTTACCGGTAAACCCAGGCGGACAGAGACAAGTGTATGTTCGAACGCCATCGACACACGTGGCTCCGTTAAAACATGTATGATTCAGACAGTCGTTAGATAATGTCATACACTGCGTTGATTCGTCTTCCCAACCTGCGCGTTGATAACAGCAGAACAAAACTAGAAATTTGGGGCAAAGCCCAACGTGAGTCCGCCCGGCGCCTTAAGTCCGATGGGGGGAAATTCAAGGGGTAAAATTTTCCCGATGGCAAAGTCACGAACTCAAATGCATTAACATACGCAAAACGCGCATTGTCGACTTAAAGTGGGTCAACATGAGCGCTTATAACTTCGTTGGTACTGGACCGAAGTTCACAATTTTTTTTTGTTCAACATCGAAAAGATCGTTTTCGTTAACGCCGTTTACACCTTGCTGCTATCTTCATCCATTCCAAAGATATTTGCGCTCAAGTCAAAAGTTTTCCTAAATCAAGCCAACTTTTGCACGTTTTTTTGCCCTCCAAAATATTAAGAGGCGGTTCCCCACAAATTTTGTACACAATTTATCATGCCTAGATAGCGGCACGTCAAATGCCAAAGTTTCATTGGACTACACCTCCTAACTCCGAAGATATAAGAGCTCCTTTACTACATTTCCAGCCAATTTTTTTACCCCTTTTTGCAAAAAAATTAAGAGAAACCCGTATTGCCGGTGGGGGTGCTCTAGCAAGACTTGGTCATTCTCTAGCGCGTGTATAAATTTGGTGGCGCAGCATTCCCTAGAAGCCGAAATATGGTATTCTGAAAAAGTCGATTTGGAAGGATACAATTTCACCGCTTAATCTTTGTGATTAGCGGACCAAAGTTCACCGAACTTTTTGGTCCAACGTAAGAGGATTCGCGGTACAAAATGTACTTGTCCGATTTTGAATATCTTTATCCGTTCCGGAGATATTCGCCGCCGAACTTCAAAGTCGTCCGAAATCGGGTTTGCACGTTTATGGCCCCTAAAATTTTTTTTGAACAGGCCCCTTAAAATTGCCCCTGAAATTATGGACCGGCATTATAAAATTCGGCCTAGTTCTGACCATCGTGCAAAATTTCGCGCCGATCGGCCGACGCATCTCGGAGATCTCGCGTTGAACAAAAAATTGTAGCAAAACATAAACGTGAGTCCCCCCGACGCCCTAAGTCTGACTGGGGGAAAAGTTCGGATGGTTAAATTTCCCCGGCAGCAAAATCACGTGGCCCGAACTCAAGTCGCAGAACGCGCATTGTCGACTTAGGGTAGGTCAACATGAGCGCTTATAACTTTGTTTGTAGTGGACCGAAATTCACAAAATTTTTTGCTCAACGCCGGAAAAATCGTTCTCGTTAACGCCGTTTACATTTTGTCGCTATCTTTATCCGTTTCAGAGATATTTGCGCTCAAACTCGAAAGTTATCGTAAATCGCACCAATTTTTGAACGTTTTTTGCCTCTCAAATTTTAAGTGGAACGGTGCCCCCAAAAGTTGTACTTGCGTTAACACCCCAACCTAAAAGCACGTTAAGTGCCAAAGTTTCTTTCAACTACACCCCCTAACTCCGAAGTTATAGACGCTCCTTTACTACATTTTAAGCCAATTTTAAACTTCCTTTGAAAAAAATTGTAAAGGGACTTACGTCCCCGGTAGGGGTGCGCTAGCAAGACTTGGTCATTCTCTAGCGCGTGTAAAAAAATTGGGGGGGCGCAGCAGCCCCTAGGGGCCAAAAATGGTTTTCCGAAAAAGGTGCTTTAGGTTGGTACGATTTTACATCGAGATCACCAAGGTTACTGGACCAAAGTTCACCGGACTTATTTCGCCTAACGCAGAAGGAATCGCGGTAGATAATATATTTATCCGATTTTGAATATTTTCATCCGTTCCGGAGATATTCGCCGCTGAACTTTAAAGTCGTCCGAAATCAGGCCAAATTTTGCATGCTTTTGGCCCCTAATTTTTTTTTGGGGGGGTGGGCCCTCCAAAATTTTGGACCGGCGTTAAAAAATTCGGCCTAGTACTGACCATCCTGCAAAATTTTGCGCCGATCGGCCGACGCATTTCGGAGATCTCGCGTTGAAAAAAACATCTGCAGTAAAACTTAAGTCTGCTTCCGCAAGCTATCGCTTCCCGGCGGACAAACGACCGTCAAGCGACATAATAGACCTAATATTTATTCTTGTCATCATAATCATCATCAAAATTACGTCAATTGCATAGAAATGCGGCAAAGCAATGAAAACAATATCTTTATGCTATTCGTCTATGCGACAAAAATTATTGACAACCTGAAAATAAGCAGCGTTTTAACAAACCGACGGCCGCATGTCATACCGCCACTGGGCCAACGTAAATGTCCGATTGTATTGTTTTTGTCTGTCTTTGTATGTTTTTACACTTTTCGTGTGTGAATAACGATTATCATTACCGCTTGTTGTTTGTTATGTTTTATGAACTTTAGGCGTAAAAAATAAAGACAACTGTTTACCTGGAGGCCTATACACTGTATGTGTAATAAATTAACGAACAAAAATTACCTGCAACTTCAACGGTGCCACTATATATATATATATCGTACCTGAACGACAGGTGATGTTGCCCGTGGCTGGATCACAGGTGTAATGTCCACCAGCGTCGGTATCACTAGCGACACAGTAGACCGAACAGTCAGACGAGTAGTAGTTGTCGTCACAGTACAGCTTGTAATCTAGCGTCAGTCTGCATCCAACAGTAGAAATGCACAGCTCACTATAATGGCTTGGTGTAAGGACAGGTGTTGGACGTACGATACAGAGGTCGTTGGTTCAACTCCCGATCGGCTCGCTGTCAAGTAGTTACTGCTTGGATGGGTGGCTGTCTGCTGACATGTAAACCATCTTGGTAAATAGCCAACGCCAATGTCAACTCAGCTTTTCATCCCACCGGGGTGGGTAAATCGTGTACCGGCCTGTCTGGCTGGGATTAAGGGCCTTACGCGTTCACCTGTACCGGGCGGCAGGTAACACTGCATGAGAAATGACACTCCCTAGCTCTGCGATGGGTTTCACATAAACAGCTATCCACAATCTTAACCCTGTGTATGATAAAAGTTTTATCAAAATTCGTTATAAGTTGAGTACGAACAATCGGACCCGCGGTTTGCATCGCCCCAGTCAGCTACACGAGGCTTCCACCAAGTAGGCTAACTTTCTGTTCCATTATTATGTGTTTATGTGTGCATTGCCCGAAAATGCCGTCCAAGCGAAATAACACGTTATGTGTTGAGCGGGATATTAAACATCTACTCGCTCACTTACAAGTACCGTAAGCTACTATTCATTTTCCGTCCCGCTGAGGGAAGGACGCTGAGTTTAACTGAACAGCAGTAGATTAGCAACGTATTACGGAAACCGAAAGGCGAAGCAAGTCATTGCGATTAGCGAGCTTTTACATGTGCGACAAATGTCGCATGCCACAAAAGGCGCGGCTACGTACAGTGCAGCTGTTAATCAACTCGGGTTTGGCAGCGCCATCGCACCAGACGCCAACCCGAGTTGATTGACAGCTGCACTGTACGTAATCCCGTTCTGTTTTTGTCGCACGCGAGGTTTTGTCACACATGAGTAGGTATCCTCTTACCTGGTTTTGTGTCGGCTGCGCACGCCGTACACGACAACAGTGGTCCAGTTTGCAGTGTCGTTGTTGAGATCAGGCGTGAGCTGCAGCAGCTGGATCAAATCATCGACATCGTCATCACCACCCTCGAACATTCCGCGGTCCTTTTCCTTTACGAACAGTTTCAACTTCACGCCGATTGACTTGAAACATCCACAACAATCGCAAACCAGTGGCATTAAACAAGGCAAACTACCGAGGCCGACGATGAGGCCGAGGCCAGTACCACGAGGCCAAGGTCGTGGCCCAAGCCAGAAAGATAAAACCCAGATCGAGACAAAAACCAAGACCGAGGTCAAAGGTAAAACTCTAAAGTGACAACGACGTCGTTAGATCGAAGTTTTTGGTGCCAACAAGACCAAAGCACCACGACTGAGCCCAAGCCTAAGCCAAATGCTCAAGCCAAGGCCGAGGCCGAGGCCATGGTTTTGAGACCGACACCGAAGAAATAAAGTTTACACCAAAGCAAAGCGATCGCGAACTACTTATGTCTTTATGCTAAAGTCCATTAAAAACAATCAACCAAAATACCTATACAGGATGACCCAAAATAAAATACCCCGGCAGACACAGCTATTGGTTTTCACGGTAGCGTGGTTGCATTATATGAAGGTGCGGTAGGTATGCTGTACAATGTTCTATTCGGAGTAGCGTCATGTTGAGTTTGCTTCGAAAATTTTTAAAATTGGGCAACTGGTTGCGGAGAAATTGCATATTGTCTGCTGGGGTATTATTTTATTTTTTAGCCGTCACGAACGAATAATAGGCGCATACACTCTCCGGACAAACCGGCGCGTTTCGTTAAAGTCCAAAATATGTAATATATTTCGAATTCAGAGTATGAGAACACTAAATTAATTAAGCCAACATGATTAATATACTATTTTTAGCAATTTATCGAATGCTGCGTTTAGCGTAGGGTTCTATATAGAAACCTGATCCAAACCGGTTACGCTGTAAAACCTTCACCTGAAAAATGTGTTGGGATTGAACCTTTGCGTTCCATCCGGATGGAACCTTTGGGTTCTATATGAAAATCTACAAAATTTTTTTGTAGGGAGAGTGTATGGCAAAGACAGGCTGCATGTATACGTCACTAAAACGTGTACTACAGGCAACCGCAAACAGTTTAGTTTTTACGCGCGATAGCAGAATGTTTCGCGCGTCTTAGCTATGGCCTAGACGACTGTCTGTCCGTCCGTTTGTTCGTCTGTCACACTGCTGTATTGTATCAAAACGGCGAAAGCTAGGATCACGAAATCTTCAATGTTGGCTGCCGCAAAAACTCTAGTTTTTTTGTGACGAAATTTCGTGCTGCTGAGTAAAAGGGATCACATCGAACGAGGCCGTGAAACAGGGGTCCTTCCTAAAAAGCTTTTTATTTTACCGCTATTGGCTCGACTAGCGTGAATACGGTTGCAGATAAGCACAAATATGCTGCTTATCATAACAAGCACTAGTGACGAGATATTTACAGGTATTTATCTCGACTACCTTAAACGACCTTGAACCTCAAAAAGGGGTTTTATTGATTTTTTCGCGATTTCGGACTGCGACACACATATTAAGAATGAATTGCGCCGAAGTGGCTGGAGATAGCGATGACAACCTGCACACGAAATTTTTATCAACAAAAGTCCGAGTCTTGACTCCCTAGGTTCAAGGAGGCCTGCGCACGCGAGCGCTAAAGAGGGATACCCCTCTCAAAAGTAGTTATTTCACCTATAATGGTTCGTCTAGCTTGAAAACTGAGCTGCAAATAGGCATATACATGCTGCTTATCCTCTGCCTTATCACAAATTAATGCCCCAGATTGCTTAATTCAGTGTAATGAACCCTCATGTTGCAACAGTCATCATCATGCTATTATTGAGGAATACTACAACAATATCATCACAATAGCTAGTA
>Ga0209367_1004700_pt1 | contig 18920 bp, 7 predicted proteins | sample WorMetLIZISLAND2_FD_187412 | JGI IMG/M metagenome (GOLD analysis project Ga0209367, IMG submission 187412) | Marine gutless worms symbiont microbial communities from Max Planck institute for Marine Microbiology, Germany - Olavius geniculatus... ... | reverse complement strand
GATAAGCATCGTTCGCAAAGCCACGCACATGTTCAATGGTGTCATTCATACTTGCGATTTTATTCTAGTATAGACCCTAATGTTAAAACTCTACCAAAGTCAAATGCAAGCATTGAAGTCGAAGAAACAAATAAGGGATAATAAAACAGGGAATACAGAACAGAATTTTTAGTCCAGGTTTTAAATGTTAGTTTGTTTGTACAATGGGGAAGTCATAAAATTGGGTTATTCCATCTTCACTGCAGTCAAATTTGTGACAAACTATCGCATGCAAACGTTTCCACATTAGAATCACCCACACAGAACAAAACTGCCTGAACAATATATTTAGTACCAATCTTTGTAATGCATCTGTAAACGGGGTTTGTCCTGCTAAACTGCGTAGGCGGTCGGTTGTTTTTCAGTGCATATCGTTTTATTACATGTAGCCCATGTACGTGTGCCATCATCATGCGTCGATACTGGCGACTGACGACGAGCAAATAAGCTTCGCCGCTTGAACGAAGCTTAATCCTGGCCGCTAATTCGTCTCTCCAATCACAGAGCAACGCTGATACGATGCAGTGGGAACTGACTCTTGTGCTGTGAAGGTGATAACTTGAGATAAGTGAGAGGCAGCATGTGATCGGTTAATTCGAGGGGAATCCCGTCACACAGCGGCACGAAATTTCGTCACAAAAACTACAGTTTTGTGGCAGCCCACAGTGAAGATTTGGTGATCCTAGTTTGCACCCTTTCGATATGGCTGCAGAGTGCGACGGACGGTCGGACAAAAGGACAGACAGACACACTGACACACGGACGCCTTTACGATAGCTAAGACAAGCTAAGCACTACGTGCCTTTGCGTGTAACGTCACAAGACATTAGGTCTATCAAGATAATGATTCCACAAAAGAAGTTAGCTGTAATAACAAATCACTGATCGCCGCAATACTGTATTGAACTATTTTCAGTTGCTGGCTAAAGAATGTGCCTGTTAATTGAATGTACGCGTATTTTGTGAGATGATAGAACAATATCTTTGCTAAGATGCAAAGACATTAGATGACGATATTATAATGACGATGATGTCATTGTCATCTCGTCACTATCGACACCTTCTTCACGTGTCATCAACTTAGCACTGTAAAACAAACTAATACCCCCTTTACACGATGAAGCAAACATGAAGCAAACTTAGAGCACACGTCGTGATATTAAATACGTTTGCTTCATCTTTGCTTCATCGTGTAAACCGGGTATTAAGTGAGCGCAATAGTTGTAGTACATTTAGCAAGTTGCTAACTTGAGTGGCTAGCGCAGTCAACGTAAAAGGTAGTCTATTAAAGGTAAAAGTCCCGTACTTGTTATAGCGCTTCTTACAATGAGCCAGATTCGCGTCCAGAAGCGCTTTAGAATCTTGGAAGTAGCAGTTGATTGGCATGGGCTAACTCAACCAACTACCCTCAGCAGGCCAAACAATCAGTGCGTAAAGGACTACAGCCCGTTAGATGATGGAAGCAGACATTCAAAGTTTTCAAACATAACGAACCCCGGCCAAATCCAACGTCAAATCAGTGTCTTTTATTGCCCACGTCGTCACATAATGGAAAGCAACAGGGTTCGACGTATGCGTTCGGGTACGGCTTTTCAGCGTATTACGCTGCGCATGAGCCGGATCAGCGACAAACGTGATTTGCGTATCTGACAACACGCCAGCCATCTGCCCATGACGCTAAATCGCTGTCTATCTTATCTGCGCCGTTATTAATTCGGATTAGGCGTAGTGCGCACTGGTCGTCAGTCGTCGGCGAGTGGCATCATCAACGCGTTCGCTTCAGTCGTCCGAACCTGACGACATGACGCGTTTCTCCGCCGCCATAGCGCCATTGCTTCTCCACGCAACATCACGCCAGCTCTTACCACGCAAACGACGCCAGCGCAAACTAATACCCTGTTTACACGAGGAAGCACAAGCTGACGTGAAGCACACTTAGGCCTAGAGCAACATTAGAGCAAACTTGAAGCAAACTTAGAGCACAAGTCGTGCACGTGTATATACTGAATACGTCTGCTTCGTGTGTGCTTCATGTATGCTTCCTCGTGTAAACGGGATATAACACGTGCAGCGACGATGTTCTTAACTAGGCCTAGGCCTATAATGATGACGATGATGAGAACGATTGATAATGATCAGCTGCTATTACATCTACAACCAGGTATTTGATATTTTAGCATGCGAGCTTTGTGCTCGAGGGTGCAAAAAATAATAATAATCGTAATAACAACAGTTACTAAAATACACGAGTTATACGGGCCTAATATGAAATTTACGATTTGAACAGTTTTACGAAAATTTTACCTACATGTATTAACGTACGTACGTTCCTTAGCTTTTTCATTTTGAAGCAACACAAAACAGACAGACATACGATGAAAAAAAGATGTAAAAATGGTGAACAGTTTATTACAAGGAGGGCCTTATGAAGTAGACAAAAATATTATTACATTGTGACCAATCTAATGTACTCCTCACACGCACTGTTTTCTCCTGTATTCTTCTAAGTGCTATTTCGTTCCTTTCAGCTTGTATTAGAGACCCGGCGTCTATTTGAAATCGGTATAATATTATACTAATAGCAACTAGCGTCGAGGTAGTTATTAAAAATTGTCTCCCCGCCTATCTGGATCAGTGGCACCGTTATGGAGATATGGCCATTTGAAGTCCTTCCAAGAAGGCTCTTCCAGAAACAAAGGTCGGTCGTCGGTTGGTCCTCAATATTACACTGATTTCATATACTCCTCTTCGCTACGTTAAGAACGTAGCGCGCGAAGAGTAAAAAATGACAACAGATGACCTATTCCAGGAATTATTGCTATTGTTCACTGCTTCGCATAAACCTACCGCACTTGATTTGTCCGCTGTTTCGTTGTGTCAACGTCCACTTGTCTGGAATCAGTAATCAAACGCGTCACGGCGTCAATTTCCCTTTAATTCTATTTGTGGCAGCTACTGCATCATCATCATCATTATTATCATCATCAGCTGCTGCTGCTGCTGTGATTGGAGATGATGCTGCGACACCAGTCGGTCAGCGAGTGTTTTGTGACGGCCCAGCGACCGGGGCAGTGGCGTAGCCATGAACGTGAATTCGTGGGAGAGGGACTGCGCTCCTTTACCTTCCCTTTCGTCTTCTTTCTTATTCTACCTTCCCTTCGACTCCCCTGCCCTCCCGTCTTCTCTTCTGTTTCTCTCTCCCTGCTTTTTCATCTTTTTCCTCTCTCGCATCCACTTTTCCCTGCTCGCTGTCACCTTAGAAGTAAGACCCATAAAATCCAGCTAAGATGTGAGCTCCCTAGTGGGGTCTGGTGCAGCAATTAACACATTATAACTGTTAAATATGAAATCTGGAGGCAAGGATCATTGTAAATATTTTTCTAAGAATCAACCGACCACATTTTATGCAGTTTAAACGTGTGATAACGTTTTGTCTGGAGACTGCGGGGCCCTTGTCTACTCCACTGAGTCGGTGCCTGCAGGCTGCAGTGACTGAGTGACAGGCGCTTAATTGACGTCGACAACTCGTTTGCATCTTAATCTTGTCTCTGGACGCCGACGGCCGGCGGTGACCCGCGGGATTGCAGCGTCAACAGTCAAACCACGAGACGCCGACCGACCGTTCGTCCGCCACTTGTTAATGCGAGCCCACACTATACATCCAATGCGCAATCATTGCTCTTAAACGTAAGCCTACAAAAGTTATCTGACGTTTTTTGGGCAACGTTTATCAGCAAATGAACGCATGCACGAAACTGATTCTAAATTACAAACAGATAAAAGTTCCTAAAGACTAACGTATTATGGTACGCATAGCCCTAATGAAAAATTTTTCTGAACTGTTCTTAAAACATCATTTTCAGTAAAAGATTTAAGAGAAGCCCATTTGAATTAACATAATTTGAGTATTTAACTTCAAAACTTAGTTAGGACGAATATTGTAAGCGTAAAGAGACGTTACGGTCGTCAAATGCCAAACAGTACACATACAAGAGACAAATGGAAATAATGCGCCGATACAAATTCAGATATGTTGACGAAGTCGTCACAGTCCGTGCTTCTGCATCTGCATGACGTCATCCCACAGTGACGATGTGACCGTTGTGACCTCATCACGCCACAGTTGCCGCTAGATGGCGGTGCATTATGCAAATGAGTGTCGCAAGTGACAGGCCGACAACATAACATCCGGTCCTCGACAACAGACAGCAAGCTTCCAAGTGCACACACAGCTGGATGAGTGTTGAGTGCCCAACCAGTTCGCAAGGTGGCCGAAATACTAAAATAAACCTGGTACTCGGCTACTATTTCCACGAGCCTCAGTCGTGTTCCGTCTGGCGTACAAGTTGAGTGCCAGCTGCGCCACAGATGATCGTCAGTGGTACCATTTCAAATGCTATTTGAGTGAAGTCCATGCCGACTAAAAAGCAGTCACTCGTTTCATCCACGCAATCCGGTGCCTTTCCTTTACTTGTCGTTATTTCGTTTTCAGCATCCTTTTTGGCTGACCGTTAGGTCAAGCCTTGGGTACGACATGTCGTCCATCTGTCGTCTGTCTGTAACGCATGTATTATGGCTAAACCGTACGTCGTAGGGAGTCGATAACGGTATCGTTGGATACGGCGATGACGAGTTCCTATAAACTGTCAATAGCAACCGTGTCTCTGTCTGCAGCGGTTCGGCCAACAAATTATTTTGAATGCAGTTGCTGTCAGCAGCCATTACTCACCTGCCGAATCACCGTATTCTAGGGCTGATTAGTTTGCAGCGTTCCATGTAGCAGCGTCAATATACGGTGTATAGGACTGTACTCACTCTATAAAATCGCTTTCTTTTTGCAGTTTGTAATTGTAGTCAGATGATGGCCCTCGGACATAGGCGGCACGGTCGGCCCACTCTGGCGACAACTGGGCTTATGTCTCATACGATACAAGAAATTTTGAGCTAATGCTCACGAGACGCACGAAAGCCTATAGACGTTCCGGTTCAGTAGTTTAGCTGAAAATTGGAATGTTCACGCTAAGTTAATATACAAATACCAAATTCTCTATCTGGATCGCATAACGATAGTAGCGTGGCACCACCTTGTAAATGATATAGATTGTGTCGCAGTCCGAAATCGCCAAAAAAATCCATAAAATCCCCTATTTTGGCGTTCAAGGTTATTTAAGGTCATTGAATTCGGCGCCAATCGAGAGCCAGTGTACGACTTCCTATTAGTGATTAATAGTAACCTAGGCCCTATCTCGCACCGCTACTGAGATACAGCGACTTATTGGCCAAAAATCGCAAATTTTACCTACCCCTTCTCATTTAGCGCCTTCGTTCGGGTAACCCCCTTCGAATTTATGGAAAAACTTTACGGTTCCTAAAACTAGAGTCTTCCAGGCAGCCGACGGTGAAGATCTGGTGATTTTAGCTTGCACCGCTTTTGACTGATCCACCCGTGTGACGGACAGACGGACAGACAGAATTGCGATGGCTAAGACGCGCTGAAAGCAGTAGCTGCTTTCGCGCGTAAAACGTGACCATGACCTGCTTCTATAGGAAATCTTTTCGTCGCAATAGACCACTACGACAACTGATCCTGATGCCATTAAGCTCCGATTACACGTATTGTCATTGCAATACAAGACTACTTTGGCTGAATGCGCTGCAGAAAAGCAATATCCTATTTCCTTATCTAATTACGTAGTGAAATAGGTCGACCGTAGCATGCCGGGCAAATCAAGGTACACGTATTAATGACATGTCAACAAGGGTTCGACGACCCTTTATGTTCGTACGTTTTCGAAGTGGACTAAAGAAGCAACGAGTTGCGTGCAACACCGTGGGTTCCTATACACAGCAGCAACAATTCTCTATATAGGAAATGAAAAACTCGAGAAAATGCCAAACCCAGCAACAAATGACCCACTTCCTCAGCCTGCGGTCCTGGTCTGTCTTCGTCGGCTACGGCTGGCAACAGCAGGTGACTTTTCCATTGGTTTCCGTACAGATATCAGCAGAAGTCTTGCTACGCCCAATTAGTAGGCTTAGGCCTACTGTCCATCACAAGTTAGAGCTTCAGTCCTGCAAGTCCAAGCAGTAGTGTCACGGAATGGGAAACAGAGGGGCAATTGCCTCACCAATTTTGGGCTGTCATTGCAATACAAGACAACCAACAAGTAATTTGAGCAAAGCTCATGAGACGCGCGACTGCTTACAGCAGTTTCTGTTCGCAGATTGCCCTTGTCTTAGTGGTCTATATCCATCTATTTCCTCGCAATTAACTCTCAAAATGTGCGCCGCAGCCGAAAATCGCAAAAAGCCACTAAAATCCCCTATTTTGGGGGTTTAGGGTTATTCAAGGTCATCGACATTGGTGGCGTAGCATAGTGGTTAGAACGTCGGTCTTGGCCGGCGAACTTTCTCTATCCTGCGCTAGACTGATGGATGGCTGTTTGATCACTTTGTGGTTAAAGCGTCCGCTATCAGTCAATCAACAAGCCCAACTCCGCCTGCCATCCTTCCGGGATCGGTTAAATGAGTAGTGACCCATTATATGGGTTACGGAAGGTGGGAACCTTTGTACAGCTGACTAGGGCTGCCTGGCCGGCCGCTGCGCCACCTGTGTCTGCAGGCTGCACGTGGTGGCTGTGCGACCGGCGGTTCTGGTTAGTGATGAAAAGCGCATTAAAGGTGTGTAAACGCGACGATGCGTTATACAAATTACAACTTTTACCTTTACTTTTTTACCACTAAGAAGCTCGTCACTAGTGATTGTTATGAAAAGCAGCATGTCGGTCATGTCATGTTGCTGTGCGCCGTCGTCGACGACGTTGGCGACCATGCGCTGCCAGAGCAGTCTGTCTTCTGAAACCCTGGCGAGCTGTGTTGGACTCACTTTGTCCTTCCATGATTCGCACAAGCTGTCCAGATACTTCAGTCTCTGACGCTCCCTTGCTCTCCTTCCATCTATCCTTCCCATCACCACCAAATTCTCTAGACCATGTCTTCTCAACACGTGCCCCAGAAAAGCAAGCTGCCGTTGACGTATTCTTTTCAGTGCACGATGTAGCCCTGCCTCTTTAAATACTTCCTCGTTGCTTTTCTTTTCTGTCCATGACATCCTTACCATCCTCAGCAGGAACCAAACTTCCATTTCCACTGACCCTAAACCTTCACCATTACTCCCATGTGGGAAACGGTGAGCGACGTGAGAAGTCACGTCCAGCAACAGAAGTGTTCACTGATTACTCTGCGGCGTGTTGCTGCGCGCTGTCGAATGCTGCCGTGAAGACAGTTGGGCGTGACGTGCGTCCTGTAGTGCTAGGTCCCGTGCTCATCTGCAGAGATTAGGTCGTCATTAATTGGCGGGACCAGGTGCGAGCGACCGAGCAGCATTAAGTCGCGGCTAATTGATCTGCGTGAGACGGCGGGTACTGAGACTGCCGCAGTGCTCTGACGACGTCAGAAGTCGCCGCACGTCATCACTTACTGTTTGTCGCGACGCTGCAGTCTGCACTGCCGGTGTCCCATTATAGGATCCCCCCAGAAAAGTCTCCCCCGGCCAACAATTTACCGGCGGCCGCCCGGGCGGGACGGATTTTAAATGGTAAATTGTAGGCCGGGAGAGACTTTTCTGGAGGGCGATCCTATAACAAGACACCGTCCGGTCCCCGCGGAGCTGACGCAAGCTAACAGTCCAACACCCGGGCGCGCCTGACCTCTCTCTGTGGCCGCTTACTTACTTTACTTTTTGTTTGCTCTGCGATATCCAGTCGACGGTTTCTTCGTCTGTGGCCGCTGACTGGATTGGAGTGGACCGACAGACCGGCGCCGGACGCCTTCAGAGTCACCCTACGACTAATCAAATCTACGGCATCCACTGTCCCGGCTGCACGCTCGGTCAGCCACCTACGTACTCGGTCCGACCAGTCGCAACATCGATCATGTGCCGCCGCGTGTTGCCTCGGCACGGCGTGTCAAGCTTCCGTCTCATTACAACGCTATTGAACGCAGGCCGCTCCACGCGACACTTTTTTCACACACTCTCGACCGCCGCCGCGTCCGTTCATCCACACCTAGAGACACGGACTTGATCTTCCGATTCTTTTATTTCAGTTTAGCGAAGAGAAATAAAGACTGGACTGCAGCAAAAAAAAGTAAAGATGGTTCTTCGGTATTGTTTTGTTTCGTGACTATGTAGCAACGACACAAGTTTTAAGTTTTCAAGTTTTAACATCATTTCCAGTTCTTCTTGTTAATTCTATTCTTCAACGCATAAATGCTAGTCCCAATATAGATTATAAGTTATATAGTGACCTACTGAGTCTGATATATTATTCCTAGAAGTACGTTTAATTTGGTTACCTATTAGCACCAGCGTACGTATGACGTCACCCAGAAAAAAAGTAAAAAGATAAAGTCCAGTACTTGCTATAGCGCTTCTTACATAAGACGGACTCAAGACCAGAAGCGCTAGACCAGAAGCGCTTTACAATCTTGGAAGTGGCAGCTGATTGGCATGAGCTAATGATACCGCAGCGCACTATGCGGCCATCCATTGCCCGCCTAAGCGAACAATTGTACCCGCGGTTTGCAGCAAGCAAACATACCATCGCCCCAATCAGCCACACTAGGCCTTCATCCCGTAGCCCGAAAGTTACTACTCATTTTTCGTCCCACGGAGGTTAGAAGGCTAAGTTAGCCTGAGCCCGCAGTAGGTTAGCAACTTGCTCAAGGTTGCTTGCAAATGACCGGCAGCAATAATCGAACCGCAACCTGAAAGTTACGAGTCGACACTAAAGGAGGGGTCACACTGGTGGTCCGAACGGCCGCCTGGGCGGCCGTCTGAACCGCCAGTGTGTTCCCTCCTTAACCACTAGACACTTGCACTTACACAGGCAGGTAAACAACTTGCCCAAGGCTGTTACTTGCAAGGGCATTGGCTGGGCATTGAACCGTAGACCTTTCGATTTCGTATCCAACGCCCTAACCGCTGAGCCACCAAGCGCGACTGCAAACAGGAACGTATGGCGCGCTACGCGTTCGCTCGCCACCACGACTGCACATTTTTACGCTGACGACTGCGACCGTGCGACGGCGACAACCGTACGAACGATTGACTGTTCTGCTACGCGGTTGTGGCGTCCGGCGCGACTTGCGTTGACCAGTAATCCTGGCGATTATTCCCGTCTGCGTCGTGCAGGAAATAATCCCAGAGTAAAAACGCGCACCAGCCGGTCGGGATTTAGCGAGCCGAGGAGCAAGCGAGGACCACACACGGAGCTGGACAAATTGTTGCGTCCAGTGGGAAACATAAAGCTGCAGCATGCATTTAGACTACCAACAGACTTGACCAGACTCTGTGATCAAAGCACTACAACAGTGCATGTTCGGAGCATGTCCTATACGGGCCACGTTAAGTTGTTAACCCATTTCGTACCGACTAAAAAGCGAATTACCACGGCAGATTCACTAGATAAACAACTAAGCAAAGTTTGATAAAGCTATAGCAGCTGGATAGGCTATTTGGCGAACAGTGACAATATTTTATGTCGACTGAATTGCTGATTTCATTTGTACAGACTTAGACAGACTTTGTGTTCGTTTAAACATTATCTTTTTCTAATTATTTCGAGACTTACGCTTTGGTGGTGCCCAGTTTTTACGTGCTTCAAACTTTCACTAGACAAAATGTAACAACAATCATACAACGCCAACTCAGCCTTTCATACCGCCGGGGCAGATAAACTGTTTGGCTAGGGTTAAGGTTAATTCTGTTCACCTGTGCCGGGTGACAGGTAATATTATGTGATCTCATATGGTATGTAACGCTCCGTAGCTCTGAGATGTCTTACCAACAAATGTTATCGACAACGTTTGGCCTTCATAACATTTATACAAATCCGTGTTTTCTGTTATCGAAAATGACAACAAAAATGCTCGTCTTTACTAAATCTCGATCACTACGTGTTTCAAAATGTTGACACTACAAGTCGTAACTGGTTACAATATGTCTAAGAGAAAAATTTATAGTGTGCAGGAATCTTAGCCAGTCATACAGTATCGTCCTTGCGACTGCGGCTTCACAAGAGTTAAGCGGTAGCAACAGCATCCGTGCTCGTCTGAAGAGAATACTAGACGTCAGATGTAGAACTAATTTGCATATACTATTCCGTGAATCGGATGCCCAGCTGGTGAGTTGTGAGAGACCGGCTGGTAGGCCATTGAAACAAGCAGAGAATCTGCAGGCAGAGACAGATGGAATAAACGTTTGAATGCAGTGTTACGAGCAGCCAACGACGGTATTTTTTCAACCGGGCTATTTTGTACGTAAATTGCACGTTAGGTTAGGTACTTTAGCGAAACAAGAAATAGTGGTCCTTACTTAAGCAGCATTTTACATATTTGAGACATCGGCAGTTTCCGTCAGTGGATGTCTACACTTGCTCACGCAGTCCGTCCAACAGCGACGCGACTGGGAGTCGAACCAACGACCTCGCGATCGCATGTCCGACGTCCTAACCGTTATAGGGTGTTTACACGATCCAGCAAACTTCCAGCAAACGTCCAGCATTACATTTGCTGGAAGTTTGCTAGACGTTTGCTGGATCGTGTAAACACCCCATTACACTGCCAAACCACCCTGTTTGACCGACTGCTAGTCGAATATCCTGTGCCAAATCAAAAAGTGCCAAATTTATTTTCGGCATATAAATCGCTCTACATCTCCCCTTGACACCTGCAGCGTCTCGTTCTCGGCGCTCGAGGCCCCCTGTCACATCGATGCCAATTCAACCAATTATGGCGCCCTGCTGCAGTGAAAATTCTGTATAAACGAAGCTATGACGAGCGACGTGTGTCGCCGACTTGAGTGCACGCGGGCACGCCGTCCTGTCAGCGGCCGAGAAGTAATTTTTCGCATTTTACGCCGGTGTGCAGCGGCGAGCAGCTGCTGGCAGCCGGTAATTATAGACGTCCGGTGGTCGACGACTCAACGCGTACCGTCTGTCCGTCCGTCCGTCCGTCCGTCCGCTCGTTCGTTAAGCGTGTTGCAGTCGTGACTGATGAATATTTGACGACTGTCGAGCTGAGTTACAGCACGTCCAATAACTGCGAACTCGACATGAATCTATGGCGCTACCGATCTGCGACGCAATGGTTCCCACGGCGTACAACTATACGGACCACTACCCTACTTTGTCAAGCTCCTGCGGCGTCACAAACCACGGACTCCTAGATTAGCTAATCTAGGACTCCATGAACAAACCCACAAGGTCTACTCGCTTATCCTCCACCCAACTGCTCGCTGTTCCACAGCAGAACCTATCATGTGCGTCTGAAATTTGGAATTCCCAGCTCTTTTCACTGCTTTCACCAACACAGTGATAATTTAATTTACACAGTGACAATTTGAATGCCAACTCTGTCACCAGAATACCAAATAGTCCCGAATTTGCGATCAGGGATTAAGACCAACGTTTCTCGGCTGCAGCGCGTAGTGGAGCGCAATTTCGCAAGCGATGCGGCAGCAATTTGCTTACAACGCAGAGCCGCTCGGCCGTAAAACTTGTTCACTACAGCAGCAGCCTCCAGCTACAGTTCCAATTTCCATCCCCCCTCTCTACCCTCAATCGTGTGTCGCCGTCTCCCCAAAGACGCAATCCGACGCACAAAACGCTGATTGGAAATGAATCCATTTGGTTGTCGGCGTTCAGCGCCGTTTAACGATCTATCAAACGCTCAGTACGCGACTTGAGTAAACAGCGTTTTAGCGCTCGAAGTAGCGCATTCTCGCTGAAACAAAAAATGTTGGGTTTGTGCGGGTGAGGGTAAACGCCGCTCCGACTTTTTAAATTTGGAGGACTCTATCCAACTTTAGGTTCCTTAGGCACTTTAAAAAACAAAAAAAAATTTACTTGAAAACTATCGCTTACATTTGATGACTTAAATTTCTGATGGGGCCTAGACGTAGAGTAGATTTCGTAACAATATTGACATAACAGTGACAAAATGTAAAACATTGATCACATAATTTCAGCTACTTTTGTTATTTAATCAACGTTTTGTATAGATCTCGCTGTCTAACCTGCGTATTTCTATAAAATGCGCTGCCATTTTTTATCAGGCAAATAAACTGACTGAGTGGCTGGAGACGCGAAAAATTACCTGAATGCCTGAACGACTATTAAGCCTATTCCCGAAAAAAATTAGTTTTTTTCTATTCCGTTTTTGGTTTCGTCTCTCCCAATTTTTGGCGAACGTACACGCGCCCCTACAAACGCTAAACGCGCAGGACAAATCGTCGGATCGTCTAAGTAAAAAAATTTGCACGAGTATGTGATTACATCGGTGCTACGTATCTGACAAGTTCAATCACGCCGCGCGGTAAAACCTCGAGAACGACGAAATTGCGCTTAGCAACTAGACCCTTGGGTATCCGTCGTGACTATGATAGGCGTTTAACTGCTTTTCTCCACACGGCAGGCGACAATCAGTGTTTTCTGTTAATGTGGTTGGTCGGCAACAATTCCCGATTTGCGTTTATTTGTGTTCCAGCAACCGTAAAGTTCAGTCGGCTTGAATTTTGTCACCGTTTTTCCACCTATGAAAGAAAAGTAAGTTTTAGCAATAGTTACCGTAACGTCTCACATAATAATAAAAATCGTACGTAATTATTAAGCAATCGCGCAAACACAAGCGCAAACACACAACAAGTGTCTAGCAGCTTATAACAAAAAAACTAGACAAAATCCAAAATCGAGCCAAAAAACTAACAGACAGAAATGAGCAAGTGCGTGACAGCCTAAAAAGACTAAAACGGACGCAATGTGATCGTACACTTGGCGCTGAAATCGAACTCTGTTTCATCAATCTAAATACCGTAATAAAATACCTAGCAAGGTTCTAGATGTAAAGAGCACTTAAAAAATGGAGTGTGGAGAGGGGCCCCCTCCTCACCAGGGAAAGGGTGTTTGTGCTAAAATGAAGTGTTTCGGTGCAGATGTGGCACTACACGATTATAAGTAACTGAGTTAACTCCTAAAGGCACGTGCCCTTAGTGTCCCTCCTATGGCTACGCCAGTGTCAACAACTAGACCATATCTTTCAGAACAGAACCACGCATCTTCAAGTAAGAATTATGCATTTCGTTGCGTAGCGTAATCCCGCCAAGAAGGTGGCGATGCATTCAGGCGCCCAGTTAGCGCTTAATGAAGACCTACATAGATGCGTCTCTCGTATGTGTAGGCCTATGGGCTATTACGCTGTAGCGTCATTTGCTACACGTTGATTTACTGCTACTGCACGCGAGCTTCGAACCCGACGACGTTATTTCAATCAAACTTATTATGTAAACAAACTCGCTCACGTGGAATCGTGGATACCACTAAATATTCCAGTTTAAGCTTGATCTCGTGCTAATGTATGAGTTTCAATTTTAGAAGTTTCAGCTTTAGATTGCAACTACATTTGTTTGGCTAGTGTTCTTTTCATTTCCTTCGCAACTATTATTTTTGTATATGAAGCAATGATGCATCGATAAGCTTTAAATGCGGTTGGATTAATGGTAATTCCTGTATTATGAATTTTCCGTAGTGTGCACACAGGCGAAAGAATTGTGGTCACAATTCGGTGAAGTTGTGACAAAAGCTGGTGTAGGTTTGTGTTGTGTCTGTCTTGGTCTCTGCACATCAAATACATTTGCACATTCGAGAAAAATGCAACAGCAAAGTTGAGCAAACACAGCAAAAACACAAAATAATGCGCCACCGTCGCAAGTGGCAAGCAGCAACAGCAGCAGCAGCAGCAGCAGCAGCAGCAGTACTAATAGCTGCTATGAGTCATGAGCAATGTCCACGCTTCACAGCATTCGCTGCTGCCCGCTGATTACGTACATCACGTCACTCCGTAATTTCCTCTTCGAAATATATCAACGTCTTTTACGCTCTTCCGAGTTTTTTCTCCCGTAAACCACGGGTGCAGTCTCAGTCTGTGGTCAGACGACAGAACGTTACACAGGAGAAAAACTGGTTTAAAAGAGGGACCGAGAAACGTTTTATCAAATGCTTGAAAGCAGGTGATACATGTTTTTTTTTCATAAAACGTGTATAAAAATAAACATTACTAACTAATGAAAGCACCTGTAACATTTCGCTGCAAAAAATTGCATTTTATATTTGTGGTTTATTAAATTTTATTCGCTGTAAAGTGTAGTGCAAGTGAGACGTGTCAAAATCGTTTCACATTTTGTTTTTCAAAATTACTGTATTATAAGAGTCTCATTTCTATGGACACGAAGCTTGAACGACGTAATGTTACGCACTACGGAGGTGCGGTAGAAATGGTGTACTGTCGTTTATTTGTTGTAACTACTGACAGACAACAAATTATGCACAAAAACATCTACTTAGAAGTTGGTACCTATAGAGTCTTGGTTTTTATTTCTAAGTCGTTCACTCTAACGTACATGCTGTTAATTTTTTCATGTTCATTTGATAGGTCGCTGTTGAGTTTCTATAGGCTCCCTATAGTAAACCTTTCGCTGTTTGTAACGGTTTGACCACAATCTAAAATACAGACGAGTTTTGTCAAATTTTGTCCCCTTTTCGTAGAGGACCACAATAGTTCAATAAAATATTGGCAATGCGAGTGTCGCCGACAAAAAGCATCTTATCCGTCTAACAAAGAGTTCAGTTGTATGTGAAAGACATACACGGACGTACAGACCATGCAATGGTAACATCTGTCGCAGTAGCCACCACTGATGATGCTAACAATTAACTATAGAATATGACGGCCAAGTATGGAAATTGTGTGCGGCCGTCCGCCTGGTTATGCAATGCATTCTGCAACCCTAACTTTAACGCTAACGCTTCAACGCTTTGACTTTTGAGCTGTACAAGAAAATCGAGCTAATGCTCACGAAACGCGCAAAAGCCTATAGCAGTTCCTGTCCTCAAATTGTCAGTCTATCTCCAGCCATTTCGTCGCAGTTCATTCTTGGAGTGTGCGCTGCAGCCGAAGATCGCAAAAATCAATAAAAACCCCTTACTTCGAAAGTTCAGGGTCTTTCGAAGTCATCGATGTTGATACGACTAAAATGCTCGTCACTAGTGCTTGTTACGATAGGTAGCATGCCCATGCCTATCTTCAACCGTTTTCACGAAAGACTGGCCATCAACGGTAAACTAACGACTTTTACGGGAATACCGCTCTTTGATGCCCTCGTGCGCTGGTTTCCTCAAACCTAGAAAATTAAGACTTGGACCGTTTACTGCTTAAAATTTCATACGCAGCTTTTCTATGTCTATCTCAATTGGTTTCGGCGCAATTCGCTCTTGAAATGTGTCCCGCAGCCCAAAATTGCCAAAAAATCTGTAATACCTACGTTAGCGTTCAAGGTCATCCAAGGTCATTGAATTCGTTGGCAATCGAAAGCCAGTGTACGACTTCCTATTAGTGATTAATAGTAACCTAGGCCCTATCTCGCACTGTTATTGAGATACAGCGACCTGTTGGCTAAAAATTGCAAATTTTTCCCACCCCCTCTCATTTAGTGCTCTCGTTCGGGGTGACCCCCTTAGAATTTATGGAAAAGCTTTACGGTTTCTGAAACAAGAGTTTTCCACGCAGCCGATAGTAAAGATTTGGTGATCCTAGCTTGCACCATTTTTGACTGATCTACCAATGTGCCAGACAGACAGACAGACAGACGGACAGACAGAATTGCGATGGCTAAGAGGCGCTGAAAGCAGTAGCTGCTTTCGCGCGTAAAATGGCATACCGGTTACTCATGTCCTCGGGAACGTTTACAACTATTTCGGTTTTATGGTTTTCTGTTATTCGGATCTCGTATGGGACAGACAAACGGGCAGACAGACGGACAGACGTGCAAAAGCTCATAATGCGGCTTATTAGAACGGTCGCACAAAACTTAGGCGAGTCGCTCGAGCCTCCGCGAATAAACTGACTGCAGAACACTAAATTATGGCCAACTGACACCTACGACGCCGATGCGATTAAACTCAACAGTTGAGTTGAGTTGAGTGACGTCGGCGTCGTAGGTGTGAACAGGTCATTATACCCCGTTTACACGATCAGCAATCATCAAGCAAACATCAAGCAAACATCGAGCAATTAGAGCACACGTCGTGCACGTGTATTCTGAATGCATTTGCTGGATGTTTGCTCGATGATTGCTCGACGTTCGCTTGATCGTGTAAACGATGTATTACTTACCGACAGAGCCGCTGCGGCGTTCAACAATCGCGTAGCTCACCTGTGGACTGGAGTTGGTTGTCGACGCCGAGTTGTAGCACGTTAGCGCGTCGTCTGACGTACAGCGAGTGCCAGCGGTCGTCATTCAGCGCCTGACCACCGACAAGCGTCTGCAGCACCCGACACCGACCAACACACAGTAACGAAGACCATGTCAACACGACCAGCATCGCTAGCCACTCCGCCGAACACATATCCACCGAATCCCGCGATTACGTGCGTCTCGACCTGCTGGTGGTAAAAGTCGCGTCCCGACGACCGAACGTGCAAAAACGCAAACGGCGACTTTGATCACGTACGCGACAAACGGACGACAGATGAAACTCGTGGCACGCGGATCGTTCGTTCTCCACCGCGATTCGAGCCGATCGGATCTATTTTCTACATCGGAGCAAAACGCACGCGTGCGGCGTTTTCTTCCACGACGACTCCGATCGTCAGCTCAGCCTACTTTTCAGAGCTGCCTGCCCCCCTGGTGCTGAACGGACGGACGCATGCGACAAGAGATGGCGGCAGCGTGTGACTGTCTACAGTGCGTTGTCGTCTGCTAATCGTCTCGCTGCAAGGACGCGCGGCATGCCGGGACACGTGGGTCACGTGACGGTGGCGGCGCAGTGCCCGTATGTCACAGCTGCTGCTCAAGAGCGACGCGAGTGCGACTGACTGTGCAAATGCTGCTGCAGCTAACGCATTCGATACAGTGGCGTCGTGGCCGGACAGGCAAAGTGCCCTCTCCCCCCCAAAAAAAAATTCGGCCGTCGAAAAATTGTCCGAAAATTTTCGTCCAAAAATGCCTAAAAATTACTGCAGTAACAATCTCAATTTTGGGCAAATTCAGACGTAAAATTAAAATTTCGAGCACACGTAATGCAGATTCTGTCGAAAATTTGTAGCGTATATCGGGAAATTGCGACTTCCTGCCCCGCCTACTTTTTGCGCGCTACAACAGTTACTGCTGTAGCGCGTCTTAGCCATCGCAATTCTGTCTGTCCGTCTGTCCGTCACACGGACGGATCAGTCAAAAACGGTGCAAGCTAGAATCACCAAATCTTCACCGTCGGCTGCCTGGAAGACTCTAGTTTCATATTCAGTAAAGCTCTTCCATAAATTGGAAGGGGGTCACCGCGAACGAGGGCGCTAAGTGAGAGGGGAGTGGGAAAAATTTGCGATTTTTAGCCGATACGGCGTTGGCTGAGCGAGACAAGTGGCGCCCTCTGGTGAGTACAAGTAAAACGCTATAGATAATTTGCCTTCCGTCGTCTGGCGCCTTCTGGAGACTGACTTAGACTTTGTTTTACTGGGCTTTTAAATATGCACTGCCGTTGCGCGTTCCCGCTTGCGTTAGCAGGGCTTTTCTTGTTTAACCGAGGAGGCCGCTGATGCGATGCGCCGACGCGACGACAGCCACACTGCTGCATGCACTATCTGTCTGTCAGCGACGAACGCTGCGAGTAGTAATAAGCACGGCCGATCTGTGGGATGGTCGATCCATTGGCTGGCTGGCGACAGGTCGACACGCGCCGCTTGTGTCACCGCCGGCCAGCCGCAGCCATGGGCCAGGCCCTCCAGCAGTGGCGCAGTAGCCGAGGGAGGGAATGGAGGGAGCAATTGCCCCTCTCCCTAAATTTTGAGCTGTCGTAAATTCGTCGAAAAAATCATCTTCTTGTCGGAAAATCTTCGTCCCAAAATGGAACATTTAGTTTTGTCCCATATTGGGAAAATTTGGGGGCAAAAATGAGATTTTGAACACCCATAATCTCCGTTGTCAAAAATTTGCAACTTGCTGCCCCGCGTACTTTTTTTAGCCCATGCAGGACGCCGCCGGCGACGATCATAGGCTGGACGCGGCGACATGTCTCCTCTAGTTTTTGTAGTCGGAACATATGTAATTCATTTATTTAAGAGTTTCTGACCAATCCACACATGACAACGGCATCAAAAGCTAATGCATAAACTGAACTGCCAACTCAGGGGTAGGGGGTTATTGCTCCCTCCCCCTAAATTTGTGGTTATCGGAAATCTGTCGGAAAATCCTCTTCTTATCGGAGAATTTTCGTCCCAAAAATGCAAAAAAATGGGTTTAAAACCTCTTATTTTAAAGAAATTTAGAGGCAAAATTGAAATTTTTAGCACCTGACGGAAATTTGCAGTGTCTGTCGATAAATTGCAACTTCTGCCCCGCTTACTTTTTAAACCCACGACGCCTCGATGCACCCGTCTGCCCCCTACTTTGGGTCGACGCCTGTGATAGAGCGGCGGTGCACGGAGGCAGATTCGCGGGCCCATCACTAGATCTAGTCATTACAGCACGCATCCATCTTCTCTAGCACGCCGGCCGTACGTACGTATACCCACGACGGTGCAGGCCTATAGGCGCCGCTGTACTGTCACACACGCTGTGTTGTCGCCAGCTAATACTATTTTACTGCTGGCTGCCGATGTTCAAACTGGACTCATATCGAGGCTGGATTCATTCAGTGATCGCTCAACATGCAGCGGCAACGCCACAGTCCAGCGAGTCAAGTTCAACGCAACACGCTCAGAGTCAACGCATGATGCTCAACAGGGCCTACGATCCCCCCTAAGAACTGGAGGCAGTCCCCCCTCCCTTTACC
>Ga0209367_1004699_pt1 | contig 18922 bp, 11 predicted proteins | sample WorMetLIZISLAND2_FD_187412 | JGI IMG/M metagenome (GOLD analysis project Ga0209367, IMG submission 187412) | Marine gutless worms symbiont microbial communities from Max Planck institute for Marine Microbiology, Germany - Olavius geniculatus... ... | reverse complement strand
GCAAATCTCTTGCTGTAAAAAGCTCTTCATCCCTGTAGAAACTTACTAAAATCGTTTTCAAATCATTATGCTGAATATTGTCATATTTATTGCACAAAAAGCATAAGGCTTCGTTAATAACAACACTCTTTTGCTCCATAGAATATCTATTTTTTTTCTAATAATAAGGCACAGAAAAACCAAAATTGTTGTGAACATTTTGTGGGTTTGCCAATTTTTAGCTTGAGGTGGATGGCTGCATAGCATGTTGGCATTGTTCATCTATGCCTCTGCAGTCTTTGATGGAGTAATGGCACAGTAATGGCAAGCCACATACCTATCGCCAATTTACCTAGTTGCTGACTTCTCTGTTCTGCTACCACCAACTGTCTGGCAATGCCTTTAGTCAAGCTGATGACTGTTGCCAACCAGGCTTTCCTGGTTGTCAGCCCACTGACCTGGAACGATGTGCCAGATGACGTTACTTCTGTGACTCTAAACTTACCGCTTCACCAAATTCTTTTTCTGACTACTTCCTGGACTGCTTTAACAACTTTCTAGTAGACCTAGCAGTAGTGTTTATTACTTAGGTCGCTTTAATAATTTTGGATTTATTGGTAGCTCGATCGATTGTTGTTGTAAATAGGTGTTCTGTGACGGAAGTACTGAGTCATCATATTGACAGCATAGCAAGCTGCCTACGTTCTGCTCACTGTGACTCCATGTCTGTCCTGCAGCTCCTGAGTCTGCTGCAGTTGCCTAGCGATGCTGACATCTCGTGTCTCACGTGCCTCTCACATCACATCGTCTACTGCTTCTTCAACAACATGCATCAGCCCGGCAAGTTCAACTCTCAAACTCTTTATGTTTTGTCCAGAGCATTGAGGAAGTGAGGTGGTTGGTGTTAATAGCATGTTTACGTGATATTAAACCAAAGAGTACATGTTAGCATTACTGTCAGATTATAGCCATAAGTCCATTACATGCTTAAAAGCATTTGCAGACAGTTTTGGCAAAAAAAGCATCAAGTTTTTGTTTACAGCAATGCCAGAAATAAAAGGGTATCATTTAGCATAGGATTTTAAGTTTTTGGCCCGTTTCAAGAGGATGCTTAGGTTAGGAATCATTGGCCATCTGTCTGTTCTCTAACTTTTGTTAGAAAATGGTTGTTGATAAGTCATGATTAATTTTTTGATGCATTAATTGGACAGTTCTGAATAAAACTGCTGCCTGTTGCATTTGTCGTTTTTATTATTTTGGTGGCTGTTTTGGGAATGTTGCAGACACAAAAACACGCTACATGATATGCCAGCGATGTACTAAGTTTTTTGGTCGTTTTGCCGACTTTAATGGTGGCATACAAGCAGGAGTTTTACGCTTGTTGCTGGAATCTGCTCTTTCAAAGGTGTGTTTCATTATAATCAGCTTCTGCTCACACATTCTTCAGACAGCATTTAATCATAAATTTCAAATAAGATGGTAGAAATGGTTAGAATTTTTGGATGGAAGCATACAACAACTAGAAGGCACTCATGAGAGTGTATATCTCTACCAACGACTGTGAATACACGTCTCAAACACTGCCAAGCGAAGTGATTTAAACATTACTACTACCATTACTAAAAATTTTTGACCAAATTCGACAAATGTCATTGCCATAGCAACAAGGGTCAGTCGTAGTAGAATTAGATTGGCCTCAACCAATAGCCTGTCCCTCCAAACCTTCAGTTAGATGCAAAGATCTTGGAGATATCTCGTATACATGCCTAGTTATAGCCCATTTTGTTTCAGATTTCGTTGCCATGATGGGTTGGTCAAGGGTAAATACAAGGAAAGGGGAGAGAGAAGGGGAGGGTCACTTTGCGACAGGGAAAGGGAAGAAGTAATAACAGTAAATGCCAGCACTGCGTTGCTGCTTGCGTTGTTGATGTGATGACGTCATTGTTATTATGACGTCATGCAGGCGCCGCTGCATTATGAGTCATCGTGTGCACAGACAGACTTATTCACTCACTACGTTCACCTTGGTGGAGATAACTAATAACATGACTATTATTACTCCACTGCTGTTTGTGTCTGCAGTTTTTTGTACCAATTTAGGGCCATGATGTGAACTGAGATGAGCACCGACAGTGGGGTCACTGCAGAGCTGTGAGAGGATGATGCTGGCTGGGAAACTTTATTTTTTTATGCAAAGCACGGTGATATTGTACAGTGCTGTGTGATTGTTAGGAGTTTGCAGCGTTGTTTGGTGGCAAGGCATCTGATATTGACAGTGGTGAGACAGCTTTCTGTCGGCTGGACAAAAACCATTCGTCAATGCTGGCTGAGAACCAATCAATTCGAGGGGCTGCTGGTAGCTTGCCACTGATATTTCACACGGGTGTTATCAGTCACGGACTGCGCACTGCGACCAACAGTGCAGCGGACACTGCAGCGCTGAATTCTGTGAGTTTGTTGAATATTTGAATGATGAGTCCTTAGTGTGCTGTTATGCTTTACAGCGTTATTTGTCATAACTGCAGCACACAATACAAAATACAGTTCAGTACAGTAATTGACAGTTTGGCTCAAGAAGGATTTTCTTCTTTATTCTTTGTACTTGTTAAACAGCATAAAACCACAAAATATGACAAAAAGCCTAAAAATAATTTTCCTGACTTTTATCTTCTTGAGTAATAAACTTTATTACTTAAGGAGATAAAAGTGAAGAAAATTATTTAAGGCTTTTTGTCATATTTTGCTGTTTAATGCTGTTTAACAAGTACAAAGAATAAAGAAGAAAATTCTTCTTGCACCAAACATACCCATACCTGATTATGTGCCTTCGATTCATCTCTGGCATAAAGCGCTAGATAATAATTGTGTTTTGATTGACTGATGATCTGATTAATTCATCGATTGATTCGTTCTTGTGTTCGTTTGCTCATTCGTTTATTAACATCTGTTGTTGGCTTGGTGGTGTAGCGGTAGCGAGTCGAATTAGTGACTCTATGGTCCCTGATTTGACTCCAGCCCAGTGCACTGCCAGGTAACGACCTTGGGCAAGTTGTTCACACACATGTGCCACTGACACCAAGCAGTACAATTTGGTACCGGCATCACCTCCGGGAAGGTTATGGCAGTATATGGGATAGGACTGGCCCTCCGCCCATGTAACTGAATGCACTCACTGTCAGCTCGGGGCCATGGAAATGGACATGAGCAGCGCTCACATTGGTCACAGACTGTGAGAGAGCACTGTTGACTATCGGTGATTTACAGATGGAGGTGATGCATAATCGTCAGCTGTTGGTGGAAGCTCTGTGGATGTGCAGTTGTCGGCGCTCGTCAAGCCATCCAGCTGCTGCTCATTCTGGGAATGAGGAGACTCAGCATGGCAACAGTTCAGTTGCGGAGGATGCTGATCATCGTCAGTTGTCAGCGGAAGTTGCTAAACACATAGCACAGACGTTAGTAGAGATTGTGACGCCGGACGTCATGTACAATGACATTCCATGGCCTGATGAAGACTTTGTTCATGTCACCATTGAAAGGTTGATAGGAGGTCTTCGCCACTCTCTTAACTCAAGACTTAATGAAGCTATAGAAATCTGACCATTATGATTATTATTCTCTTTTATCTTCAGTGATTTGCTCATTTAGCAGGTTTACGGCATTACATTTCTACATTTCTGTGTCCATTGTGTGTGTATGTGTGTGTGTTTGTAAAAAGGATGTTGTTGGTTAATTTTGATTGCAGGCTACATTCTTCTGCATTTGTTAATATGTGCATATAAATAATTTGCTTGTCGTATATATTACTTTATCTTCAGATTATCAAAACTGCTTGGCTATATAATTGGGGATAATTGTATGTCTAAAAAATGAAATAATTGAATTAAAGTAGATGTCATTGTTTGTTTGCTTTAATTTGAGTTTTATTGTGTAAGTATGGATGTTGGTATTGAATGGATTAATAAATAAATAAATTTGTTTATATATGAATAAACAATATACCTGAAATCTTGTTTCTTTTTATTTTTTATTGATTAATAAGTTGTTTCAGGCTGTTGGCAATCTTGCTTGGTTTATTGGTTGATAATTTCACATTATTGTATATATTGTTTTTTTCTGTTCAGGGATCTTGTAATATGGCGATGTGTTGAGGAAAACCCTGTGATATGGGACATTATGGAATTTCTGAGTACAGGTAAAATTTGTCGCAAACATGATGTACAGTACTGTGGCCAAGTTTTGGTGTATTAAATACTTAGGTATTACATTATGTGTGTCTGTAATTTGAGTAATTTGAGAAAAAGCATTTCTTTTGCAGATCACATATGCTGCTTCTGATGGAGTCTGCTTCTAGAACCTTTTTGTTTCTTTGTGCTGCTCTCAGTCTCGAATTTTGGTCACTGCTTAAGATTGGTGTAACGACAAGTAAGGAAAATTTTTTATAAACGTTAAAGTGTGTTTTTGTTGCAAAAAGTAAACATTTTTATAAACATTTAATAAAAAATGTCACTTTTTTACTTGATGCCCTGATGAAAGCATACAGCATACATTTTTTTGCGTGCGTATTAGCTGCGGTAATTCTGTCTGTCCGTCTGTCTGTCTGTCTGTTCATCCGTCATGACCTGGTACCAATCCAAGACCAGGTGAGATAGAGATTTCGGGTTTTCACCATATGATAGCCTATTGTCTCTAGTATTTCGTGATAAAATTTCATCCAGCTGGGTAAAGGCGATCCACTCGCAAACAGCAGGCTCAACAACCTGTATTTCACAAGGTAGTGTAGCGACAGTATTAAAGTAAGGTGGCCAAAACTACAGCTGTTTGAATCGAGTTTCTTCCTGATGTTGCACGCGAAATATTATTAAAATCGGTCAATGCCGCATGAAGCTATTCGAAAAATAGAAGTGGCACAATTTTTATGGACCATGGTGTAAGTGGAGAATTTGCTGTTATTTATCAGCAGTTCTTCTATTTTTGTGCATTTTGTCCTCCAATAGACAGCATTATCACATTGACGACTGTCTGGAGGATAACAGGGAAGATTATTAGAACTACCATCATGTTAATTACATATGCACGCGTATAATGGAGTTCTTACAATTGTAGGTTAACTTTATTTTTGTATTTTTGTGTTTTGTGTTTCTGTAAAGGTTAAACTTTCTGTTTGTTGTAAAGTTTAAACTTACCGTTCCATTATTGTGTTTGTATGATCTGCCTGAGAAGGCCATCCCCGAAATGACCTATACTGTGTCGAGTGGGACGTTAAACCCTACTCACTCACTCACTCGACCATTTTTATGTTAACCATTATTTGTGTATTACAACTATGGGGCTATGCATGTAGAGATGCTGTAACATGTGGTTCATTAATTCTGCCATAATGCAGTCCACAATGACTGTTGAATGCCACGGTGGACTGGATGCCGTGTTCAGGGGTGGGAGCAATGAAGTACTGTTCCTGTCTTCTGCGTAGCTGTACGGCTACACTCATCAACCACTGGGAAAGTTCCCGTGAAAAGTTTGCACGGAATCATCCGAAACTGCTAGCAGCGACGTGTCGAGTTATTGAGTTCATGCGGAAGGTGAGCACTTTGTTAACCGTTAGAATATTAGAATCAGTCAGTCAATCTAAAAGTTTATAAAATGGCTTTTTAGACAAAGTATACCTTGACACCTGTTGAGGGAAAATGTGGTCAAAAATGTATGTTTTTCATTGTGCCAGACTTTTACGAACGGTGGTTTGATGACCTCTCTCTGCTGCAAGGCAGCCCTTCTTTAATCCAGTCACAGGGCTGGAGAGGCTCCCCAGTTTGCCACAGACACATTTTAGGGCGTTTCAAGCTTGAAAATCTCATCTGTTGGTCACGTTTTTTGTCTTTTTTATGCAACTGGTTCCAGCTGATTGATGCAAGGTGGGCTCAGTGTCACATTTTTCGAACTCCTCTCCCTCTTGCACATTAGCCTATTTTGCGGTGTTTTAGTATTCATATTTATACGTATGAACTATAATTATTACAGGTGCTCTTTCCATCACTTGTTGTTGCCAAGGTAAAACAATTTGCACTATTGAATCTGCTTATTGTCAGTTTTTTTTCTGGAACAAATCTGCCACTATTAATTTCACTGTTTTGTTGCTGCTGATTGCTTCCAATTTTCTGTTCAGTCCATATTTCCGCTGTGTGCTGTGTTTTCCAGGGCCAGCTGCTGCCGGAGCCTTTGTGCTACACTGGAGACATTCTTCACCACGTCTCATCATATGAAGTATATTTATTGCTTGTTAACATCTGGACCTATGTCAAGGTATGTTCACCTGCTTCATGCAATCAGCATAACATTGTTGTATCGTTAGTTTTGCTAGGAAGAAAACCTGGAAGCCAGCTTGGTCTAGCAAGAGAAGATTTGTAATAAAAGAGTAGTCATTTGTGTGAAAAGTTACTGACATGTGTTTGATGGTTTTATCCTTTATTTTAGGTTGGTATTTCTAATATTTATCTGGTTTGCTTCTTAGTAAGTGTGTCTGAATACTACATTATAGGCCTAGTATATGGTGCATTTTATTGTTGACTGGTCAGCTCTGGTGTAAAGTCATCTCCGTCGGACATTATTATTGTTATTATTAATATATTTGGAGCTGTTTGGAATTGTATTTATTATTTATTTGGTGTGTTTATTTGCAACTGTCTCAATTTTGAACAATGAATGTTAGGCCAGGTTTATTCACGCGGAATTGGCACCAAATGGCACCGAATTATGTCTTTTCGCTTCTTTGCCATTTCACCGTTTGCCTCCTGGTTCTTTTGCCCCCTGGCTTATTTGATTCCTGTGCTTGGCTGATTCGCCCCCGAGCTTGTTTGCCCCCTGGCTCATTCACTCCCTGGTTGATTCACACCTGCACCTTGGACGATTTGCTTCCTGGCTCATTTGCCATGAAGGCGCCATGCTGGCATCGTGCAGGTCCTGGAGACTGTAGAATAAGCCCAATTAGTTCCTGGCTGTGTGGCATATAAGGCACAGGAAATAGACTTTTAGTTTTCATAAAGGATGTGCATGTGTGAACCTTTTGTTCTTGATTGTTATCTTCATGCATGTGTACTTTTTATATTTTGTTATTTAGGTTTGTTGTATTAGATTATTTGATTTTTGCTTATTTCCAGCATGACTAATAAATAATAATGCGTTGAGCACTCACTCATTCATCAGTGCTGTAAAAATAGTGTACTTCGCTGTAATTTTTTATTGTTGTAAATTGCTGCATTGTAGGACAATGCTCCACTTCCCGGCACTAGACTTAATAATGGTATGTTATTTGATTAGTTTGTGTTTAATGAAAACGTAAACAAAATATAACAATTTATGGTCCTATATATGTAATGCATAGTCTAGCAAATTTAAACCAATTTCACTGCAGTGCTTTTACCACATTCATTTTTCCTTTAATTCCCTCACATTACTTGTAAACTGTTTCACTTTACTTTAGTATATATGAGTATGTAGGCACAACCTTTGATGTGATCTGATGCAGCAAGTTGCCCATACCCATAGCGATATCATGCAGAAAACAAGGGGGGCTCTTGATACTGAGATAACCGTAAACAATTACTTTGAGCTTTGGCTTATGAATACATTCAGTTGTATATCTTTGTATTTTGTGGTCGTTAAAACATTTGCAAAAGATATTGTTGCCATTCCAAGTAATTAGCATTTTATACTCTTATACTTTGTACTCTTTTTTCCTTATCGTTTGGGGTTTTCTATGCTTTCTTCCAAGTTAGGAGCTCATGCAGAACAGGTAGATGGAAAGGCATGACTCAAAGTTTGGCTTGTGAGGATCCATGGCTATGTAGAAAGCAGTGTTCTAAAGATTATGGCTGTGATTTGTGTTATATTGTATGTTTATCTTGAGTCGTTTCTTGCATTATAATAATACTGGTATAGAGATTTCAGTGGAGACTTGTAGTTGTAACATAATATGTCTGTCTGTTCAGACATGGACAAATTGGACATGGGTCTATTTTTCATAACTCAACTCAACCCAACCCATACCTTTTGCAACCCAACCCAACCCACCACCAAAGCTAGCTGTCCCAACCCAACCCAGTCCAATCAACATCGTACATTATATAAAGTTTTAATAATAACTGATCAAATTTTTAGTCTTTTAATGTCTGAAAATTAACGTTGATAAATTGATTCATTTTAAACATGTTTCGTAGCCAATCGGTAACATCGCAAAAAATGCAAAATTCAACTACTGGTAGTTGTTATCTGCCATAAAGCAAAATTGGAAAAAAGTGACAATGATATGTTTCATTTACGTGTAGTCAACTAGTCTTGTAAGGCTGTCATGAATCCAAGGCGGGCAAAGAGTTGCCGTTGCCTAAGTTATATGTTGATAATATTGTCACCGTGAAAATAGCTCAATCGAGACAGCAATTATTGTGAATTGAACAATGGCTGTTTGGCCTACAATAAAACTCATTGAACAGTAGTGTATTACAGGAGCTGCTTTTGGTGTCACACCACCGGCTGTGTCACAGGCCTATTGTCTGCACATGCTGCGTACAGATCAAAGACTGTGCAATAGTGTAGGTTGTGTTGCAGAGACCACATGCCGTTTTATGAGAGCTCGTCTTTCCACTGCGGTCACGCTTACAACCTCTACTACTCGTCCGATTTTGGCTAATGACAATCCACCTGACTGTGTGACCGCGAGCTATTCTTTGCTGATGGAGCATGATCCTCTACTTTGGTTTTTGCGAAGGGGGTTTTTACGAGGGGCGTTCAGTAAGTTCCAGGACTAAGTCCTTAATACAACGACAGTAAATCCCACATTTCTGACAGTTATGTTACTTTTGAACATATTCTCCCTGCAGGTCACTGCAATGTTCCCATTGTTCTACAAGTCGGCTGGAACCCGTAGCATTAAGTTTTTCATTGGCACCTGTAGAAATTTCCGGACAAAATGCTGTAGAATATCTTCATCGTGTTTAAACTTCAAGTCTCCAAGTGATTCACTCTGTGGTCCAAACAAGTGAAAATTACTTGGAGCTAAATCTGGACTGTATGGCAAATGCTGTAGCAGTTTTCAGCCCATCTTTTCAATTTTCTTAATTGTCTAATGGGCCAATTGCACGGTGGGGCACTGCCATTGTAAAGAATGACACCTTTCTGCAGCAAACCTGGTCAATTGCTGTGAATTGCTGGTCGTAATCTATCAGACAATAATGCCTGATAATATTGTTCATTCACGTACGTCTTTCGAGCAAAAAAAGTCCGCAAGAACAACTCTTTAAGTAAACCAAAAAATGCTTTGTCTGCAGCTGACCGTTTTTGCCTTAAGCAGTGCTACAACACTGACATCATCACTAAATGACTAATGATCGCTGCAAAAACGGGCGAATCATTCAAATACTTTTAATTGTGATAAAGTGTCACTGCTAATTACTACAAATAATCTACAATAAATTTCAGCACTTTCTACACCTTCTGAGACTAAAAAATTTTGTGATTATTCTCTAATCTAATTCTCTAAACAAACGTCAACGCCCATCATTTATATCCTCATAACAATGACGTCACAAGGTGACGTTATAAATAAGACCATGGTAAGTGATGTACAATAGTGGCAGTACAACTTCATAATAGTTTTGGTTTTCAGCTGTCACTGTGTGCTTACTGAAAAGAACAGTCCTGGAACTTGTTGAACGCCCCTCATAAAGTAAGATAATAACATCGAACCCATCGCAACCCAACCCATGGATCAACCCAGGTTGTGTCTGGTCTGTATTGCTGTGACTGCAGGCTGTGCCGGTCAGTACATTGATGTCATTCGAGCCGTGGTTCAGAACAACATCAGTCAGCTCGGACATCTCTGCCTGCTCTTCTTTCCTCCTCGTACCTCAACTGTGTCATCAGATGCAAATAACTGAACATCGTCGAATTAACTCGTAGCATGAAACAGTATCTAAGTTGAATGATTAACTAATCAAGCTTTATAGATGCGCCAAATTACTACTTTTCTGGTCGTTTCAGCGACTTCTGCCTTTTCCTTTCTAAGATTGATATCTGTTCACTGCTAGACATCACTGCGCATATCCATGAGTTGTCATAGATGTGAGGAAATTGATAATTGATTTGTCTTTTTTTTCTGATGTTTATCACTTGCTTCGGCATTATCCAACTTTAGCCCCAGCTGGGCCTGGACTTTTTTTGCTAATTTATTACACAAAGTGAAAGTCTGCCGTGACGGCACATTGATATTCATAAAATAACCAAAAGCCATCTAGGCACTCCATGTTTCTGCTTATTATATTTAGTATATAAGCCCATGTTCACAGCTGCTAAATAAGCTGCAACACAGCCTAAAAGACTGTTTTGATGGCAGCACTGACACCTAGTACATGAATGAAGCTAACAAGGCCTATAGCCTTATTACTGTTTTGATGTTGGCGCATAATTACTAACTACTCAGCGTCATATGTAGTGTACAAAACATTTACTAACAGTGATGTTGTTAAATATGAAGATTTTGTTTATTGACAAACAGAACACCTGTTTTTGGACTGACTTCATTTGTCAAAGGTAGCTTAGCCTATGTTTCGGATATTCCCACCACCTCTATATTTTTGAAGGCAGTTGCATCTTTTCGTTGCAATGCTGTTGAGGTTGAAGAAAACTGAAATTTGTGTAAAAATCACTGCAGGTGACTCATTGTCCCTGATTACGGTATTATGCGGTATGAAGATTTTTTAAAAGACTTTCCAAGCATACCAAGTCATCAGTCAGGGCGTGTCGTAAAGCTAGGCTTACTACATCAGTGCAGATTTAATACAGCGTTGTTCTACCAGCGAAGTCAATTCAGTGGAGGACGTAACGAGCTGAGCGAGTTGATTCAATTGTGACGATCAGAGTGAATCTGGATTACAGAGTTTTACGGTTGTACTAGTGCTGGATGATAGTGAATAGACATTTGGAACGTAAAGCCGTCAACGAAGAAACTACAACAATAACCACCTTGTTAACAGATTTTGTTCTGCTGCACAATATTTGTAGCGTTATATCGCACTTAACTGTTGTTGCATAATGTGTAGCATAGATGTAAAAAAACGTTTCAGGAAAAATAAACGTTAAAAAACGTAAAAAAACGTGACAAGAATAAAAAACGTTGAATAAAAAACGTTGGCCATAATGTGTTCAACTTTTTGCCTGATGCCTAATGCTGTAAGTGCAGTATACCTGGAATTATAGTTTAGATAGAGAGAACTTCATTTGATTTCAATTCAGCTGTGTGGTCATAAGACTATAGCATTAAACTAACTAAATATACTAGTTAAAACATTTTATTTAGTGTATTTAGAGTAACTAAGTAAACTACATCACTATGACTTATTAATTCGTTTCTGTGGTCCCAATCATGCTTCACAAAGCTTTTGATGGGATTTTCAATGCACGTTTTTTTAAATAAAAAACGTTGAGCAAAATAAAAAACGTTAAAAAACGTAAAAAAAACGTTTATTACATCTGTGATGCGTAGCCTGCGTTCGACTGCGTTGCCTTGAATGGAAATTAGGCTTTACACTTTTTGTAGTAAATATCCGACCTAGTGATGATTCTATATTGATAGGATTTCAATTTCGATACGATATCGATACGATATTTTGAAAATATCGCGATATCGATATTTTTAAAATGATGAGTATGTAAATCTTATGCAAGCACGAGAACAAAACGTGAACGTTTAGCAAGGCAGTTTGCTTTACGTAAATACTAAAATGTCAGTGAACTTAACAATTAACATACAGACTGTTGTAACTTGATTGTAAGTGTCGTTAAATTACGACATTATAGTTAAACTATAACTTTGCTTCGGTTATTTTGTCGTTTTCTCCGTTTATTTTCGTTATTTTGGTAATGCAGTAATAAAAATATAAACCTGTGGCATAAAATATCGCGATATATCTAAACTATCGTGATATATATCGATATATCGAATCATCACTAATCTAACCATTCCAACGTTCCAAAAATAGTCGGTCTTTTTGTTTACTTCGTGTGTGCCGGGGCGATGGCTGAAGGGGTAAAATAGTTTTTTTATCGTGTTCAATCTATCACATTCTTTGTGTTCAGTTTAATTTAGCTCGATCGATTAATTTTCAGTTAAATTGCAGGTTTTTCTATTTTTGTTTTGTAGACACTTTACACCTTTCCTGAAAATTTCCGGGCGTACAAGGCATTGATTGCGGCTCAGTATAGTGGTGCCAGGATTAAAGTTGCGTCAGAACCGCCTGACTTTACATTCGGAGAGACCAACAAAACTGATGAATTTTTGAAGAAATTTCCTCTGGGAAGGGTAAGTTCTTACAATTAATGACGCACTGATATTACAGTAACTGGATTGGCATATGTTTACATTGTTGTAATGTGACGTGTGCCAGGCAGATACTTTGTAATGGAAGCTATTAGCCATTGACAGTTTATTTTCAGGCTTAACTGACGTTATTATACAGATTGCTGATCAGAACAGTAAGATAACATTATCGATGTGTCTTGACGTCCGAAAGTCTGACGGCTATTCACCGGACTCCACGTCCGACAGTCGAGATTCTATAGGTGACGCTAGCGTTTCACGCAAAGCTTAGCGTTATTGTTTTCGGTTTAGTATTATGGTAAGGTTTCAGATAGGGGTACAGTTTGGTTAGGTTTAGGGTTAGAGTTCGAATTTAGCATATTTCAGAGAATTATGTGGTGATAGATGGACACCCAAAAAAGGTGTAACATTAGCGCATGAATTGAGTGCAGTCTAGAAAGGCTGTGGGTGAATGCATTCAGGCAATTGCACGATGTTCGTGATATTGTTTCTGCTAGGGTTGACAGCGTCATTTGACACTGCTGTGAGGACAAGTGTCTCAGGCGGTCATCGCCTCGGACAATTATGAATGGTCGAAGGCCGATCATATTCGCACACCGTAGCCTACGACTTCGGACCGTTGAGACACTGCACTGTGCAGTGTCTCAACGTTTGAAAGTCGTATCTGTTGCGACTGTCGGACGTGGAGTCTCAAGGAATACACGTCCAACTTTCGGGCGTAGAGACACAGCGTAACATTATATGTAGCTGATTAGGATTGTTTACAAGTGTTCATGCAATTTTGATTAGTAGGAGTGCAAGATAACTAAGAAATAGCACACAGAAAACATTTCGTAGTTATTATACACATCCTGCAGTGGAAAACCATTTTTCGCTATATGCAGGACAGTGAGGCTGAGATAAATGTAGATCAGGCCTAAGTAGGCGACACTTGACTTGTGGCAAAATAAAACATGAAAGTATGTTAAAATACAGTGTTGCAAAAATTTTCTTTGTGGACCTCATGCTCTATATTAATATTACATAATATACGTCGATGTTATATGGAATCGACGATAACTCTACACTAGGCCTATCTGGCTTTGTGGCTAACTGCGTATGCTGTTGTTTTCGTGTTTTGCAGGTCCATGATTATATTTACCACACGCAAATTGCACTTGCTACAATGGCATATTTTTAACCAACTTATTCTGCAGCACTAAGCAGAATTAAGAGTGCAGTTTCGCGTTTGGCTTATTGACCAGTAATAATCAAATGACGTTTAAAGGGGAAGGGAAACATTTTTAGATGGCAGCTCCATTTGTACAAATATACTGCCCGAATATATATCTGGCATTTATCTCGACGATTGATGCACTATAAGCGTGAAATTTAATCTCAAAAACTCCCGATTTTGTCTGCCTTCACATATTTACTGTAGAGTGATGAATGCTGAGGGTGTGTACATTTAATAACTTTTGGGGTCACTTAGAGATAATCACATGGCTTGGTTGGTAGCTGATATTCAGCTTCGATTAATGTTTATCTTTACTTTGAAAAGAACCACAGCGAAGAATTCACACCAAGGTGTTTGTCCTTAGATGACGTAATGTCACCTAAGATGTCATCCAGTCCACTTCAGAAGTTCAAACCGTGTGCACTGTGCAGGCACGAAAGTTAACCACGACTTTAAAGGAGCACGCACGGTCTATAACATTTTGTGCTCGACATCGAACTGTGTGTGCACACGGTCAATAACACCATGTTTTGCAGACTGCGAGTTTGAGTGCTTACTCGGGAGATTTTTTCTCCACGTTTTATGTCGTAGGCCGAAATTAATATGTTGATACGAAATTAAGGTGCTAGTTGGCCGATTGATGATCCATGAGCTAGGTCGTTAGTTGTTCGGCTGCCGCCGTCCCAGTGATACGGCCGTGCCATCGCAGGGACGCAGTCTTAGCCAATGCCTATAAGCACCATTACAATGCTCGTGCATATAGGCTAAGGCTGTTCAACGTTGTTTTGCAGTGTTGAAGTAAAATGACTGTCCTGCGAACAGCCATTTTACTTTAACATTGCAGGATCGTCCTGTGTATAACATCAGTCAAAACATTTAGCACGTGTCTGTTTTTTATCCACTTGAATACAATAGGCCTATAATTAACAATATAATTAACAAATGAGCGTTGAGAGGTATCAGTGGCTGCAGTGGCATGAGACCATGCGCCTGACAGTGACGGCGGCAGGACGTCAGCTGCCCGGCGGCATCGGGCGTTATCCATTTTTCCCCCAACTGAAAGTAGCGAATTTTCTGTTGTTGCCATCAGTTCGCCGAACTGAAAATAGAATTAACATAGCTTTAAACAGTATGTATTGGAAAATTTTGGGATAAGTTAGGTAATGCCATCTGCTCTGGAAAGTGGTCACCCTTACTTTTCACATCTGACATAATGTTACTACTGTATTGCACTACTGTAGTGGCATCGATGAATTTTGTCATTGTTACTGCTGCTGTATGTGTATTGTTCATGTCACTGGTGACAGGTTCCGGCATTCGAGGGACGTGACGGAGTGTTGCTGTACGCTAGCAATGCTATTGCGTATCACGTTGCCAACGACGCCCTGCGTGGCGTGTCACCAACGGATGTTGCATATGTTCAGCAGTGGATGGAGTTTGCCGACTCCGAGATCTTACCACCTGCACTGACCTGGGTCTTTCCATGCATGGGGATCATGCAGTACAACAAACAGGTAATTTTTTTAGTTTTCACTCCGCTGCTCGCGACTTTTTAAGAAAATTGGTGCATTAGTATCATATTCAGCTGAGCTGTAACAAATACCAAAATGAAGTTCAAGCTGTGAAAAACATTAGTGTCATTTAGCGTGGCAAAGAAGTGACTAGTTGTTAGTGCCTGCCATGTTTATGTGTGTTTTTTGAGCTTTAGCCAACTTGTGCTTTCTTGTATTTGCTAAATCATTTAAAAGTTGTTAAGGACTTTGGTTAGATAAGCTGGGTATTACTTGTTTATTGTAATTTCCAGTTGACTTGAGGGTAGGGTTGAAACGATTTCGGTATTGGATATTGCTCAGTATTGGGTAGTATATACCAGTATTGGTAATGTGTACTGGGCAGTATTTTTATTCTTTCATATGCAATACCAATTCTAACAGCGTGGCAGGTGATAGCAGAGAGATCGAAGAGGAGGTAGAGTGAAGCTCGAGTCTTCTACATGTTCCAGGGCAGATGGTGGATATCCAAGTGATTCTTTATGGTTGCGGTTATCCTCTCTGGCCATCCTGCATTCCTGCTATTGCACGTAACCTCTAGATCTGAGGCGGTTGACACGGGAAGCAGGGTGCAGATGATCCAAATCGATATCAATATTGGTGTTGGGTACTGGGTAGCTTTTCTGGTATTGTTCTAATGCTATTTGAATAACTGTGTCCAGAATACAGAGCGAGCGAAGGAGGATATAAAGTTGGCACTTGGTGTTCTCAACCAGCATTTGTTGACACGCACATATCTTGTGGGCGAACGCATCACACTTGCTGACATATGTGTTGCTTGCACTTTGCTGTCATTATATCAGTGGGCAAGTATAGTTTTTGTGCATTAGGTCTTATCACCTACACTAAAGCAAAGAGTTTGTTTTCATTCATGTCTCACTGTCTGCATAGTTACTTTGAATAATGTATTTTGGAGGTCTGGAGAAGTGGAGCCATAGCCAGGAAACAATTGATAGATTCCGATGGTGATCTGGAATTTGGACGCAGACTCGTAACCAGAAATGAAAGGTCTCAATGGAGATTCGTGCTCTGAATACTTCTAGTTTCACATAGTTTAATTCTGCTATTGTAATTTGTGTTTAATACTGCGAGTATTTTTTTCATAAGTTGCTCAACTTTGTTTATGTACCGGTTAAGTATGGCCACAGTGTGGTATTTTTACTTTACATCAGAGTTGCTGATTTGCAGGTCCTTGAGCCGTCATTTCGTCAGCCGTTCCAGAACGTTAATCGGTGGTTTACGACGTTGGTACACCAGCCACAGTTTGAGGCGGTGATAGGCAACAACTTCAGTCTGTGTGAAAAGATGGCTCAGTTTGATGGTATGTTGCAGTGATTCTGGCATGTTCATCAGGAGTTTTGTATTGTACACCTCTAATGTTATTGTCAGAGCAAAAAACTTTAACAGCTTACAAAGCTATGTAATAGCGATATGAGTCAAAACTCGAAAACACCAAAAATGTTTTTTGGGTGATATTATCGCGTGTTGAATTTGGACTGGCCCTTACAAGACTAGCCAACCTAAATATTTGAAAAGTATTACTGTATATCCTAAACAAAATTTCGTTGTAGATACTTTTACTTAATTGACACAAAATAGGTGCCAAGCTAAGCTATGTAACAGCCGTTTTCGAGTGTTGACTCATATCGCCCTTACATAGCTTTGTAAACTGTGAAAGCCACTTTTGAGAATGTGCAGGCCTATATCCGTTATGTAAGTTTTTACTTGATGTAATTTAATGCACAGTGAATTTTAAAGTTAGGATAATAATATTTCAATTTTTTCTTTTTTAACAGTAATGGCCTATATACACTGTGTCTCAAAAAATCTGATAATTGGTTTTCAAGTTACAGTCGAAAATGTAGGGGATGTTTTTTTGAGACACAGTGTATTGTATAGCTATAATTTGCTGTTACTGACATGCTGCCGGCGTTGGAGCTGGTCACATCACAGGCAATGCATAAACTGCTGCTGGCCTACTGACGACATTGTCACTATGACGTCACGCCACTGCGCGCACATGCAGACAGAACGATAGACTAAAGTTCAGACATGCCTGGACGTGTCTTTCTACCATGGGCATTGGCATTCACTGCAATATATGTGGTGTTGGCGCGGACTGATGTTTTACATTGTTCCAGCTTGCGAATTCTGTCTTTGTCAACACGCAATAATATCGCCCCAAAACCATTTTGGCCATTTTTCGAGTTTTGACTCACATCGCCCTTACATATTATTGTATGCTGTTAAAGTTTTTTGCTCTGATTTTTGCTGTTTTTAATCGAATTTTGTCAAAATTTTTGGTATTTGATTTTATGACAATAAATTTATTTACTGTTTTCAGAATACCTCGAGGCGGGTAAAGGAAGTTGGTGCAAGGAAAAATTTATGTGTGATGTAACAATGTCTGATACAGCCAATTTTGTCTTTGAATAAGAACTGTTGGTTGTCATGGCAACAGGGGTCTTCATGGGAGAAATTTAAATGACACCATTGGATAGCCCGCACCTGAAAATAGGGGGGGTAGGTGCAAACAGCGCGCGATTATCTTTCACGGGAACCGAGTTATACCGCATTGAAATCTCCATTGGCTGCAATGCAAAATTTTGCAACTTTTCAATGGTTGCTATACCAACAGGGGTCATTATGGCATATATTTAAATGACACCATTAGATTGCCCAACCCCCAAAATAGGGGGTAGGTGCAAACAGCGTTTAATTGTCTTTTACGGGGACCGAGTTATACCGCTTTTAGGTCTTAGTTGGTCGTAATGCAAGTTTTAAAAAAATTGTGGCATAAAAAGGGGTAACTTTAACAAGTTTTAATACGAAACATATAGGACGTGTCTGGCGTCAGGACACTTCGTTTGAGCCATTAGCGGCGTCGGTCAGTCCAACGGACAGATCTGTAGCCATGCGCAAGGAAAAAAAGAAAAAATATACGCCTAACGGCAAATTTCGTGCATGCGCAGCCACGCCCCTTTTGAACCGATTGTAACCAAATTTTGCATGTGGGGTCGGGTGGTAGATGTGATCACTGATGCCAAGTTTTATGGAAATTGGTTATGGGTTTCGGAATTACAGGACCCCCCCCAAACGCCATTTCCTATACTTAACATTCATCGGCCTTACAACAGTGTCAGCACTAACGTGCTGCACTGTGATTATGTTACTACAATACTGGTACTGAAGACTTATGTTCAACAACTGCAGTGCTTCATTGTCGATCTAATAAAGCTGGTCTTAACGTCCATCCATTTATCTCTACCTACATCTGCATTTGCCTGTCTATCCACAGAATTTTTTTTTAAATTTGAGTGAAATTTTGCGTGTCGGTAGGTGTTGCTGTGTTATACATGATTTTATACCGTGGGACTTCAAAGTTAGAAATCTGTTTGAAATTTGTTTTCTCCCCCAATTACCATGGGCTTGGCAAATGACTCAAGTTTGAATAGGCTCGAATGACTTTTTGATATTTTTCTGAGTTTTTATGTCCTGTGACTTTGAACTTAGATATAAATTATTGTCAGTGTCATGCTGGGTTAAGTTATGTGTATGATACAATTGGCAACAATGTGTATTGATATTTAAAACAATCCTGTGCAGAAACGTTAATATTTATTATGCCCAGGTTGTAAAGTTTGTAAGATATTCACATCATGGTTCCTACAGTCAGGGAAAGTCAAGGAAAATCCAGACGGTCAGGGGAAGTCAGGGAATTCAAAAGTACCATGGTGCAAAAGTTAACAAAGATGCAGAAAAAAACAGAACTGTTGCACGCACACTGCATACAGCAGTTCAAAATTTTTTCTG
>Ga0209367_1004697_pt1 | contig 18924 bp, 15 predicted proteins | sample WorMetLIZISLAND2_FD_187412 | JGI IMG/M metagenome (GOLD analysis project Ga0209367, IMG submission 187412) | Marine gutless worms symbiont microbial communities from Max Planck institute for Marine Microbiology, Germany - Olavius geniculatus... ... | reverse complement strand
ATCCGGTGCGCAGACGGCAATTGCTTTAAAGGAACGATAGTTTAGTGATAATTTATAAACAATACAAATTGCTGTTTATCAAAACGTCACTGTGACGTCATCGGCAGTAACGTGTAACCAGTTTTTTGAAAATTAAAATTAAATAGCATTTTTAGCATGATCATGATCATATCAATGGCCTACCCTAGAATGATGACGTCGTTGGCTATCCATTAATATTCATGATCTGTGTGGGCTAGGGTCATGACGTCACTGCGGGCACTGATAGATTAGAATATCTCGCATAACGTAACGTAATGCTGCATTTCGTTTGAATTCACGCATTAATGTCATATATTTATGAAGCTCAAATCGACATATTATATATGCGAGGTTAAACGTCTAATTTAAATCTACAGAAATTGCGCGAGTGAGTTTGACTGTGGCCATGGACCTTTAACACATGCATTAAAACAATTAATGCATTAACATGTTAAAAACTTAACTTTTTGACAGCTGTAATTTTTATGAATCTATCTCAGTAGGCCATGTTGTCTATTTTGTGTGTCTGTTGGTCCATCTGTCTATATGGGCTACTAACATGGATAAGAAAAACGTGCAAAAAATTACAATTTATGTGAATGTTGTGTAAATTTTGAGCTGAAACACTAAAGGGCATGTGTGCAGGATTTGAGTTTGCTATTCCAAAGGTCCGCTTTTCCGAAAGTTTACTATTTCTACTAACCCTAATCCTAAAATCCTTACCCTAACCTTAACCCTAACCTAAAACCTAAACGTTAGCACTGTGGCGCATATCTGCACGATGGACTTTCGGAATAGCAGACCTTCGGAATAGTGGACCTTTGGAATAGCGGGCCAGTATCGTGTGCAGAAGCGCTAGGTTTGATGGTTGTATATTGTACAGACTGTGATAGTTCATTTGAGGTGAAGACTGAAGCTGTTAGTAATGATATCACTAAGCATCTACATGATGACAAGCCAACTATAGAATCTAGAGGTTAGTGTATGACAGGGATCATGGAATTATGTATATGACATCAATGCGATATACTTCTTATATGTTACTGACAGTGAGTTAGCTTATTGCATATTAGTGTCTTTTTTAATCACTTGTACAAAATTAGCTATTAAGTTTTATTTTGTTTGTTAGGGACGAGTCCTAGCATAAGCTATTCTAGCTTTTGACTCGTTCCTGTTTCATAGCATTGTCTTATGTTGCTATTATTGTTTGTTCATGGCAATCTATGCAATAAATCATGGTGATGATGATGTGATTAGGCTATGTGCATGTGTCACTTTGTGCATTGTTGACAAACGTTTGTCTACTTAGGCAAACTGTGCATAATCCAATAAGTTATGGGTAATGTGTCTTTACTTCAGTCACATTTGGTTGTATATCAGTAAAGTTTGCAGTAAATTGGTTATCAGTGATGGACATTTGTAACTGCCAACTTGTTAGAAAAGTTGATGAAGATAAGCACATCCTTGATTTGTTGTACTTCAAATGCAATACAGTATCTTAACTCAGTTGACAGTGTGTCCACTTTAGTGTCGTAAATGTACAAAACATCAGTTTATACACTTGTTAATGGCAACAATTAAGGAGTTGCACATCGAATTCAGCAGCACATTGACACAGTCGGTGTGATGCAGGCAATATCACCTTTTGTAACTTTTGCTGTTTTCGATGTGCAAGTCCTTAAATGTTGTCCTTAACAAGTGCATAAACTGCTGTTTTGTACATTTTCTCTGTAACGGTGCAAGATAGACACGTGGTTCCAATGGACCACCAATAGGAAACCACATATCCAGTCCAGTGGTCACGTGACTGATGACGTCTCGTGACTCCAAAATCTGTGAAGTCCCGTATCTTTGTATCCGTGCAAGATAGGTGCATGGTCATCATTGACCCCAATATCTTTAGGGCCCCATATCTCCGTAACGGTGCAAGATAGATGCATGGTTCAAATGGACCACCAATAGGAAACCACATATGCCAAGTCCAATGGTCACGTGATCGATGACGTCACGTGATCTCAAAAGGTCAAACTCGTGACCTCAAAATCTTTGAAGCCCCGTATCTCCGTATCCATGCAAGATAGGCACATGGTCATCATTGACCACCAATAGGAAAGTGCCCACGCCAAGTCCGATGGTCACGTGATCGATGACGTCACGTGACCCCAAAAGGTCAAAGTCGTGACACCAATATCTTTGGGAATTTAAATTTCCATAACGGTGCTGGATAGATGCATGGTTACAATGGACCACCAAGAGGAAACCACATATGCCGAGTCCAATGGTCACGTGACCGATGACGTCACGTGATCCCCTAAAGATCAAAATCGTGATCTCAAAATATTTAATGTTCAGTGTCTTCATGGCCGTGGAAAGCAGATGGTTTATAATTGACCATCAACATAAAAACTTTGTTATTGTAATAAAACAACAAATATAAATGTCCAAAACATCAGTTTATACACTTGTTAACGGCGACGTGCAATGAGTGACACATTGAAAACAGCAAAAATCATAAAAAGGTGATATTACTTAACAGCACATTGACAGTTAGACAATGTGTATAAACTGATGTTTTGTACATTTATTTTCTCAGTCATTTCCCCCTGAGAGCTGTAGAATAGACCAAGCAGTATTATTGTTCTTTGGGACTGTGTTGAAACTTTTGAGGAATTTCCCTAAGATCTTTACCTGTTAAGTTCTTCCTATGTCATCATCTCAAGGTCTTGTAAGTTGTCTCAGGAATTTTATATTTTGGTTCTTTAAAGCCCTGAGTAATGTATTTTTATTTCACAGCCAGTCACAGCTTTGGTAAATAGAAACATGAATGGAGCATTGTGATTTTTGCTACCCAAATTTAATGGAAGTGGAATTTTTATTTATTTTGACATGATACATAAATTGTGTACAGCTCGACGATCCAAAATAATGAATATTTGCGTGTTTGACATTTTTCTAAGGCATTTAATATCTTGCCGTAAGTTTTCCTGTTGCTTCATACGACATTTACTCTAGATTTCTGTAAGTCTGATTGTTCACTAAGATTTTCTTAATTTTTACTTACACACTTATCAGTATTTTGCATCTTGTACAGGTGAAAGTTCATTTGAGGTGAAGATTGAATCTGATAGTAATGATATCACTGAGCATCCACATGATGTCAAGCCAAGACCATATTTGTGTACAGTATGTGACAAACGGTTTACGCGGAAAGGAGATTTGAAGCAACACAAACAAATACATACTGGAGACACGTTGTATTCATGTACTCAATGTGAGAAGCGTTTTACTAATCAGGATTACTTGACGCGACATATGAATGTTCACAGCAGTAAATACAAGTGCACCGAATGTGGAAAGTGTTTCAATAGGAATCATGACTTAACAGTACACAGACGAAGTCATTCTGGAGATAAACCGTTTGAATGTACTGTTTGTAGCAAACGATTTACTACATCAAGTCACCTGGTTGTTCACAGTAGAATTCACAGTGGAGAGAAACCACACAAATGTCCCGAGTGTGACAAGGCATTTACTCAGTCTGGGCATCTAAACACTCACATGAGAGGCCACACCGGAGACAAACCATACAAGTGTTCACTGTGTGACAAAAGCTTCAGGTGGTTCAGCAACTTGTGTTCACACAAACGTCAAGTACACAGCAACAGACGACCTCATGACTGTCGTTACTGTGGGAAGTGGTTTAAATGCAGCCTTTATCTAAAGCGTCATGTTTATACTCACACTGGTGCAAAGCCGTACTCATGTAGACACTGTTCAGACTGTTTTACGCATTATGACACACTCAAGACACATCTGCTGAAATCACACAATGAAGGTACTTGTTTCACATGTCACATTTGTCAGAAGAAATTCAGCTACGTTGGTCACCTCAAGGACCATGTACTTCGTCATGAAGGTGTGAAGCCGTATGTTTGTGATGAATGTTCAAGGAGTTTTTGTACAGCAGGTGAATTGAAATCTCATCAGCTGAAACACTCAAACTATAAACAGTTTTGCTGTGGTTCGTGTGGTGGATATTTCAAGCATAAGCGGACTGTTGTAAGCCACTTCAGCAGATGCTCCATTAAACTGGGATATGTCCATATCTTTGCTAGGCAAAATTGAGACAGAGAACAAACAATCTGTGGAAAATTGGTTGTTGGACAGAGTTGCTACTGTTGACTTGTCAGTGAGATTCACACCCAGATTCAGACAGTTAATATTCGTTGTGTTTTTGAGCTTTTGACGTTTTTTATCCAATCAACTACCAGTTATAATTAGACAGTGATTTGATAATGTTTATATGTACTATCTTAACATAGTTGACAAGACAAATCTGCTGAAATTACACAATGAAGGTACTTGTTTCACATGTCACATTTGTCACAAGAAATTTAGCCACAGTAGTAGCCTTAAGGTGCATTTACATCAACATGAAGGTGTGAAGCCATATGTTTGTGATGAATGTTCAAAGAGTTTCGTTACAGCAGGCAATATGAAACGTCATCAGCTGAAACACTCGGACTATAAGCAGTTTTGCTGCAGCTCGTGTGGTGAATATTTCAAGCACAAACAAAATGTGGTAAGACACCTCAAGAGGTGTTCTGTTAAATTGGGATATGTCAATATCTTTGCCAGACAAGATTGAGACAGAGAACAAACAATCTGTGGACAACTGCTTGTTGGACAGAGTTGCTACTGTTGACTCAAGATTTGTCAGTGAGATTCACACCCAGATTCAAACAGTTGCTATTCGTTGTGTTTTTGAGCTTTTGACGTTTTTTTATCCAATCAACTACCAGTTGTAATTAGACAGTGGTTTGATAATGTTTATGTGTATTCTATTTTAACGTAGTTGACTAGACTTTGTTATGTTTTTCATTATGTTATATGCTCACCCACTGGTTCTCACTGGATTATTCTGAATATCCCAGGCCGGAGTGTCTTTGGACTAATAATATTGTCCACATAAACAAAACGAGTTGATATGTGTGTGTTTGTATGGGTTTAAAGACTCGATGTTATGTCATTGTTTCGCTGGTTTTGAAACGTGTGCAGTTATTGTTCATGGCAAAAACCTCTGTGGCCTCAGCATTGCATAAATTCTTTCACCAGTGAGAGATTTGAATAAACGTCAATACAAATCATTCTGCATCAGGATTGGATTCAGATATGTGGTGGACCTGGGCAATAAACGTCAATATACCGTGTCTCAAAAAAAACAGTCAAAATTGTTTTTCGCATAACTTTGTCAAATTTCCACCAACTTTGATAATTTTGGCGTAAAGATAGCCAAGACGATATTATTATGTATGGTGCACTCATTTACCAAATCAGCTAATTTATGTCAACGCACTACCGTGTAAAACACGGATGCTCCAAATTGTTACATTACATGGCGATTATTTGTATCAGAAGGCTCACCTTTGCATCATCAATTCGACAGAGGGTGCAACGTGGTTTGATAATTTTGAGGTATTAAATATTTGACGCTGAAAACAGCAGACAACAAAATAGCTGGCTGATGGGTTTAAAACACGTCTAATCGATAAGTGAATGCATTTGATCAGTCGATCGTTGATTCTGCTATCAGCCATTGGCGTTGCATCTAAGCCATTGCGTCTTTTATGTGGAGCACACTTTGACATAAATTCAAATTTACAAGAGTTGTTATACAAACTTATAATTCTGTTTAATAATTAACATTTTAGTGTATTCTGTGCCTAATTAACTCGTTACAGCGTTTACTTGATAGCATTATGCAACAATTTGGAGCATCTATGTTTCACATGGTAGTGCATTGACATAAATTAGCCGAGGTGGAAAATGAGTGCACTTTTCATAATTTCGTCGTATTAGCCATCAAATTGCCAAAAATTATTAAAGTTAATAAAACTTTGACAAAGTTATGACAAATACAATTTTGACTGTTTTTTTCTGAGACACGTTGTACTTAGACTGTAGGAAAATTTTGTAGTTTGAAAATTTTTTTCCAGAAATAAAATTACTGTTGTGACTGATGATCCATCCACACCTTATGGGAAAAATTGAGTTTGAACACTTGAACCTCTTGTCAGAAATTTGTAACTTTTACTTCTAATATTTTCAATCTTTGACTCTGCTTTCGATACCTTCTTGACACATTACACGTTTCTGTAACTGACCTACTTATCCAAAGTTACTCCATGTTAGACTGGGTGCACAACTGATTACTACAGGTACTTTGGGGTTAACAGAATAGCCGTAGTTCACATTAGTTTTAGAGCTGTCAAATTAACGCATTAATTAACGCGTGAATGCGTTAATAAATTAACGCACGTTAAAAAAATTAATGCACATACGTTAATTCATTATTTTAATGATTTATAACTGCGGTTATTTGACAATCAAATGAATTCAAGTAACTAAACTAAACTAAACTAAACTGTAGTTGCCGTTCCATCACTACTGCGAATAAATAATTATTCAGACGACAGGCTAATAGATTTTTATGCTAGCTATGACGTCAATTCTTGTTGATCGAAACTTCCAAATTGTCATCTGAAGTTTTTTGGCGCAATAACTAACTGCAGTTTTAACTCTCTATATTCGACAGGTGGGGCCCCTAAATGTTGCAGGACCCGGGGTAACTTACCTCTCTACTCCCTCTCGACCGGCCTGGGTGCGTTCATAACGCGTTAATTAGTGCATTAAAAAATAACGCAGTGCGTTAATGCGGTAAAAAAATTAACCCTTTGACAGCTCTAATTAGTTTATTATCTCCACGAAGTAAATGAAGATTATGTGTTTATCTGATTGTCTGTCTGTATGTGCTGAGCAGAGCTTAACTGCTAATAGCTCAAAGATTATAGGATAGTCTAAGTTACTGGCTGATGTTCGTGAAATTTTCAGGAAATGTTCTATTTGGCAAAATCTCCCCCAGACACAAAATTTCCCAGGATATAACTGCTCCTGAACATAATGCCCACACATAATCCTCCAGCCAAAATCCCCAGGGACAGAATCTTTTGGCTCGATGGTAAACGGATAAAATTTTCTCACACATTTTTAGCCAGACAACACCTTTCCCCCTATGTATTCACGAAATGCTGCACAGACATGGCCTGCAGAAGTACTTAGCCTGCAGCAAGGCTTGCCTAACGTGATATATTTTAAGTTTTTTTCTATCTCATTCAGTGGCGTCATTTCACTAAATACTTGGGGGATCCACTCTCTCCCCCTTCCTTTACCCTCCTCCCCTCCTTTCCTCCTTCTTCCTTTTTCCCTTCTCCCTTCCCTTTCCCTTCCCTCTTTTCCCCTTTCGTGCTCTCCCCTCCCCTTAGAAGTAGGTTCCCCTTAAATCCAGCTAGAGGATCTGGGGAGCGCTGTAAGCTCCCCCAGCGGGCTGTGGGGCGGAACCCCAGCCGAAATCGAATTTGGTGCATTTTCAGCCTTAAAATGTGACATATCGTGGCAACAATTTGAATGACTTTCCTGAGAATCAGTTGACCAAATTTCATGCAGTTTACACAGTAAATGTATATTTTAACAGACCAATAAATCTAACACTTCTCCACTCTTAACAACTTTGCATGTTCTATAACACACTTGAACTGACAAAATTATACTCAACTGATGAGTCCAACTGCTAGGATAATAAATGTTTTTTACTCGCCTACGTATACATAAGTATATTATGCTTAGTTTACGTGTTGCCATTTAAAATCCATTAATCAACCAAAGTCTACTGCAAGCATACATGTCCTATGTCTCATCAGAAAACTACTGTAACACAACAAAAAGAACACAAATTTGACATTTAGCTGTTTGACGTTTAATCAAAGGTACAATTTTCAGAGAAAAAACTGAAATCATAAATCCTTGGGGGAGGTCCGTAGACCCCCCAGCCCCCCTAAATGACGCCCCTGATTTCTTTATTTTACGAGGGGCGTTCAAAAAGTTCTGCAAGTCAATATGTCACACTGAAAAACTTTTCGAAATCTATACACCAATAAAACGTATATTTCTCTGTAACACGTATGAGTCTAAAGCGGATATATGACGTCATTGTAAGATATGACGTCATACAGCGTTAAACAGAAACGATTTGAAGTTTGAACTGCTAGCGCAAACAGCGTAAAATTAAGCTCGCTGTTGCACGATATTTATCCAGCCACGCGCGGAATTTCAAATACGAGGCCCTGTGACATGTAATTTTATGAAAGCTCTGACAAATACGTCCGTGAATTTCTTATTTGCGATTATAACAATTTCATAGCCAAAATCTGTGCCAGCCGCGAAAAAACACGTACGAGAAAGTTAAGAAAAATTTGCAACTCGATAGGCCCCGTATATTAGACTCAGTGGCGGTTCTAGCTTCGAATATCTGGGGGGCACGGCGCCCCATGGCGAGCCTATAGCGGGGGTCTGGGTTCCATGGGCAGAGCCGCTGGTCAGAGGTCAGGGGCTTCGCCCACCCTGAAGCTGTAGCACTTTTGGTTTGTGGACGTTCAATGAAAGCTGCAAATGTGCCCACTTTTCTAAAATTTAGAAACGCAAGATGTCATATATTTGTGTTGTATTTGCAAAAGATCATGGGTGGCCACGAAGTAGGGGGTCTAGAGCAAAATTGGAGGGGGGATGTGCCCCCAGGCCGGGCCTAAAACCGCCACTAGGGGTCAGCTACAGTTCATTGCTGTTGTATGTACTACACGTTTACATCACAATTTTAGTCGGACTCCGACGGTCGAAATATTCAACCCGCCCCAGCCAGGCCCTTCGAGAGAGGGGGGATAGGAGGCAGTGGCGTGTTTAGGGGGAGGGCCACAGTGCGATGCCCCCCCCTTTGGCCCGACCATGAAAATTTTTTACAGGCGATTTTATATGAAAAGGTGCGTTTTTTTGCCATTTTCCAGCAAGAATTGCAAAATTCAACGACTTTTGATGATCTTTTGCGTTTCCAAATTTCAGAAAAATGGGCGAATTTGCGGTTTTCACTGAACATTCAAAAGCAAAAAGTGTTTCAGCTTCAGGGGGCTTTGCCCCCCTGACCCTCCGACCAGGGGCTCTGCCCCTGCACCCCGCCCGTTATAGGCTCGCTCTCCGCGCGCTCGCCATGGCCCCCCTCTTTGCCAAATCCTAAATACGCCACTGTTTGAGTATGGTTAAATTTTCTGTTCCATTATTAGGGCTTTTTGTTTGTATTTTTTTCTGTATAGCTATTAGTTTTTTTTGCTATTTGGACAATTTTTGCTGGTTTGCACATTTCGCTACTTATGTGTCACTGTATATATTCAGCTATTCAGCTTTCGAGCTGCGAAGTGTGTTTATACTGTTTAATAAACTCCGTTCAGTTCCGTTCAGTGCATTGCCTGGAAAGGCCGTCCCCGAAATGATCTGTACTGTGTCGGGTGGAACGTTAAACTCTACTCACTCACTCACTGACTATGTTTCTATTAGGAGGGTAATTTACACCGGGCCCCGCGAAGTTTGGGGGCCCCGCCGTCGCTCGAAAATATAAAGTACACAAAAATACGCCATACAGAAAAGAGAAAAACTCAAAAATGTTTTCCCCAGAGGGTCCCCGCCAGAATGTTTCCCCGGACCCGCTGTGGCTCTCGAAGGGCCTGCCCACAGATATTTTTTTTACAATTCGAACACTTATCGGTTGCGCTGTGGTCACGTGACGCAGGTGCGTGCTCTGAGGCGGACAAGCCGGCGGTGTCGAAGAACGTTCACAGAAGCAGCGCCTGCCAACCTGCCTGCAGCGACGTCCAACATTCGCTCTGTCACGAAGGAACGTGCATCTGTGTGGAGGGCTTCGAGGGAACCTATCTGCGTGGACAGTTACAGCACTGCGAGCCTATTCCAATGGACGTTCGCCAGACCGGTAATACACTGCGTTTCAAGAGAAACATCCCGAACATTTTTGATTGTAACTTGAAGAACAACAATTGCGGATTTTAATAATTTTTGGTAGGAATATTCCTGAGACAACTGGCCATCAATTGACCATTCAGTTTCTCGCCTCACCCACCGTCTGTTCCTGCACTACCTGGGGAAAGCATAACCAACGAAGTATTGCATTTTTGTCCAAAGTGGCATTATTACTTAATTTTAATAACGCACAAAACCGCACGTTGTTCACATTTTTGACACTTTATCTAACACTTCATCCAACTGTTTTGTTTTTCAGCTGCCTGCAGTAAAGTTGATCGAAATGTTGGCCTATTGTGCAAACACAGGCACGGAGACAATTACTCCATTCATTGACAGCAGTAAGCTTATCGATAATGACATTTTTATGCTCCAGACTAATCCAGACTTCACCAGTTGCTTATTGAACTCAGAAACATTCCTGAACGTCATCTGCTAGACACGTTGCTGCACGGCAATCAAGCCTTGTAATCAACTGGCTTTTGACTGAGCGCCACAGATCTGGATAAATGAAATTTATTCACGTTTTTTTTCATTTATTTGAACGCGTATTTTGCTTGCTCTGTTTTCCCAGGTAGTGTAAAAGCAGACATTGTGTGAGGTGGAAACTTAGACAGTCGTTCAATAGCCAGTTTTGTCAGAAATACTTGTGCCAAAAATGATTAAATTCCGATATTGACGCTTCTACTAACGATCAGTAATGTTGAGGATGTTTATTTACATTTTTTGTATATTTCAAGGTATAATTATTTCGCTTGGTTTTCTTTCCCGACGCAGTGCAATGGGTGAGACGAAAAACTGAACAGTCGTTTGATGGCGCGTTGTGTCGGGAATATTCGTAGGCCTACCAAAAATTATGAGAATCTGATAATTTCTGTTCAAGTTAGAATCGAAAACGTCCGGGATGTTTTTTGAGACACAGTGTACACATACGCAATTCACACCATGCGACGCCGACGCGATTCAACTCAACTCAACTGTTGGTGTGAGCACAGCAGTCGTGTCGTGATTTTCTTTCATAAGAATCCGCCAACCCGTTTCGAATTTGTGGCTCGCGAGTTTTTGCACTCTGTAAGAAAGTAAGTAAGTAGGGTCAAAGTAAATTTATAACGGCACGCGCGAAGTGTCGGCAAGCTACAGGCCCGCCGAACTAATTCAAACGCGTGTGACCTTGTAGTGACCTTGACCGTGATTCGTCGACCTTCCGTATTGAATTGTTGTGGCCTTAAATACAGGACTACATAATCAACCAAAGTTTGGCGAAATTCCCTCCGCTGGATTTTGAGATTAACATGGAGAGCCTCGACCTGTTCGTCTGTCCCGTACGGGGTTCTAATTCGAAAACAAAAAAAAACAAAATAGGTCCGCGGGGACAGGATGCAACAAATGCAAAATAGTGATGATTCAATATATGGAAAACATTGATATATCGTTTTCGATTTCGATATATCGTATCGTATCGTATCGTCGAAAAAAATATAGAATTTTTCGATATATCGCGATATTTCTATATATCATGATATTTTCGATATATCGCGATATTATACGCCAGAACTTTATATTTTTATTACCGCATTACCAAAATAACGAGAATAAACGTAGAAAACAACAAATTAACCGAAGCAAACTAGCTATAGTGTCGTAATTTAACGGCACTTCCTACGACAGTCTGTATTTAATTTCAAAGTTCACTGCCACATTTTAGTATCTACGTAAATCAAACTGCCTTGCTGAACGTTTATGTCTTGTTCTTGTGCTTGCATAAGATTTACATACTTATCAATTTATAATTATTGATATGCATATCAATATCGCGATATTTTCAAAATATCTTATCGATATCGTATCGAAATTGAAATCCTGATATCGAATCATCACTAATGCAAAAGCCGTAATCTGTTAATTAGAATAATCTTTTTTAGAAAATGTTGCATGCTGCTGCTGCTGATGTCGATCACAAAACTGTATGGCCCTATCTGATCAGCGGCGTCGAGGGCCGGGTGGTGGGGGGTTAGTTTCTCTCCCCAAAATTTGTGGCTGTCGAAAAATTGTCGCAAGTCTTAGGGAGCGAAAAATTTCCGTCCAAAAATGCCAAAAAATGAGGCAGAAAGACCTGCATTTTGGGGAAATTTATTTAGTCGCCAAATGCCAATTTTGACGATCCAAAATCTACACCTTCTGTCGGAGATTTGCAACTGTCTGTCAGAATTTTGTGGGTAATTTTTAGCTTCTGTTGGAATATGGCGACTTCCTGTTTCGTCTATAACCCACAACGCCGCAGTATCACTGATATACACCGTGGCCAAAAAACGTGGCACTTTACATTTGTTCATATCTTCGCCAGTTATTGACCATTTTTGAAATTTTTTCACTGGCACACTTTGCAGACAATTTGCAATAATGTGATTATTATATATCCCACGACAAGGTAAATGCGTTTCTACACTACGTTGTGAAATATAAATGTAAGCAAAAACTAATTGAAATAGCAAAAACTTAGGTAAATAAAAAACGCTTCAGACCAACATGCTATGAATGATCCGTATGACTCTAGACTGTGTTATACCCACACAGTCTGTCATACAGACCATTCACTGCAATGTTGGTCTGAAGTGTTTTTTTTTCAATTTTACCAAAACGTTTGTTGGTTATTATCGTTATGTATACATACAGTGTATTTCATTGATATTTCACAAAGTAGTGTAGAAACGCATTTACGGTGTGGTGGCATCTATAGTAATCATATTATCACAAATTGTCCGCAAAGTGTGCCAGTGAAAGAATTTTGAAAATCGGTCAACAATTGGCAAAGATATGGACAAAAGTATAGTGGCACGTTTTTGTGGTCCACCCTGTATTTTGTTGTCTACTTGTACAGAGGCCCGGTTCGATTCAAGTCCGACGTGGTTGTACGTCGTCAGTGGCATCACGTTCAGCTGTATCATTATAGCAGCCATTATCGTTCTCGTCTGCAGGTAACAACCAGTCAAGCTACTTGCTATTTTCGGTCTGTCTGTTCTCTGAAACGCATGTGTTGAGGCTAAACGGTACATCGTGGGGGTTGCATAGGTACCGCAGGCTACGTTAAAAAGGGTGATAATGAGCTCGTATAGGATGTCAACAGTAACCGTCTACACCGGTTTGTCCGCAATTTTGAATGCAAATTTTCTGCCTGCAGCCATCACCCACGTGCGCAGATTTACCTCATCGCATTCTAGCGTTTTAATAGCCGATAGCAATGGTGTAGACATGATATGGGGGCATTTGAGAGGTAGGGTGTAACGTGGGATGTCCTCTCCATAATGTGGAAGGAATTTGGGGAGGTGGATGAGCCCCCTGTAGACAAAATTTTGATTTTTTTCGAGTAAAAATGACTAGTTTGTTAATAGAATTACGTTGCGTTTCAGCCGGCAACAGAACCGAAGCGGTGGCGCGTCGAAGAGATTGGTCAACGGCAACAGCAAGACGACGGCACAATATACAGAGGACACCTGCCGTAACCATGGCAACCAGGAACACCATGACGACCGACACTTTCAGCGACGAACGGACGTCCAGTGTTGTGACCACGTGACTCCGTGCTCAGCCAATGGCTGCGCCGCTTTGACAGAAACCAACCGCAGTAGTTATGGCTGAATTGAGGACCCAGGAAACCATGACCGAAAATGTCGTTGGGCGGGCATTAATGAACTGCACTGTAATAGTTTTGTTTAAAATCTTATTACCGGTATTCACCCGCGGAAGTTATTTTTCAACCTCTCTCTGTCTAACCACGAGATTACTCAAAGTTTTGAATGAATGTTGATGAATCTTTATAATTTTTTGTGACGACGAAACATGAAAAAGTAAGACTTAGTTCACTAAGTAAAGAGGGGGGGTCAAAATTCTGAGCCCTGTTCCTGTTTGTCTCTGTTGTCCACCCCATGATATGCTTTTATTAGCCAGTAGCCACCACCCGACACCTTACTACTGTGAAATATTCAAATATGGTAGATGTTAATAGCCGATAGCAATGGTGTAGACATGATATGGGGGCATTTGAGAGGTAGGGTGTAACGTGGGATGTCCTCTCCATAATGTGGAAGGAATTTGGGACTCCAAGGTCATTTCTCTCCATGTCTGATTTTCTTTGACATTAAATTTAGTTGCACCGGGTACAAGAATAATGGCTAATACGTTACAGAATTCATTTTTCAGACTTTCCCAGATAAAATGATTCCCATAATTTATTGACATGCAACACCAAAAACCAAAAGTAGGTGCATAATAACTGTACACCAAAAGTTGCCTTGACCAGAAAATATTTGAAATTTTAATGTTTAATAGCATTTTTTGTACACTCTTTGGTGTAAAATTAACATCTGCTGACTTTTTCCGGACCCTCTCCATTTTCCTGACTTTCCATAACTTCTTAAAATTTTCCAACATATCCTGACCGTAGAACCACTTTTGAAAATTTCCCAAGATTGATGGACTCTAAACATTTGGGGTAGCGATATTTCTACATAATTGTGTCACAGTGGCATCATTTCAATACATCATTGGGGGTCTAAGTATGCTTTTTGCAGCAGTAACACTGTTTCAAAGGTAAAAAACAGGAAAAAAAATTAAACCGTAAATCCTTGGGGTCCATAGACCCCTCCAGCCCCCCTAAATGATGCCCTTGTTATAACATAGATTCAGTCATGTATTCTGCTTGCCTAAGCTGGTTAATGGCCATCAATTCTGTGTTTAACTTGCAGTGTTAACGAAGCTGTACATAACATTCTAGCTATGGAATATTGTGTTGTATGTAATTATGATTCAGATTCACCATTATCAAACCTATATCATACCCTAATCTAGTCAATGACAGCACTTTTACACGATGGATACAAAGTAGTAGAAAAAATTACCCAGTTTTCAGCTACAAACTTGCAGCCGACAGTTCAAGGAGCGTACAATACTCCCTCATATTGCCATTATTACAATATTCTTATTGTGATAACCTATTGGTAAGTAAGTTTATAGCTGAAAACTTGGGGAATTTTTTTCTTCTACTTTATGACAACAAAAAATATTGTAATAATGGTAACATGAGGGAGTACTGAAAGCTCCTTGAGCTGTCAGCCACAAGCATATACAGGGTTGGTCAAAAAAACCGGACCCATTTGAGAATTGATAACTTTGCGACGGTTACGGTAGAAAGGCACGTGACGTGTCAAAAGTTCAGAATGCTTAGAAAAAAACTTGCATAGTAAAGCATTTAAATATTCTTTGCCTGATTTACACAAATCTGCACCACTCTTAAAGCCATGCTAAATTGACAGTAACTCATGGATTTAAGTTGATTTTCATTCAGCATACAGCGAAATAACAACAATCATTAACACATATGGTTAGCTTAGATGAAATTCAACATCATGGTTCCTTCTACTCTGCAGAATTCATTTTCACTGACTTTACAGGACAAAATGAATTGTTTTCCCTGACTAATTTGTTCATGCAAAATACCAATATTGGCTTTCAATCGCACTAGAAACAAAGGTGGCAAAATAAACTTAAAAGTGGAGATAGAAATAATCTGCTAGCAAAGAAAGCGAAACAATTTTGAACTGTTGTACGTAGTCTGCATAAAACAGTTCAAAATTTTTTTCTGCATCTGTCCTGGTACTTTTAAATTCCCTGACCGTAGGAACCATGGACATTGGAATGAACGTATGTAGTTGGGCAGCTTTGGCATTCATAACTACCATCAGTCTTTTTCGGCCGCTGATTGACGGCTGGTGTCAACATGTACAAAATCAGCTCAGCCCAGCATTCAATTAGCATACGTTTCATAAACTTTCAGCTGGTCAATTTCTGCAACTTTGTGGCTATGCCATCTGATACAATGCCCCACACTGAACAATCCACAGAATTAAAATGCGGACTTTGTGCAGCAAGTATTGGAGTTCATAGAACTCTGGCGCACGGGAGCACAAGCAAATGCCTAATTCCGAGGGTAATAAAGATTTATGCAAATTAGGCAAAGAATATTTAAATGCTATGCTATGCAAGTTTAGCCCTTTTTCTCTACAACATTTCGAAACTTTTAATTCATCACATGCCTTTCTATAAGCAAGTCAGTAGCAAAGCTATCAATGCTCAAATAGGTCCATTTTTTGACCATTTTGTATTATAAACAAAAGTGAAATAAAACAGACGCCATTTATTAAGAGAGGACAACAACTCATTAGTTCAACATCCTGTGAACTGAGCAGCAATAACGTAAAGTCAGCATCATTAACGTGTAAGATCTCTCGGAATAATAATCTGGCATCAGAACTGCTTATTGTCCATTGTCCCATGCATACAGTTAATATCAGTTTCTTCTTAAAACTGAATCATCTGACCCTGCAATAGAACACACACAGAGAGACCATAAATCTACCATCAATCAGGAGTACCAAATCATAACAGCAGTGGTGTCGTGAATGGAAAAGGGGGAGAGGCCAAAAAGATAATCCCCCAAATTTGTTAGCTGTTCGAAAATTTGTGTCCAAAAATGCAAAATTTGGGGCTAAAACCCCCCATTTAGGGCAAATTTCAGGAAATCTGCTGAGCACTGCCGGTCAGAGTGTCGGAAGTTTGCAGCGTCTGTCGCCTACTTTTTTAACCCACGACGCCAGCTGCATAAGGGGCTGGTGGAAAGTGAGTGTCCAACCTTTGTCATGTCCTGCGCAGCCAGAACAAATATCCAAATCCTTTCACTAAAAATCAGCATTATAGGGTGTTTACACGATCCAGCAAACGTCCAGCAAACATCGAGCTGGCTCGTCTATTATAACATGTAGCAGCAAACGTCCAGCATTAGCACGTGTATTTTGAATACATTTGCCGGATCGTGTAAACACCCCATTAGGGAGGAAAGCACAAAGCGATGAAAATTGTGTCACCTGCTACACCATCACTCCATGACAAGCGCCATGCGAGATAAAAAATGTGCCAAGTTTACTTTCAATCGAGGCTCCACGCCGAACCCCACTGGTGGAGGTTACAGTGCCAACTGGACAATTCCTCACTCGAAGTCTGAACAGGGTGGTCACAGGAAAACAACTTCTCCAAATTTTCCAGAGTTTTCCAGAGCCATAACTTTACTTGTCTATAGGTTATCGCAACAAAAATGGGTCTAGATATCAGCATTATGCTTATATATTGATCCATTTCACAGACATTTGTGACCAAAGTCTAAAGCTGTCTAAAATCGTGTGCAGTCGATTTTGGGTTTGGTAACGGTACTTTGCTGTTATGGGACATAAGTTCACCAATTTTTCTCATTCAACTGGAAAGGAATAACTGTCAATTAAGTTTGTGTAAGATTGTCAATATCTAGCTATAACCATACTTGTCCATAGGTTATCGCAACAAAAAGTGATTGTAATAATGGTAGCCGGGGTAAGCACTGTTCGTTAAAGCCTAGCAGAGGCAAGCATAAATAAACTTTGAGCATTTTACACCATGGAAACCACATCTTGCTACACCATTTTGTCTGTTACAATTCGTCCCCGAGGCTGCACATAATTCCCTGATAATTTCCTACGTTTTCGCGGTAGTTTTACGGGTTCTGAGAATTCTGCGAATATTCCAGGATTGTCGCCAGTGGCTTCTATCCCTATACCTAGTGGGTGCACTTGCGCCCAGTGAAAAATAGGGAGGAAGTTTTGATAAGGCTGTAGGTCAAAACTCCCCCTATTTTCACTGAGAAATCTACACCCTTAACAAAACTTTCTCCCTAAAGGGGAAAGAAGCCCAAAATGGAGGGGAAAACTTGAGTCAGAAACTAGGGGGATTAGGGCCCGATTTTGATTCCAGATTTGGCGGGATAGAAGCCACTGATTGTGGCCACCATGTCTTGGCTCCGACTTACTCAGAACATGGATCAACAGAAACTGAGAATGAGACAGTGTTTGCTCGTTTACCTTCTTCTTCTTGTCTCCGCCAAGCTCAAAGTGTTTGCACCGCTTGATGGGCAGCTGTTTACGGAACTTGCACTCGGTACATTCCATCTTTAGTACGATCTTCTTTGTTGTTTTCGCCTTCATGAACAAACGGCATTGTCGTCATGTTCAGTTTATACGTAAGATGTCAATATATTATGCATCGTGGAACGGACAAGCGCCCCTGTATCTTCAGATTTCACGGCGCTATATAAATCTTGTATTATTATTATTATAGGACATGAAAAGACCAACAGTAACAAAAAATTACTACACAGGTTATTTAAAAAAAATTTTTAAACTGGAAATTCTGGACAGTGCCAAACGGGAGGCCACACGACACCATAAGTCCAATTGCATAAGTCTCGGTCCACAGCTGCTTAAGCAGTAGATTATAAATGTGGTAAAACGTCCGTTCCCAAATGCTTCAATGGATCTTGCAGAAATTTGGCCTCAATTTTTTCCATGTAAGGGTTGTCCTTTCCCCAATTTTGGCCATGTGTTGGTCTGCTGTCCATTTCAGAGAAGTCAAACTTAAAAATTAAATACTAAAAATAAAAGTGAAAAAAAGCAATTTGAGCAAAGCTCATGAAAGGCGCGAGAGCCTTAGCAGTTCCTGTTTGCAGATTGTCTTGGTCTATCTCTAGGGACCAACTTAATTCACGCTTTCACGGCCGTGACATTTTCCGTGAAATTGGCCTTCTTCCGTGAAAAATGCCGATTTTCGTGAAATCCATGATTTTTTGTGAATTTAAACGCTTTTGGTTTAATTTATGACAATTCCAGAATTTTATCAGCAGCTTTTGTACGGATGTTGCTGTTTGCTACGTGTCGCACTTCAGCACTAAGTAGTTGACATGTATTCACTGTGCTACGGTAGCGCTGCGGTACTTGTCTGTCCCTACTAACAGTGTTGATGCTGAAAGAAGCGTCAGTCAATACACCACTGTCAGCGCCCCACAGCGCCAGAGACTGTCAACAAGCAACTTGGCAAATCAAGTGATCGTTGCTAAGAACTCAAAAACTGGGA
>Ga0209367_1004696_pt1 | contig 18925 bp, 10 predicted proteins | sample WorMetLIZISLAND2_FD_187412 | JGI IMG/M metagenome (GOLD analysis project Ga0209367, IMG submission 187412) | Marine gutless worms symbiont microbial communities from Max Planck institute for Marine Microbiology, Germany - Olavius geniculatus... ... | reverse complement strand
GTCCATGAGTGACACCGAGAATCTTTATGTTGTCAGACAATAAAACTGAGCAGCCAGCAACATTAACAGAATGGACAGAAGCAAAGGTTCTGGAACGCTGACGAGTACCAAGTAGTATCGCATCTGACTTATCAGGATTTAGTGCCATTCCGTTGAGACAAAACCATGAATGTAAAGCGTGCAAACAGCTAGTGAGGTTTTGCACGAGGGGTCGTCTCGCCGACATAATCACCTGTTTCAAATTTTGTGTCAATCGGTTCAGGGGTTTCGGATCTGCGCGGGGTCGAATTTTGCCATTCTTCCTTTACTTAGCCAGTCGCCATTAACTCAGGGCTGCGCTACCGCGCGCCTGTGATATAAAAACTGCGAACAATTCATTTAATGTTGTATAAGCGCTGATGTAAAACGGCAAAAATCAAAAAAAGTATGAGCATGAACTAATGTATTACCTTAGACATTTAATCTGTTCTCAGTAGCCAGATTTAAATGTCTAAGCTAATGCATAATGTTCGTGCTTATACTTTTTGATTTTTGCCGTTTTACATCAGCACTTATACAACATTAAGTAAATTGCTCGCAGTTTTTTATATATAATATTTGCGGTTTTATTAAAGTTTAAAAGGTCACTGACCAGTTACTTTGTATACAACAACAACAACTACTACTACTACTACTACTTCCAGCATCTTGGATTTTGTTATCACGGTTTGTGCGGTAGCAACAAGCCGTTGTATAAGCGATGTGCCAAGTCAATGGGAAGGCCGAAATTTCGACCCCCCACAGCCCCACGTTTTCAACCGATCTTAATGAAACATAAAACCAAGAAAGATATTCGAGATACGACCCCATACGCAAAATTTGGTTGATGTGGGACAACGGAAAAGGGGTCTGCGTAGGGAGGGCATTTTTCGTTACTTTTTGTGTTCTATCCTTTTTTGTATTCTTGCCCACGCCTACAGGTCACATCAAAAGACAGATCACGACCGTTTATGGCTCAAAACGCGTGTTTCCGGCCACCATTTTAAATTTTTGCACAAACAGCAATATCTCGGCCGCCGATTGACGTAGATGAATAAAATTTTGCTACCGGAAATGGGACGTTTAACCAAAATAAACAAAAATAATAAATTCAAGATAATGGCGGCCGCCATTTTAAATTTAATTTATCGCTCATAATTTGTTTATTATTGCACGTATTTGCCCAAAATTTAACATGTGTATTACGTTTGAGGTCTTACATACATGCATGCCAAAATATTAAACAAAAATAAAATCCAAGATGGCGGCGACCGCTATCTTGAATTTTTGCACAAACAGTAATAACTCAGCCGCCGATTGACAAAGATGAATGAAATTTTGCCTAACCGTAGATGGCTGTCACCGAAAATAGACCATTAGACCAAAATGGACAAAAATTATAAATTTAAGATGGCGAAAATAGCAAATATGTGCAAGTTCGCAAATTGAAGACGTCACTTCTGGTGGCAGACTGTTCCACGTTCTTGCTGCGGCGACAGGGAACGCTCGGTCGCCGATCGTGGACAGACTTGTCAGTGGTACAACTAGTGCTGAGGTCGATGACGAGCGCAGACGTTGTCGACGGTCGACCTGAAAGTCCAGCGTCAGGCTGTAGAGCGTAAGCCAGGTAGTCACGTCATAAGCGATTTCTGGGATCAGAGTTGATATGCGGTGCACAAGCTGAGGTTGTACTAAAGTTGTACAAGTACAAGTACAAAGTACTACGTGTTTGGTACGTCTGGGTGTGTATTGTGACGACGTGTGGTGTGACTGATAGATGCGTCCTACATGTCCAGCGCCGGGTCCGTGTGAACGTCGCTGTGGTGCTCCGATCACTCGTTCAACGTTCGTCATGCAGGCTGCACCGTATAGTCGCTTCTGCAGCGCCGGCCGCTACTGCTGAACGTTCCACATCGCTCACCAATACCACCACAACACTTCCACGGCACAGTGGCAAAACATCCTGTCTGCTGTCGATGACATTTTATAAAATCAATAAATTCAAGTAAACGTCTTCTGGTTTAGCATACGAAATTTCAATTAATGTTCACTACGAGTACGACCTTCGTTTGATAATCAAGTTACAAAACAGCATACTTCTGTTATTTTTTTAAATTTAAAAAATTGGAAATATATTTTTATAAGTAATTAATTCTAAAGACGTGTACATTTTTTTGACAGGAGATAACGCCATTATTCTGACGTCATCTGTTTACAGAACACAGTCTACACGTGTATGACGTTTTTTCACCAGCAATCTATCATAAAACTCAAGTGACAAACAGCATAAAAACGAAAAAAGAAAATGAATAAACTTGACAGGTTAACGCGATCTCTTTAAATGCTGAAAACCGACGTTTCATTTTTTAGCATATCGTCCGAGTTCGCTCAGACATTATTTTGTCATATTTTTAGTGGGGTAAGCATCATAAACATCACAAACATTTTTTTGTACTTAGGCCTATACATTTTGGTAAATTTTTGGCATACGATTAGTAATTGTCAACTGTCTATTCACTGACTAATTCTAAAAAGACAACAAAATTGCAAATATACGACAAAAGTCAAACCACCACATTAAAAAATGAAAACAAAAAAATTTCTACACAACGATTTTTTTTTGGTTTTATCAATGTTGTTTCACAGTTTGATAATACATAGCATGCGCTCACATTTGCGTGTTCCATGCCTACGGTATATTATTTTTAAATAGATAAATGTTTAACATTTCGATAATTTGCATCTAAGTTTGTTTTTTATATGTACATTATAAAAATGTTAAACATTTATCCGATAACTAGTTGCAGTTAGGACATTTTACCAGAAAGTCCGACAGGTACGATGTTTTGCGATTATGACCCCAAGTTGACCATGTCGGCAGTCTACCGTTACCTCCTGCCAACTACAGGATTCCGATCTGTCCGATAAACAAACTTTCTGTTTCTCCAACTAATACACACAGATTCATAACATTCGCTGAGACACGCCAGCGATATATGATGTAATATTTTAATACAACGAACAGTTTTCTTTTTTTCTGACGTACTGCCATAGTGTCTTTTTCGTATTAAAATGTACATATAAAATAAACTACAAAATAAGCCTTAAAAAATTCTGTGCTTTCGGCAGCAGAAGGCAATAAATGAGAATGGGCACACATTTAAAAAAATTTCTTTTCTATATGACATATCGCGTAATATTACACAACGCTCATAAAGAGTTAATGCATTGAATAGTTACAATAAAAACTAAACTAAAAGTACGTAACAGACCAGATTGAACCAGTTTGTTTTTAACAGTAAGTTGAAAACAAACTAAAAAGTTCTGAAATATTTTTGACGAACAATAAAAAATTTAGGAACGCGGGTTTTTAGGCACAAACGGCAACCAAAAGCACAGTAACTTTTTAGGCCTTATAGATTGTCTGTATTGTTTTCGTATTGTATGTGTTTTGCAAAAGACTAATAGTTTTTTATTTGTATCAAAGTTAGACTTACTACTTACTGGTAGCATTTCTGTTAAACACGCTATATGTTTCCGAGCAGTTTTAAGTTTGGCAAAGCCCCTATAAAACTTGGTGACTGTTGTTAAAAAATTATTAGAATCGAGTATTTTTTCTGCCGTATTTTTTATCCGCCAACAGTCACCAAATACGCTAGGGAGAAGCAGTCGTGAAAGGGAACACCAATGTTGGTGCTGAGTATGCACGTTATTCACAATGATATTCTGCACACGTTTGTGTGTAATCTTTTTGTGTTTTGAGATAAACCTCAGTACTGTTTTCAGCTTAAATCTACTCGTTATAGTCTACATAGACACTGCGTTACAGCTCAGTCTAAGCATAATTTTTATGTTTTAAATGGTTTATTTGAATTATCTTATTACTGTACTGTAACCGGCACATAAAGTGTGCGATACTGTCTAATGCTTTTTGTAATTACATAATTTTATTTTAACTGCTGGTGATTGCTTTTTTATTTTAAAATTTATTTTAATATTTTGATTTTGTGCATAAATTAATATGTAATTACTTTTGAGTGTTTTAAGATAAATTTGAGCACTGTTGTCAGCTTAAATCTACTTGTTATAGTCGATATATACACGGCTTTGCAGCTCAGTTTAAGCATAATTTTTATGTTTTGAATAGTCTATTAAAATTATTTAACTGCTGTACTGTAAACGGTTTATAAAGTGTCTAATGTTTAATGATGTCTAAGGCTTTTATGTAATTAAGTCATATAATTTTAAAATTTTCAACTGCTGGTGGTTGTTTTAAAAAATGATTTTGACTTTTCATGTATAGCATACTCGCAAATAGTAAATACGTAAGTGAGTAAAAGAGCTTAAAAAGTGCAGCTCAACAGTTAGCCACAATGTGCCACGATCTCACTGTCCGAACAGAAATGTATTCAGTCGCCGTTTAAATTGTACACAATTAATAAGCTTATAATATAAAATGCTATAGAATAAATTGCTCATCTCTTTTCACAACACTTGTTTGACAAATTTTTTACCGTGTATTGTGTATATGGCATTGATATTATAATATACAGAAAATGTGTGGCTCTGTTAAAATGCCGAGATAAGTTGGCACATTTGGTCATGGACTAGAGTTTGCGGTAATGTTAGATTTTAGCCTTTCGATGTTTTAAGCTCAGCCAGAGCTTGGGCTTGGCCCGCTAATGCATGATTTCTTGGGCGGTTATTCACAGATTATTGCAGAAAAAAATATGTTAAACATTAGCAGCTAAAGGCATACTCACATTAGTAGAATCATTGATTTACACTGTCGGCAACACACAAATTTTAATCACTGGCCTACCCTGTGTCACTTTTTTGTAATATCGTTGTCAGATGTTATTCAATTATGTAAATTTTTTGACAACAGCAACATGCCCTAAAAATTAAAACAACGAAACATCTACAGTCTACCACATCTTTTTATCTCTGCCAAAGTGAACCGATATAAGGTAATCGCTCTTCTGTCTGTCTGTCTGTCTGTCTGTCTGTGCACATCAGTGACTCAGCATGCGTGACATTATTGCTATTGTGTCGTCACGCCAAGGCGCCGCTGCAACGCAGCAGCAGCAGCAGCAACAGTAATAGTAATGCTGAAATTACTTCACTTGGCGGAGATATGCACTCTCACGAGCGCTTTCTAGTTCGATATGTTTTCACTGTACTGTGTAGGAACTAGCAACGACGTTTGCAAAAAAACAGTACGGCGTAAAATATAAAGCATCCGAATAGAAGTTTAATTGTCACAATATGAAACTGTCAAGTACAGGCCTACCGTTAACAATAATACGCAAAAACTTTACTATTATCAAGCAAAGTTTCGAAGTGTCAGATTGTTCCACGGTCTGGTCTGCGACAGCATGCCATCGACGAGGCATTGGACCGGTGGCGTGATCGGCTGCACGCCTGTGTAAGAACTGTTCGGCGACACTTTGAATAATTGCTCCAATAATGTGAACAGCAACAGTCTTTATGACCTATTACTGTCGACAGTATTTGACAGTAACCTGATATAACTATTAAACCTTTGTATGAAACTTTTATTAGACCCTATAACAAATATAGTACACTACCCAAAAATACGTAGACTTTTTGGACAAATTGTGCAAGGATTACCTAAAAATTAAAGTGCTTAGGCCTTAAAGATTGCTAACTACAATCTTACTCGTACTTATTAATCTGCATTTTAAAGAGAGTGATTTTGCAGCAGTTTGTTATGGTGATCGCACAGCTTCAGGTTGAAAAAATCTGCATTGCTGGCGCCTCTCGTTCGTTTGAGACACAGGCCTAATTTACGGGAATTAAAAAATAGCAACAAAATGTAAATGCGTTTTTATTAATTAATCGAAGTTTCAAGGCGTGTTTGGCAACACCTTGCCGTCTCTGCCCTATTTATACGTTTATGTAGCTTGACACTACGCTAAAGTTGACATGTCACTATATTGGTTTTATTGTCAAGCCGTCATAGTCATAAACCGGGCGTTTGCACTCAGATAATGCTTAGAAGGGAAATAAGAGGCAAAAAAAAGTGGAAAAGAAGAATAGGAAAAGTAAAGGAAAAAAAAGAAAAAAAAAGAAAAAGTGAAAAGGAAAAAGGGGAGGGATAAAGGAGAAAGGAAAAGGAAGGGGAAGAAAAAAAAGAAAGAAAAAAAAATCAGGGAAAAAAGAGAAGGAGAAGCGAAAGGGAAAGGGAAAGAAAAAGGGAAAAGGAAAGAAAAAACAGAAAAACAGAGTAACAAAAAGGAAAAAAAGTAAAGGAAAGGAAAAACGGGAAAAAATGAGGAAAGAAAAAGGGAAAGAAAAAGCGGAAGGGGAAAGAAAAAAGAAAAGAGAAAAAAAGGGAAAAAAGGGAAAAGAAAGAAAAAAGGAAATGGAAAGAGAAAGGAGAAAAAAAGGAAAGAAAAAAAGAAAGGAAAAGGGAAAGAGAAGGGAAAAGAAAAGTGAAGGGGAAGATGGAAGGAAGATAGCATAAGAAAAGTTGGACGTACGGACGCACGGACACACGCACAGACACTCAGGTGATTTTATACTCTGTCTGTTATGCATTGCATTGGACAGACAACTGTACCGTAGTGTTTAAAAATAAATGTCGTTTTTTGTGTGCAAAATTTTTATCTATACTAAACCTGCGAAGATTTTCGCTTGTTATTGCAGACATGTTTAGGGGGCTACTTTTTGTAAACACACAGTTTATTTTTGCGCCATATTTGGCATGTGTAATGCCAAAAAGTAGGTCAACAGTTGCTTCAAAAACAATATGCTTATTGAAAATGTTTTTTTTTCTGATAGACGATTAAAATAGTCGCAGAAAACTGGATTTCCAAAGTTTGTTACAAATCTTTCTGCCGGAAAACTAAAGTCCACATCTCAACGTGTCGATGTTGTGATTTTGTCGTAGGCCTTTTATTTTTGTGGACGTTTTGTACAGCACGTTATGGAAGGTTTGTTATGTACAGCTTGTACAGAATGTCGTGCAACAAAATCCACAACAAATTAAAGTTTAACCACCGACGATACTGCGTTGTATGGTACGTACAAAACCTATTCGAAAGCAGGACATAACGTTAATCCGGAAAATGCGTAATTAGCAGCAATTGTAAACTGTGTTTTAGTAGAAGTTGTACTTTTATCAACTAAGAATGCGGAAACTGCTGCTGATATCGCAACGTGCGAAAAGTACTTACGGTTAGTTACAATAGTTAATCACGGAATAAAGAATTAAGCTAAAATGGAGTAAAATAAGAGAATGGGGATAGATTGCGCACAGTTGACGTTATTTGCAAAACGTAAATTCGCTGATAAGCGAAGTCAATGCCGATATTCAGATGCGACCTTGAGTCATCGACGAGGATGAAGACCGACAACGTTTGATGTCTTAAAGTCCAACATCTACAACTGACGTCGAGCGTGAGAGCAAGCAAGATTAGAGCTGCTGCAGGTTGTGGGTGTGTTATAAAACAAGACATTGGAGGTATCGAGACCACAAAGTGCAAACCGGATAGATACGTCAGCATGGCAGCTAACAAAGCGTGCACAGAGCTTCGTGCTTAAAGATGCAATCTGCGACGCTGCCGAGCACCGAGTGGCGCTGTATGATTTTTATTGCAGCGACGATGACACTTTTGCGCGCTGCCAGTGCGTGGCGCTGCTCCGAGTTCCATTGTACATGTGCGTCAAATCGTGACCACCTCGCCAGCTCTACCACAATGTGTACGCTTGGGCGGACGACACCATTTGCCTGCACGACACGCCCGCCTACAGACATCACCGTACAGGCCAAGCGTATCTCGGACAAAACGCACTGTTTATATTTCGCAAGTTTGTCTACAAAGTCGGTGAGGAATTTTCAGCCGAATCAGTCACGATGTATGGCTGGTTTGGCATATACGGCACCACCGATTTTCCCGACTGGTGCTACGGTAAGAATATTATATTTGTTTCCTAATTCATTTGTCACTTAAGCAAATCCAGAGTTTTAAATGCAATCTACGGCAAGACTAAACAACAAAATGTTTGCCGCCTGTTTTCACAGCCACTAAGAAACACTGCTTTCGTTAACTCATAGACAATAATGTTTGGCAGTCATTTAAATGTGAGTTTTTTTCCAGTTTGCCGATTTAGGCCAGCTAAATGAAATTTGGCTCAATTTTTGTAGAAAGCTATCGCATTGACAATTGGTTGGTCTTCACTGAAAAAATCACTTTTTTAAATAAGCAAACTTTTGCAGATAGAAAAGTTTGATAGTTATCGGTTTCTTTATTGATCTCTTACACAATAATGCAAACAGTATTTTGTTTGTAAAAGTCTTATACATGTCAACTTTTTCTGTCTATCTGACCTCAGTATATTAGTTGAAGTGAAATTTAACTTTGAAGCAAGAAACGTTTTTATCATGTGTCAAAATTTGCCCAATACGTCCAGAGAGCACTAGAAACCTGACTGCGTAATGAAGTCATCGTTATCATCTAGCAGGACCACGTCTTCTTTATTGACAGTTTTACTGTAACTCGTGTTGTTCACGATTGTATAACGTCAGTTTGTCTGTCTTTGTTGAAACCTAAAGAATAAATAAACTGCTGTAGCATGGGGTAACTGCGAGGATGTATGTTGTAGTGAACTTTGACCCGTGGCTGTTTGGTTCCATCCTGCTGGGAATCAAACTGTTTCTGGCGTTACTTGCCCTCCTCGCGACCCTCCTGTATATTGTTTGCTACAGACGAAGAGATAAGTTCATCGTCGTAGAAGAACCCGGGGTGAGTAGAAGCTTGTGAGCTAAAGGCCTAGTGTGGTTGACTGGGGCAGCGGTGTGTGCTGTGCTGCACCGCGGATCTAATTACCTCCGCCAAGGAGGTTACGTTTTTGCCCGACTTTGTTTGTTTGTTTGTCTGTCTGTCTGTCTGTGTGTCAGCAAGATAACTCAAAAAGTTATGGACTGATTTTTTAAAAATTTTCTGGGAATGTCGGGAATGGCAAAAGCTACCAGTGATTTAATTTTCGGGGTGATCCGAAAGAAATCCTGGATTCTGGATTACTTTGAAATTTTCGTTAACATTGCTTTTAATGGGGCGTAAGGGAAACCGCTGCCTAACCTAATATGGTGCTGCCACCTGGCGAACAACATAACCTTGGCGGAGGTCTGCGGGCTCTGACTGCTTTCTAATTGTTTAAAGGTGCTGGCAATTGATGACTGCATAATGCGTCGCGGTATTGTTAGCTCATGCCAATCAGCTGCCATTTGAGATACTGTAAAGTGCTTCTGGTCACAAGTCTGACTCCTGTTAGCAGCGCAGTAGCACCAGTCTTCTGATGTAGTTTATCCACTTAGCACGACAGCGCGCTATTAGTATCTTTATGCTGAGTAGTAAAAAAAATTTGGTAGCATACTTTCAATAATTAATTTTTGTCGAATTTAGTAGACAAGCAACCTGCAAGCACTTACTGTAAATATTTTAAATAACGCCAACTACATTTTGGTCTTTAACGCTAGCTGTCTTGGTAGCCTACTTTTTGTTTTTGCATCTTGACTTAAAATGCGTGATTAGTCCGTTTTTGTAGTTTTTTTTTGGTTCTAGCTTGACAGCGTGGTGGTTGTTGTTTGTCTAGGGTCCTTGTCCTCCTAAGATGAGAACGTGTGATCCATGTCAACCTAGAGTCACTGGCTGCGCGGTGAGAATATGTGGTCTTCCCACCAGCTAACAGGGTTTTCAATGGACCTGAATTTTCAGGAGGTCATGACTTCCAGGCTAAAAAAATTGGACGTCAGTGTATAAAATGTGAAAGTTATGCAGTAGGCCTACAAGAAAACTCAAGCAAAAACTTAATGCAAAACAATACATATGTGTCACTTGCGCACCAACGACATAAGTCGTGGTTTTTACGCGCTACAACTATGCTGTATAGCGCGTCTATAACACGATTATCGTCTGTCTGTCAGGCTGTGTGTTGGTTTGTCTGTCACAGATGTACTGTGGTTAAATGGTGCGTGATAGAGCCCAGGTTGCTATTGTAAAAGAAGGTCGCATATTGGCTTTCAAATAACATGAAAATCAAAGGTCATAATGCACAATGGTATGCCAACCGTGCGGTATTGTGGCTAAACTACAATGATATAATCGGATAGGGCGGTGGCGACTTCCTATAGGCTGTCAATAGTAATCATGTCTCCATCTGCAGTGGTTTGGCCGCAATTTTTAAAAAAAAGTTTTAAGCTATAAATGGCCATATCTCAGAAACAATGAAAAATAAGGCCAAGGTTACTATTAATTACTAATAAAAATAATAATAATAATAAAAATAATAAAAGCCTATTGGCTTTTAAATGACATAAAAAAATCATTGACCTTGGATGATTTTGAAGGACAGTAGTGGAACAGGAACTTTATAGGCTGTAGCACGTCTTTCTTTGCGACAGCTGGGCTTTTTTTTAAAAAAAAACATTTAATTTTACTAGTTTTATGCAAAACGAAGATCGCAGTTTGTGGATCAGAACTGTTCACATAATAGGCCTAAATTAATATGGTTGCCGTGTTTCGTCTTCATGAAATGAAGTATTCGAAAATAAGACAGTCAGCGAAATTTTTCTTAAACCAATGAAACGTTCGAAAACAGATTCTGACGTCAATTCCCAGTTTATTACAGACAAATGAACATAATATGAAGCAGATTGCTTTGGACGTCGTGACGTCTACGTCTTAAAATTTGGGCGTACTGGCTGAAATTTTTGGGCGTATTTACGCCCAAACGTCCTCTATTGAAAACCCTGCCAGCTAATCATGCTTGACTTAAAATACTATTTTTGGAATTCGTGTTTGCAACATATTTGATGTGTATTAATAAATATCAGTAGTAAATTTTAAAGCAACGAAAAGCCAATGAAGTTTTGAGGGAAAGGTCAAAGGCAAAGATCTCAGCGGGCGAAAACGTAAAGAGTGTGACAATGTGCGTCGAGTTCTAGCTTGACAGCGTGGTGGTTGTTGTTTGTCTAGGGTCCTTGTCGTCCTAAGATGAGAACGTGTGGTCCATGTCAACCTGGAGTCACTGGCTTCGTTCCCACCAGCTCCTGTGCGACCGGCCGCTGTGGTGTGCCAGCCAGACCTACAGCCGGGTGTGCCAATGGCCGCTGTGGCCTGCCTATGAGCTCTACGTTCATGCTGCAGCCCAGCCGCATCCGTATCTAATCAACACTCGACACGGCCACTGACTGCTGAAACTCAAAACAGTAAAAGGAAAGCGTTTTGTGCTGTCTTTACTTGCTTTCTGTCACCGAAATTTTGACTCGGCTTACTTGATTTATGTTTTAATAATGCTTTCTTTCCGTAAAGTGTAGAAATTCACGTCTAGCACACCAGAAAATACCCGGCATTGATCAATGTTGTTATAACAAAAGCTCTGATGTAACCAAGAAGAACAGCAAAGCCCACCAAAACTCCGCTACTGCTATCTGTTGTAAAGGTGTCCAAGAGCAAGTCGTACAACAAGCCAGGTGCAACATCTTTTCATGTCAAGATGTTGTGCGTTTGTAGGATCTAGCGAGTGATAACATAGAGGGGTCTAGGCCTAATATTAGAGTGAGAACGATACGGCGACGTCCGAGATGGCCCACGCCCAGGGAGGGACGGCCGTAAACAGATGATAGCGCCTGAAAAACTTAGTCCAAGATGTTAACACATTTGTTGTAGGCCTTAGATTTTTGTGTAAACTTGTTGTACAAGTTGTCCTAGATTAGACGTAGACTTTTGATTTGTTGTGCAGCTTGTTGCACAATGAATTCACAGCATATCGATGTGAAACCTAATGAAGTTCGGGCTTAAAGGACTATTGTGATCGCATTGTTTAAAGTCTTTTATTAATTATTGTCAATAATTTTTGAAATACTTGACCTTTTATTTGTCGCTTCTGATGGAACATTGGCGGCCACAGACTACTTGTAAGTATCCAGATCGCTGCTGCTGCTGCGGCCATTTTTCTAGCCATAGAGCTATATTTTTCAACACGTACACATCTAATGCTGTGCTCTGCTATTGGATTTTGTTCGTTTTTACAGAGGAATTACTAAACTAATTGGCGACTGCGACTAATACGACATAAGATTTATTTACTGTTATCTTCCATGCTATTTCTGTGATAATCATCATGACGAGATTATAGTTGTTGACGGTTGCTTGAATTGCTCCGCTGTGCATATATGCCGGCTTTTTGAGACGGCGCAATGTACTTGTGCGCTGTTTGTTTTAATTATATACATAAAATGATGTCTCAAGATCTGTCAATGTCACCAAATTTCATACGATATACAGACTGGCCTAATCGTGCAGGGAAGTCTATTGATTTATCACGTGTTATGTGATTCACCAAATTATGTTAATTGAACGAAGTCTCGATATTAAAATCAATATCGTTGCGTGACTAAAAATGCGTTCTCACTGCGCGCGTCAACGCGCCGTACGCCGCGTAACGCGCGTCACGCGGCGTAACGGGCGCTAAACGCGGGATCATCTCAATTGAATTGGTTATGTATTCGCTCTTCTAGGGTTAGGTAGAGCTTGATTAAACAGTCACCTAACCCTAGAAGAGCGAATACATAACCAATTCAATTGAGATGGTCCTGCGTTTAGCGGGCGTTAAGGCGCGTGACGCGCGTTACGCGGCGTATGGCGCGTTGACGCGCGCAGAGAGAACGCACCTTAAGACCAAGACCTTACGATTTTGCCTCTGAAACTATAGACTGTACTTTTTTATTTTTGGACGCAAGCATTTGCGTTCAGTGGTAAAGCTGTATATAGACACATTTGTCGTTACATTACAGCTACATGATATTAGCAGTGACTACATCAATACCGGTTGCGATTTTGTTAATTCGAGAAGCGTTTCTGACTTTTACCGCAAAACGTGATCTTCCAAACTGTATAAATCCCAATTTTGTTTTAATTGATGTTTGACTAATTTTGAATGTCGCTGATGCTGTTATTGTTGTTTTCGCTAATGCGCCATGTTGATATTATCGTTAAGTTGCTGTACATACGCTGCTAAACACATGTCATATGGAATGCATATTAATCAGTGCTGCACATAGGCCTAAATAGCAGATACCGCGTCAAAATCTTAATCTCGTTCAACGTTGATCGCGATCAAATAATTAGTCGCATTTATGCATTATTTTACTTACTTGGCGCTTGTTTTAAGTGTCTGGGAATATCGTCGGCAAATGACGGGCCTCGCTGTCGCGAAACGAAAATTTTGCGTTTACTGATCTTGATTGGAAATTGTAACTAAAGTTGCATTAACATTAGTTTAGACCTTGTTGTCAGTATTAGTAGCAAACTAGCACTCGAACGTATGTGTGGATATTAACTTATTTCTGCCGTGAAAATGCTGTTTTGTTATCTACTGATTAATATTAATATTTTGGACAGCATTAATAATCAAAACGAAAATTGTTAGTCGTTTAGCAGCACTAATATTATTGATATTCCTGAAATTAATTAATTTGAATTGCAAAGGTTCTACACAAACTGTTACATCACTGGTTAATTAATTTATAACACGTTGGCGTAAAATCGTTTAAATGCGTTTTGGCTGCATGGTCCCGCCATTATGAAATGATTATGCAAGAAGGAATAAAAAATGAAAGAGAAAGAACAAAGTTGGAATAAATAAAAGCAAAAACTCAAAAGGAAAAATAAATGTGTGCATTCATGCGTTTAGAATTTATCGACGTTTTTTAATATGATAGGCCTACGCTAACTCTTAGGATTTTCGTGATCTTGTTAGCGGACGATGCGTGTACTGTGATGTGTTGTGTCATCGTGTTTACTGTTGTACATAAATTAAAACAATCGTCTAAACAAGTGTCTTTCGTTACATTAAGCAACGTATTGGTTTGTGGAAAATATTTATTAACTTATAGTTAAGGAAAAAAATTATATCGACGTAATTCTGGCGTAAACCCAACGCTGTAGTTTTTACACTCAAAATCGCACAGTTCGTAGATACTAGCAATTATCAGCTTTGTTCCAGAATTTTGACATATTGACCTTAATGGGGTGTTTACATGATCTAGCAAACGTCCAGCAAACTTCCAGCAAATGTATTCAAAATACACGTGCTAATGCTGGACGTTTGCTGGTAGTTTGCTAGAAGTTTACTGGACGTTTGTAAACACCCTATAAGTGTAAACTTGATCGGCCAATCAAGCAAAGTATCAATCCATATCTATCCATGACAACGCTATGAGCATGTCAAAAGGAAATCAGGATAGCATGTTGCTTCTGAAATATGGCAACATTGAATCTGTTCCTATAACTGTTCGCGAAAGTCTAACTTAAGAAAACAGTGTTGCATATAAGACAAAACCACGGAGTAAGGGATTACATGCCTTTAACTATTTCCAGTGGGACCACGCAATGTTGTTTGTTTCCCACTTGTTTATATGCAGAGCTAGGTGGGGTCCAAGTTGAGTGGTTGTCAATTTACCGTTGCTGCCCCACCATTCCCCTTCACCCATCTCAAAAGCTCGGATTTGCAAAAATCTCTTAGGTCGTTCTGCTGAGAGCTGGGGGGGTGCCCAGACACCTGGACCTTCCTGCCCGCCGCCGCATTTTTTATGCGTAAATGAACTTTTACTGTTGATTTTTTAACTTGCGGGAATGAAAAGCAGTCGAATGTATGATAGCAAAGTGCGAAATGTACAGGGTGGTCCAAAAAACGGATACTCAGTTTTATTTTTGGGATAAGTTGGGTAGTTCAGCACCGATTTTAACCATTCTTTTACTGTTACAAGCAGAAATTTATGGCGCGTAAACGTGAAGTTCTTCTGCCCATCGCACCTTTATTGTGTGACCACATTACCTAGCAAAACAAACACTACTGCCAATATCGGTGTTCAGTGTTTTGTTTTATTGACTAAACTTATCTGTCGATAGTATTAAAATGATGTGCGGCTGCTCAAGCTAAGTTGCAGTGCTCGATGTAAATAAACACAATATGACGTAACAATGACATCACAAGGCCTACTGCGAATAAGTAAGTAAGCTTAACTATTTTATGCTACGAAATTGATATCTTTATGTGTTGCCTGTTTTCCGAGACCACTGTAGCTTTGACAGTGTTCGTTTTGCTAGGTAATGTGGTCACACAATAAAGGTGCGGTGGGCGGAAAACCATCACGTTTACGCCCCATAAATTTCTGCTTGTAGCAGTAAAAGAGTGGTTAAAATCGGTGCTGAATTACCGAAGTTATCCCAAAAATAAAATTGGGTATCCGTCTTTTGGACCACCCTGTAGACTTTAAGCTTCAGGGGCTTTATTCTTAACTTCCCATTTCAAATTAATTGTTTTGCGCCTCTAAGTATTGTAAAAAAAACTTTCACGCATCTAGTTTTTCATGACTTTCAGATCATTTGCGCTATTTTTTTAACTTTATAGGCCCTATATTTGTGTAACTTCATGTGGCCAACGAAACTATTCAAAACTTGCAATTTTTGTGAACAAAAGATACCATCAACAAAAAACTCGGGAGAAATTGGCCCTCGCTGAATCTGGACAATAATAAAAATTTTAAAAATTAAACTTTCGAACAAAGTCTTGCTCGAAACAGTATTGGAGCAAGTGAATGTAATGTGACAACCGAAATCGTATTTTTTTTAAAATGAGGCTCATGTGGGACCAAACCTTTTTACAAATTTTGCCAAAAATATCAACAGAAAGCACAGGTGTTCTGGATAGACGCAAAATAGGTGTTTTTGCAATACAGCGTAAAAATGCGTCACTGATATAATGAGAGCTTGTACAGTTTGCTGGGCAGGCCGAGTGTCTAGTTTATGGCATCACTTTAGACACACTCAGGGCAGGTAGCTACACCTCCAGACATTTCTTCACGCGCTAATGAACGACTGATTTAACAGCTTGAGTAATAAAAAACGGCGCCGGGCGGCACACCGGCGTACACAGCCTCAGCCGGACACGACCGAAGAACTGGCACGACGTCGCCACATCACGTAGGCCCTCCTGAGTCGAGTGCTTTAAGGTGAGTCGTGAGCGTGACCGTCTCGAAGGGCGTAGGGCCTACGTCCGGCGTGGCCGAGAGCGTCGAAGCACGAACACATTGGAGGTGTCGAGACTAAGTGCTGAACACGTGTAATCTACGAGTTGTACAGCCTGCGTGCCTCCTATATTCAGCTGTGCATAAGCTTGTGTAGTCTTTCGCCTTAGTCCAGACCCTAGGGCATAAGTAAGTGAATAAGTAAGTAAAACGAAGGTTTGTATGAAGCATCGTATTCACAAAAAACGCTACTTCGACTGCAGTCATTTTATTAGCACACATATGTGCATAGACAGCGCTGTAACGACGTCAAAGGGACGTCCGGGAATAGCTTTTTGCTCTCTCAATCACCCGTCATACTATACCATAAAATTATTCCTATATACGAGGCTAAGACAGGGCTGCGGTGGGTATGGAAATTCTCATGGGAATTCCCATGGGTATGGGTATGGGATGGGTATGGGAACTGTGCTGAATTCGCATGGGTTTTGTGGGAATTCTGTGAGAATTTTTGGATAGATGTGAGATTAAACGCAAATGCATAACAGTCTTCCGAGAGCCCAAAACCGCTAGCCGGTACATCGCCGTCGCTGCAGCATGGTGACGCAATCCGAGTTAAGTCCAGTCAGCAGCCGTAGCCGGGCACTCTGCTATGAATGCCAATTTTACGAATTTAACACTGTCGGTACAGCAACTTTATGGTGACAATTAAATGCTAGTATTCTACTTGTATATTCTAATCTCTGGCTAGACTGACTGACTTTCCATTAATAATAAATCCGTCTGTGCTATTTTTAACGAAGTGTTTCGTAAAACGCAGATCACAGAAAAAATGCTTTGTTTCGCTAGCATTGTCACAACTCATCTGTTTCTGTACCTCGCAACATTGTGACGAGTTGTGTCAGAAATACCAATTATTTTCGTGATCTTGTTAGCGGACGACGCGTGTACTGTGATGTGTTGTGTCATCGTGTTTACTGTTATACATTAATTAATACAATCGTCTAACCAAGTGTCTTTCGTTATATTAAGCAACTTGAAGTTAGGTAGAGTTAGGTAGAAAAACTTGCCGTATTATGAAAAGACAAGTTCTTGTTGAAAAGAATCCAACATCGGTTTACGAGAATGATTCCGGGCCTCAAAAAATTACCGTACGATGAAAGAATATGGCAGTTGGGTTTGTGGACGTTGGAAGAGAAAAGAAACAGAGCTGATTTGCTGCAAGTTTTCAAAATGTACAAAGGACTATTTTCAGTTTAGTTCAGCGATTTCTTTACTCTCAGTACGCCAGTTACAACACGTGGACACACCGCCAAGATTGCAAAATGCAGATGCCATCTGGACATTAGACGTTTCTTTTCTCCTCAAGGGTGATTAATCGGTGGAATCGTTTGCAGCAAAGTGTCATAGACTGCAGCAGTGTAAACTGTTTCAAGAATGGTCTCGAGCACACAAGAAAAACTTCGATGGGCTTTTTATGGACTAACCGGTCCACTTAGCCCTACGGCCAACCGGCTCCGGAGATTCGTCTACCGGTCCAGGTGCTGCCGCACCTGGTAGGCTATGTTACCTGGTATGTATTACTATACCCACTAATCTGTGTCTCAATCTGCTAATTTCCATGCACTTAATAACAACAGGACAAACTGTCCATGTCCATAACTTTATTACATATTTACACTGGAAGAATATTCAAGTTGACAAGCGTCGCTAAATTATTAACTTGGGACGATTCTAATCTAAACAGCAGCAACACTGCACAACACAAAAAAAACTGTAGGCCCTAACTCTACTAATCAGTTCAGTTCAGTTTAGTTCAGCAACATTATTTTATACACGCAAATCTTATAACAAAAAGTTATGATTGCTGCGCTGATGCATAGTAGCTCCGAGTAAACATCACTGTCTTCAGCTGGCTGATGAAATATCCAATGGTCAGTGACGTGGTCTTGAGCTTTGACGGCAAACTGTTCCACACTGATGGGCCAGCAGCCGAGAAACTTTATGGACCAAAGCCCACAGTTCTTGCTCTCGGCGTGGCCAAATCACTGGCATTAGCGGACCGCAGATGCCGACGGGTTGCGATTGCCGTCACTGGGGTGAGAAGTGACGTGAGGTAAACTGGGGAAAGCTGATGCAGACATTTGTAGACGAGTAAACAAATCTTGAAGTCCACTCGTTGACGCACGAGCAACCAGTGTAGATCGTCGAGAAGAGTTGGTGTGATGCTGTTGCATTTCCGCATTTCGACCACCAGAAGCGTTGTAGCGTTGAGCACAGACTGAAGAGAACGTAGGTGGACGGCCGCAACTTGGTACAAGATGCTGTTGCAGTAGTCCACGCGACTGGCAACAACAGCGTGGACAAGCATCTTGACATTATCAGCAGAAAGTGCTGGCCGAATAGACCACATAGTGGAGCTCGGTGGCCGAGTGGTTAGAGTGTTGGACTCAGGTCAACTTCACCAGAGCGAGAGGTCCTGGGTTCGATTCCTGGTCAGACCCCTCAAAATTTCCAGGCCTCAGGACAGTCACGTGGTCACGTGTCCAGCGGGTTGACCAGGAAAAACACGATTGACTAGGCCTTCTACTCCGAGCTACTTCTACTCCGAGCTCCCCGAGCGATAGGATGCTTGACTTTACGAAACCATAACCACACTGCACGGTGTCGTCACCAAGCGAATGAAACTAAGCACATATCAGGAGCCTAATTTACAAAATGTTGTACGACAAATATACGACAATGTTACGACATGCAGAAGGTTTACGACAAATGTACGATAAAACGTGATTTACAAAAAGTCGTACGACAAAGTTACCACAAAAGTTACGACAAAGTTACGACAAAATA
>Ga0209367_1004694_pt1 | contig 18928 bp, 7 predicted proteins | sample WorMetLIZISLAND2_FD_187412 | JGI IMG/M metagenome (GOLD analysis project Ga0209367, IMG submission 187412) | Marine gutless worms symbiont microbial communities from Max Planck institute for Marine Microbiology, Germany - Olavius geniculatus... ... | reverse complement strand
TATTTCGGCCCCTAGGGGGTGCTGCGCCCCCAAATTTTTACACGCGCTAGAGAATGACCAAGTCTTACTAGCGCACCCCCCACCGGGGACGGCGGCCCGTTTACAACTTTTTTCAGAGGGGGGTCAAAAATTAGCTTAAATTGCAATAAATGAAATCTTATAACTTGGGAGTTAGGGGGTGTAGCCCGACGAAACTTTGGCATTTGACGCGGCTCTAGGTTGGGGTGTGAAAGCAGGTACGAAATTTGGGGGCACCGCCACCTTAAAATTTGGGAGGGCAAAAAACGTCCAAAATTTAGTACGTTTTACGACAACTTTGAGTTTGACCGCAAATATCTCTAAACTGGATAGAGATATCGACAAGCGGTAAACGGATTTATCAACTACAGTTAATTCCGCGTTGAACAAAAAAATTGTGTAAACTTCGGTCTTCTACGAACCAAGTTATAAGGACTCATTTTGACCTACCCTAAGTCGCATTACATGGAATATAATATTTCGGCCCGTAGGGGGTGCTGCGCCCCCAAATTTTTACAGGCGCTAGAGAATGACCAAGTCTTAGTAGCGCACTTCCCCACCGGGGACGGGGGCCCCCTTACAATTTTTTTCAAAGGGGGGTCAAAAATTGGCTTAAAATGCAATAAAGAAGCGCTTATAATTTCGGACTTAGGGGGTGTAGCCCAACGAAACTTTGAAACTTGACGTGACTTTAGGTAGGAGTGTTAACGTAAGTACAACTTTTGGGGGCATCGCCCCCTTAAAATTTGGAAGGGCAAAAAACGTGCCAAAATCGGTGCGATTTACGACAACTTTCGAGTTTGAGCGCAAATATCTCTGAAACCGATGAAGACAGCGACAAAATCTAAACGGCGTTGATGAGATCGATCCTATCGGCGTTGAACAAAGAAAATTTTGTGAAATTCCGTCCACTACGAACAAAGTTATAGGCGCTCATGTTGACTTACCCTAAGTCAACAATGCGCGTTCGGCGTATGCCAATGCATTTGAGTTCGGGCCACGTGACTTTAATGCCGGGGAAAATTTTACCCCTCTCCCATCTAATTTCCCCTAATCGGACTTAGGGCGCCGGGCGGACTCACGTTGGGCTTTGCCCCAAATTTCTAGTTATAGTAAATTTTACACCAAGTACAAATAATTTAAAAACAGCCACAACTAAAATAAAATGAAATAAACAATACACACATAAACACAGGACTCACTTAAGCGACCAATACAGTGTATAGTTGACGGACGGTTGAGCGGGGCACCAGTCAACTACAAGACTCTCGAAGTTGTGTGACACGACCGTGATATTACCGACTGCATCTGGACGTTCTCCTATACAGAACGTAGAATTACTAAAATATCGGACACTCATATACTGAAGCAGTCACAGAGTTCCGGTACTTGGGCTGTATTCAGTCGGCTTCTGGCAGGTGCTATTCAGATCTACATCGACGAATTGGAGTGGCCTCCTCCGCCATGCACTCTATGCAACGCTGCTGGCTTCATAAGGGTCTAAGTCTGGACACCAAGCTAAGACTCTGCCAAACTTGTGTTCTAAAAATTTTGTTGTATGGAGCTGATACATGTACCCTCCTGGTAGACGACACAGGCAGATTACAGTCCTTCCATATGTCATGCCAACGCCAGATAATGGTGTGAAGTGGCAGGACTGTGTCAAGAACATCGACATAGCCGACAGGACCGGTCTGCCAAACATTGCAGATATAATCAGCAAGAGGCGCCAAGCACTGTTTGGTCACGTTGTTAGACTGGATGCCACCACGCCTGCACACCAAGCGTTATGTCAGGTTATTGCAATGAAATGCGGCCAGAGTCCGGAAATGAACTGGCGAAGACCTCCTGGGCGTCGTCGAAAAACATGGATAGGCCTACAGCAGATCGGTAACAGAACACCGGCCAGCTGGAGACAGATGTGGCAGAGTGCAGATAAACGTGGACACCGTGGTTAGTCGTCGCAACGGACTTCAGCTGTCTACGTGTTATAATGATGATGACGATGATGATGATATACTGGGTGACGCCTAAACAGTAAAACGTACGTTTTACGTGCTTTACTCGACAAATTGACTAAAATCATTGATTCAGTTTTCATATTTATCAAATTTTTGCCGTTATTGGTGTACACTGTAAGCTTAAATACAATTTACACTGCTGTAAGTCAACTGTTTTATGGCAAGTGGCACCAATAAAAATACAGCTTATTGCCGTTATTGATTACGCCAGTGCCACGGTATTATTTTAGGCTACTTATCATTAAATTTAGCTAACCACAATCTCGATTAGTTTTATGTTAATCCAAGTCGTAACGTAAAGTCCTCCCCATATATACAGCGGTACTAATTTCTGCTTTTTTAGCCCACAGCCAAACACCAGTGTACAGCGCAAAAAATACGAGGCTAATGCATCGCGCGGTGTGTCTACTTACTTCCAGGACTATCAAGGTGTACTCATTGCGACTATGCACTGAAGAATGGCTAAGATGAGTTAACCTAAAACTAACTAACAGTAACAAAATTAAACATGTCTACACAATAATAGAGCACAGTATACCTCCGTAACCAAACACAACTCCGTTTTGTGAAGAAACATCCACAGCGACCAAGAAGGTATAACAGATCGTCGTCAGAAATCTGCTGCGACAGCCCATCAGCTGTAAAATGTACCTAACAAGGTGTTTACACGATCCAGATCTCATGTAGTTGGACGTTCAGCAACCGCCAATAGGCTTGTAGAAACAAGAATACCGGTACGTCTGCAGTACAGCTATACAGGCACATATACGTAGCGCATGTCAACTTTTGTGTATACAAACACTAACTGTTAGTTCTTCATTGTGACCGTGAATTACTTGATTTAGTGCACCCTTAACGCTTAAAGTGCCGCTGTCAACTGCGACTTGCGTCTCTATAGGCATACGCTTAATTATTCTGTTGTGTCATTGAGTGGCCTAATCGGTCACACATTGTTAACACATCTTCCTGTCATATAAGTCAGCCTGTAGACTGAACCGAGCAAGTTTGCAAATGCGTATTTAATCGTTTCTTACCATACAGCGTCTGAGCATATACGAGAACCTCGACATACTTGATGTTAGGCTATATTGTTATTGAGAATCCAGTACAATTGCAGGCCAGGTCTTTGTCGTGGCCTAAAAGTAGGCCTATCCAAAAGTGGGGCATATAGGCTAGAGCGACATGCGCAATATATCCTCGACCAAGCTGGTCAGGTCTTGTGACAACACGATACGACTTCACATAGCCTACGTTACTTGCATAGTTTCGTTTTCCTCGAAAGCGCGACAAATTGGGAATACCGTAGATACAAAGCATAGGTCTGTTATGAACGTCTTTGATCTGCAAGCATGCGAATAACATACAAATTTGTTGGCGACTCTGTAGCCCAGTTCTTGCATCAAAACTCCATTTGCCTTTCGTAGACCATATTTAGACAGTTGGTTTATTGTCTCACGAGTTCATTACAGTCTTACTTAATACTGTCAAATCATTTCGTCTGTGCCTGTAAAAAAATTTTGTAATCGATCAATATTTGGTGAAGATACGGACAAATGTTTGCAGCTTGCTCTCTTGGCTCACTCTGCATGTCCTAACGCCTAACACAGCGATTAATCTTACGTTCATGTTAAGACATTAAGCAACAAAATATCGGAACTGCGAAGCATCTTGTTCTTGTTATTTTTTCTTTTGACTACACAATCACACGTACATATATAGCACCAAGTATTACTGACTACAAGCAACATTCTGTACCAATGTTTCAAAATTAATGTAGATATGGCCTACTCGTAAAACTTATAATATAAGCCAAGGCTTCAACTCAAGTCGATGTCCATCTGGTACTAACTTACCGGGTATGTTAGAGGCGATATGTTTTCACTTCAAAATTTAAACAGCCCAAGAGTATGGGTAATGGCACTGTTATGTCAAAAAATGTAAACGTTTTTTTATTATAATGTTTGCATGCCGTGCATAAAACAAGTAATTTGAGAAATGCTCATGAGACGCGCGACAGCCTATAGCAATTCCTGTTCGCAGGGTGTCCTGCTTTATCTCTATTCATTTCGTTGCAATTCACTGTTGAATTGTGTGCTACAGCCGAAAATTGCAGAAAAACCACTAAAACCTTTATTTTAAGGGTTCAAAATCGTTTAAGGACATTAATGTTGAATTTTTAAAAGCTTGTCAGCCGTTATTGTTATGGCAAGCAACAAGTCTATGTCTATCTGCAAGCGCTAGACGAGCCAACAGCGGTAAAATAACGACCTTTAGTCCCCATTGTGACCATTGTGACCGTGAATTACTTGATTTAGAGCACCCTGCGTGGGAAACGCTTAAAGTGCTGTGGCGAATGTCGATTTTTGCAGGACGGTCGACTAAAATAGTTTTTGTGTGTTAAGGCCTTAATTGATTTTATTCGTTACCTTATAAGGCCATAGGACGTAGGCGTGCATTATTTTCATTTTTTATAGGCCTATCTTAGAGTAGGCAGAATTGGCCTTAGTTATAGTGTGAGATGAGTGACGTGTGGTGTGATGAGTGGTGAGATGAGAGATGAGATGAGAGATGAGATGAGATGAGATGAGATGAGCGATTCTGATTGGTTGATAGCAGGACCACGCCCACTCAGAAACGTATAAATTCCGTATGCAGATTGTCTTGGTCTATCTTCAGTTATTTCGGCGCAATTTACTTTTAAAATGTGTGTTGCAGCCCAAAATCGCACAAAAAATCACTAAAACCCCTATTTTGGGAGTTCAGGGTCATTCAAAGTTGTTGATCTTGATGTCAATCGAAAAAGCGTATGAAACTTCCTATTAGTGATTAATAGTAATCTAGGCCCTATCTTGCACAGTTTCTGAGATACGGCGACTTATTGGCTCAGAATGGCCAATTTCTTGTACCCCCTCTCATTTGACACTTTTGATCTGGGTGGAGTGGGTGACCCCTTTCGAATTTCGGAAAAAAAGCTTTACGGATCGTAAAACTAAAGTTTCCCTGGCAGTCCACGGTAAAGATTTCGTGATCCTAGCTTGCGTTGTGTTGATACAATACCGGAGTGTGACAGACAGACAGACGGACAGAGGGACGGACAGACGCCTCGACGATAACTAAGACGCGCGAAAGATTACATGCTGTCGCGCGTAAAAATTAACGTGATAAGTCAAACGTGAATGTTTCAATACATTCTTGGAGGCTTTTAAGGACAAATGATTTTGATCTTCTACCCTTTTGAGCGTAGCATTGACACACCAGTTGCTCTCCTCTCCTGGGGAACAATCGTACCAACTTTCACCAAGTTTTATTTTGATATGCCTTTTGTTAAGGAGTTAGAAGTCCGTAAAAACGGACGGAAAACAGACAACCAGACGGGCAATCCCGGTAACGCGGCCTTTTAGGAAACGAAAGCGAAAGGCCGCTTGCAACTGTGCGTAGTCGTTGGAGACTGCGATTAAAGGTCAATCAACTCAAGAACGTCGCTGTCGCTACTCGCCATGCTCTGTTGCTGTTGCTGCTGCTGCTGATGACGACAATGATGATGGTTTTGAGTTGAGATTGTTAATTTGCTCGGCGGAACGTTGTATGTCGTGTAGTCCACGTCGTCGGCTCAGTTTTAGCCGATCTTTTACTATCTGCGCCTGCCTGTCACGCTCTCGCTGCTTCCTGCATCACAGCAAGTCAACAGGCGCCTTCCGTTTACGTAATAGGGTGTTTACACGATCCAGCAAACGTCCAGCAAACTTCTAGCAAATGTATTCAAAATACACGTGAATTGCTGGACGTTTGCTGAAATTTTGCTAGAAGTTTGCTGAACGTTTGCTGCTATATGTTATAATGGAGCTGGTAGTTTGCTGGATCGTGTATACACCCCATAATGTTACGTGTAAAACAATCAAGGATGTCGACCTACTGTCGACATAATGTGCGGCTGTCAGTTTAGATGTAACAAATCGCTCACTGCACTACGCAAGCCAAAACCTGACCGTCTTGATCTTTTGTGCTGAAAATCAGCTACCCCGTGAAATATTTGCACAAATGTCGGCTTCTTAACATTTTTTTTGTGTTTGAGTTAAAAGCCTGTATGTGACAGACATATGGACGGACAGACAGACCGACGGATGGACGGAAAATACACGTATAATGAGACCTATTAGAACGGCTGCAACTTAAAACATTTTACATTTGACCGCGACTTTAGTCCACAAACTAACGGCACAGAAAAGAAAACACCAACATTACTGCGACATGTGTGAAATGACTAAAAACATTAAATAGGCCTATCTTCCAAAGCCCTCTTTGATTCAATGACAGTGTCAATCTATTTTAAAGTCAGTGTAAACTTGTATTAGATATGTGAGTTAACGTACATTTCGTCGACTTTGTCAACGACGAGCAAGACAGATTTGACAAGCTGCTCCGGAGTCTGACGTTGTGCTCGCCGCTCGTCCAATGCGTCGACCTGGTTACGTCGTTGAGTCGCCGCCTTCGTACGGACTTTCGTCGCTACCGACATTATCTTCTCCGTCTCCTGTAAGATCAATTATATCCCGTTTACACGATCAAGCTGGCTCGACGAGCTAGATATATGTTAGCTGGACGAGCCAGCTCGATGTTTGCTCGATCGTGTAAACGGGGTATTACGAACAACCAACGGTTAGCTTAACTGTGCAAACGAATTGAAAAAATAAACTAAAATGGTTTTGTTTTGTTTATATGACTAAATAAAAAAAAAAATTGATTATCTAACTGACTGATTAACTGACTGATATATATTATTCGTACGTTGACAAATATTTTTCACGCCTTGATATAACAAATAAATTAATGCAGTTGCTGCTCAAAGAGTTTTGCGTAACCAATAATATTTAATATCAAGGCTTTTTACAAAAACAAGTCGTAAGATTCAGTATATTATACACGCAGAATTTTTACAGCGTTACCTCATTGTAGTAAAGAATGTCGTCTTCGTGTACAGCTGCTGGTGACGTTGCGCTGTTTGCTGCAAGACACCGACAATCATCTATAGTAGAGCGTTGTGACTCGGTGCAGGCTATTTGCACCCCGACAACAGTCTGCTGCTGCTGCGCACTGGAAACTCCTGAATTCGACATCTTCTATTGCTACTGAAACAGTCACGCACATAACACTGTGTTGTCTTATCTAAACTACAATATGGAAAATCGGCTCATCTATTATTTCGACGGATGCTAACAAAACCGATGGGGTCCCGACGATAAACGGAGCAAAAATAACTTATTCAAAACTTGTGTTTGAGTAATAACAAGTAAAACTATTGAACAGAATGTTGGCATAGGCCTAAGTTTTAAGCCGTTATCATAAACGAAAAAAATGCAGTGAAAAGTGAGTGAGTGTGTAGAGTTTAACGTCTCACCCGATACAGTATAGGTCATTTCGGGAACGGCCTTTCCAGGCAATGAACATAATAATAGAACAAAAAGTTTAACCTTCACACAAAAAACTTTATATAAAACATAAAAAACAACAAAACTAACTAAACCTAAAATTGTAAGAACTCGCCATTATAACTGTGCATATGTAACAGTAATGGGAGTTCTAATAATCTTTCCTGTTATCCTCCAGACAGTCATCAATCTCATAATGCTGTCTATTGGAGGACAAGAGACTTTCAGTGAAAAGACCTCAGAATATTTTTGCACATAATTATATTCATCAGTCATCACATGTCAAGATGTCAAAGTAGATGCGCTTACAATAAAAGTAGGCCTATGTCGTACTTCTTCTGTCAAGAGCAATGTTTTACTTTTTTTGTCGCATAAAATAAACATGCACGGAGGGAAATAAAGCTTCCGTGAATCAAGTAAACAAATAAAAAGATGTTACAAATGTAATTAGCATACCAGACGTTGACTTACTGGAGTTGCACAGAATAAATATGACACAGCTTGTTAAGTCGCGTTGATGGTGTTTTCGTTAATTCGTTAATAAACACACTACGCAGCTGCTGTAGCAATCATCGTTCCCGTACAAGCCTCGAGTTACCAATCACAGCATGCAACTGACACCACTAATTTTGCATAGCCAATAATCACGCTGTATAGGCTTATTCGCCGCATCGAGAAGGGAAAATTGCTGCAATATAAAATCAATACTGGTCCAGGCTAGTATAGAATATTGCCTCCGAGAGCTGTGTTTTAACACGATCTATCGACATGTAATCGACAAAGAGCCGGTCGATATGTCGTCATGACGATACAGCAACATGAATCGCAGCACACTGAATGGCAGGCTATAAAGTACACTCCATTTTCTAGTACCATCGTGCTTGTATGTCATCTGCCAATATGTTCCTATCTATCAGTCGTGTAGTGTGGGTGGTGCATTGACAGCAACGTATTTCTGCACAGATGCGTCTCGGATCTGAGGGCAGCAGCAGCAGCAGCAACTGAGTAGTCACAGATGAAGCTCATATACGCACGAGCAGACTATTTGTCCAAGAGCTTTGCCACATACTGTGTATCAAAAAAATTCACTCTTTTTATTTTTCTGATATCTTTGTCAGATTCTATCCAATTTTGCTAATTTTTGGCAGCAACATATTCCGGAAAATTTAAAACCAAACATGTACACAGACTATTCACATTTGATTCTGTATGTTCGTAATGTATCTTGTAAAACTAGCCATGCACCAGAACGCACACCGCGACGTCGGCCGCTTTCCGTTCGTTTTGTCAATGAACAGGAATCTCGCAACTTTTTAAAAGTTTATTTAAACAAATTAACTTTTAGCTTTGCAAAACCTATAAATTTAGGTAAATTTTCTATCAAAATAAAAACTTAGCGGCGCATGGTCTCTGCATGATCGCGTCTGGTCTGTACCAGCGTGTCATCGGCGAGGCAGTCGACCATGTGGCGTGGACGGCTACACGCCTGTGTGAGAACTGGTGAACAAGACTTCAGAAACTCGCTGTGATAATATGAACGTTACTTGATAATTGTCTGATGTGACAATTTGACTTTTATGCAAAGACTTCAGTTGGTGGCATGGCGTAGCGGTAACACATTTCATCAGATCAACGAAGTTACTGTACGCCGGGCCGGGTTAGTACTTGGGTGGGTGACTGCTTGCGGGTATTTAAACCATCTCGCTATGTAACCAACCGCCTAAGTCAACTCAGCTTTTCATCCCTCCGAAGTAGGTAAATCGAGTACCAGGCTATCTGGCTGGGGTTAAGGCGGGGCGCGTTCACCTGTGTTGGGTGGCAGGTAATACTGTGTGATCCCATACGGCAGGTGACGCTCCGTAGCTTTGAGATAGGCTTCACATAAAAAGCTATATCACCACCTGTAACTTTTAATCACAGTGCAGCACGGTAGGCTGACACCGTTGTGAGGACGATAAGCATTAAGTATAGGAAATGGCGTTTGGGGAAACTTCGAAACATCTTAACCGATTTTCAAAAAAAACTTGGTATTAGTGATCTGGTCGACAACTCGACCTCAAATGCAAAATTTGGTTACAGTTGATTGAAAGGAGCGTGACTAGGCATGCGTGAAATTCGCCGTTAAGTGTCTATTTTTCCGCACGATTACAGGTTAGCCCATTGGACCGACGGTTGGAGATAAGTTATAAGTTTTCAGGTATGGATGGCGATGGAGATAAATTATTGTCCCCGTGCAGCTCTCTAATATAAAACGACGATTCGATTAGACCTACTCTATGCAATGAATGCAGCTTAACACTTTCAGAAAAGCCCATCCTCCGTGGAGTTTCCGAAGCCAGTGTTATTATCATTTAATAGCCAGGTCAAATAGCCTACAGCGTGCAATAATGTCCAGCAACAACCGATGCCTGACTCTAAGTCTTACAAGTCACTGAAGTCGATGTGCTCTGATATCGGTATGTAAGATTATGCATGCTAATTCAACCTTTTAAATTTTTGTGTGTGTAGTTCTATGCATGATTATATTGTATTATCTCTACAAAATAAATTGTCATCATCTTTATATCGGGCAATAATTATACTGTAGATAAGAAATAAAAAGCTGTCGTAAAAGTTTCAAACTTTCAATCCAATGCTCAACAAACCTAGTTATTTTCAATAGCTTGTTACCACGTGTTACACACTGTGTCTAAAAACATCCCTGACATTTTCGACTCTAGCTTAGAGCAAAATTATCAGATTTTAATATTTTTGGCGCGAATATTACTGACACAACTTGCCATCAAATAACCTTTTATTTTTGCACCTCACTTATTGTCTGTTTCTGCACTATTTAGAAAAAAGCAGACTAAGCAAAATATGCGCTGAAATATACAAAAAGCGTGAAAGCGTGAAAACACATCCCCGACATTATCGATCGTTTCGTAAAGACATCAGATTTTAATATTTTTGGTACAAATATTTTTGACACAACTAGCTATTTAATGATTTTGTTTTAATTTGTACCTTATCTAGTCTCTGTTTGTGCACTACGTGGGAAAAAAACTGACCAAGCAAAGTGTTTTAATTTTAAAAAACGTCAATAAATTTTATCTATCCACATCTGAAACCCCCAAGCAACCAGTCGGTTACTTTACCAGATGACACTGAAAAATGTTTATAAATTTAGAAAGCGACTAATAAAGTTTGGAGTGGTCTGGAACAGAACATTATCAATACTATCAATGAATGGAAAAAGCGTCTTCGTACTTTGTGGTCGCATAATAAACCCACATTTCGAGCAATTTTACTGCAGGCAGTTAAACAAATAGTCAACTGGATAAAATGTAAACCGAAGTGTCAAAAATGTAAACAAAATATGTGTTTGTGCGTTCTTTTAAATCAGTTCTCTCATCGCATTGAATAAAAAATGTAATATTTCGTTGGTTCTGCTTTCCCCATATAGTGCAAAAACACGTTGGGTGAGGTGGAAAACTAAATAATTGCTTGATGGCTAGTTGTCTCCAAAATAATCAAAATATCCGTACTTACTAAAAATCACCAAAATGGCAAAATTTGATAATCGTTTTTCAAGTTACAATGAAAAAAGTTTGGAATGTTACAACTTTATACAGCGTTTGGTTTCCTCAGCAGAAAGCGCGCGTTTGAGTGTGCTTGCACTTGAATTAAATTTATACTTTTCATGACAATTAAATAAGTGCATTGTACTTCTAGATGTAGACAGAGTATGAACGTTAACGCAACGTTGCCGGTTGTTATGTTCGCCGTTCTGATGGTGGGTGGTCTACTTGCCTGCTATCTGATTGGCGTGCATCGAGGGGATGTTCAAGCTTGGATTCCATACATCAGATCATACCACACCTATAATATCGGCTGATATGTGCAGTATTAAGCGTATTGTGCAGTTGTCTTAAGATAGGCCGTATTACAGGCCATGCCTGTCTGCCTGTTCGTCTGTCCATCATATACGGTTTCTAACTCGAAAAAGACCTAAAGTTAAGAAATAAAATTACATTTGTAGTATGTTTGTAGTTTCCCAATGCATGACTAACCAGTGTGCTTGTTTTAAATTTTTAGCTTAAAAATTCAAAAATTAGGGTTAAAAATAGGATTAAGCAGTGCAGTATATAGCTAAGCGGATGGCCGTGTGCAATGTTAGCACTGGGCAAGCATCTTTGCTTGTTACAGCAGTCATATAAGTTATCGCTGCGTTAGAAGTTTTATAATAAAGCACGACTAATCGCGGGACAATGCAATAAATATAAGACTATTCATAAAGTGGTTAAAATATGCGTTAAAGATTGACATAAGGGTGGACTAAAAGCCACATTCTCACCCCATCCCCACACATGCTCCTCTGACCCCATCCACACCGCATCCCCATACGTTTTGTCCCCATTCCCATCCCATTCTAATCGCTACATTGATAAAAATGATTGCTGTTAATAATCAGCACATTTTAGGTTCAGTACTTTTAATTAAACCTACATATTTAACAACTTTGGTATTACTAACTAGCATGGTCCCATCACTGCTGGGTCTGCGAAGTACCGGTACTATTTAGTGAAATGCATTTTCCCTACATGTTAATTTACAGCACTTACTGCGGACGAAAGTTGTAGTTGTCCCCATTACTGCGGTTATACCGCAAATTCTATCTTCATCCCCGTGGTATTACCGTAGCTTTTACCCCCATTTCCGTGAGAATACCGCCTTTATTGTCCCTATTACTTAGGTAATTATCGCGGTAATCGCGGTATTAACGTTATTTCCATCCTTGTCAAACTTCTATTGACATGCACGTGCATACAATGATAATGATAGTCATACATTTATGAAAGATGACAAACGTAAATTTGTGTGCTGGTATACTTTGATAAAAAATGCAAACAGATTGTTTTTATCAAAGTACACGGCTGCGTGTGTATGCGTGTATTGTAGCGACACAGGTCTGCGTGGACCAGTGCACTTCGTCTTCGCTCAAGTTCTCAACATGGCTGCCTTCGTCGGTAAGAAAAAAACATTTCTATCCTGTTCTCACTCGCCCACACAGATGCTGATTACTCACCAGCTACACCCTTCGTATAGCACCTGTCGATTTCGTTGTGCTTGACGTCGTTTTGGACGTTGACTCCCCTGGCAGGATTTCTTGGGTCGACCTCGTTTTCTGCGATCTCCCTCTAATGTCCATGCCGTGTATCGTTGTCTGGCCTCTCCAGTGGCAGTTGGATGATGTGATGCAGACTAGACCTACTCTACATTTTAGACAGAAACGCTGCTCCAGCGCAAGCGATTCCGCGCCCACGGCGACACATTCATCCACATAGCGTGGTCTCTCTGTCTGCCGTCTGTCTGTCACAGTAGTAATCTCTGCCTAACGTTTATTGCTGCACAAGTAAACGTTTATTGCAAAACAAGTAATAGACGATAGGTGAGACGCGCGAAACATCACAATGCTGTCGCGTGTAAGTATTTAAAATAATACGACAAATGGGGCCTACGCTGATTTGTGCTGAAATGTGTCTACCTGATGTCAAGAAGCCTGACAAAATGTTTTTACACTAAAAAAAGTCGAGAAGCGATAAGTTGTTTGCAGCCATAACATCATAGATTTACTGCTACAGTTGCACAGTATAATACTGTAGGTGTCGTGATGATACTGCTGCGTTTCATAATGGTCAGAAGTCGTGCGGACAACGTGCGTATGAAGGTTGTGAAGATCGTGTCACTGATCATCGGTAGTTTGGCCACGCTGTTCCTGTCATTCGTCGCCAACTTCCCCGAGCAACAGACGCACGGTGTTGGTCTCACTCATGTCGTCAGCGCCGGTATCCTGTTCACAGGAGGCTGTGCGTTCATCGTCATCGACGCGCTCATCTTATTGCGCATGCGTGTGATTGAGGTCAGAAATGACGTCACTGGCGACATGTCGCTGCAACACTGGCTGCGATCACTGGGATGGCTCCATTGGTTACGACTAGTCGTGTCGCTGCTTTCAGTCCTCGCCCTGGTTCTTTGTGAGTGCATCGCGAAATGTTTTTGCGGTATTTTTTTCTTAACAGCAGCTGTTAAGGCAGTGCGCTTGAAAAATACGCACAAAAGCATAACTTACGCATAATTGACTACATTCGTTAATTTAGAAAAGCAAGATACGAATGGAACTTAGTAAACTTGCAAGACTATGCGAATAAACTATGCATGTAAAATTGCAAAGTAAAACTTCACTAGACATAGTTAGATACGATTATGAAATTCACGTGTGGAAGCGACAGACGATCTAGCCTTAAGTCGTTCCAAACAATAATTGTTCAGTTAAACTGTTGAGTAATCGTGACCACAGAATTGCATCGTTTCCACATAAATGCACAAACACATTAAAGTTATTGATTTTTAGGCAGTCATGGTGCATGCACTATGGAAATAATTCTGCTTGCCCGCAATTTTAGTGTACTTAACTAGGAAGCTGAATCAGTGAATCCGTTTCTGAAACAAACATTTTATGCCCATTATTTGTTTTTACTTCACATTTGTGCAATGCATTATGTAAACTTTAAAGAAATCATTCTAAATTGTTTTGCATGGTTTAAAGTAATGACAGGTGAAGGACTGTCGTCCGCTGCGCTGCATTCACATCGAAAAAATGCTACCGTTATTGTTCCACATTTCTGGCAACCAAACGAACCAGTACGTAACCGTTAATATCTTATTGTGCGATGCTTAACATCGACGAACTGGAAAATTCGTAGTTTTTCAAAAATTGATTTGCACTTGCATCACATATCTTACGCAGTAATATTTGACTTAAGTCAAAGTCATCGTCAAGTGAATTATTTGACTTAAAACTAAAATCAAAGTCAAAGTTACATGTATTTCAAAAATCAAAATCAGAGTTTAAATCAAATAATTTTGATGCAAAAAAAATCAAAGTCAAATCAATTTTAGCCAATTTGATTTTGACTTTGATTTCTTTAGTGTGAAGGCCGGCTTTGAAACATCTGAAACGCCTGAGTCAATAGATTTATTGAAAAATGCAGCATTCTTGAGAGCTCGTTCTCAGTCTTACTAACAGCTGGCGAACGTAACAGAATGTACGTTGTACAAGTCACTGAACATACGAACATGGCTAAAAGTTAATCGTGATTTACAGTAGGCTTACTGGCAGACATCGAATGATGACATGTCTAAAGTGTCAAAATTGTATAAAATTTAAAACTGTATAAACTGACAATTTCTTCACAAACATGGCTAAATATTAATTCATAATGTCCTGTTCACTGGCTTCTGTCTAAATTGATTGCTGAGTGATGAACAGTACTGTGAAATGTCACATTTAAAATTACTTTTAAAATTAGGCACAGGATATTTATCCAGCAGCCGTATCAATAGCCTAGCGGCTATTCATACGCTTATCGGATAAATGTCCGGCCCTGCCCGGGTCGGTTATTTTTTTGGCAGTCGTCTTGGACGGTCTTAGCCGGTGGGCTACGTACGAGCATCGTAATAGCTGTGCGTTCTCCCAGACTTCCTAGCTGGAATTTAGGGCGTCCGGAATCGAATATGGTGCACTATAATCTTAAAATATAAAATCTGATGGCAACAACTTTAACTAGAAATTTGGGGCAAAGCCCAACGTGAGTCCGCCCGGCGCCCTAAGTCCGCTTGGGGGAAATTAGGAGGGGGGGAAATTTCCCCGGCATCAAAGTTACGTGGCCCGAACTCAAATGCATTTGTATACGCCGAACGCGCATTGTCGACTTAGGGTAAGTCAACATGAGCGCTTATAACTTTGTTCGTAGTGGACCGAATTTCAGAAATTTTTTTTTCAACGCCCAAAAGATCGTTCTCGTCAAAGCTGTTTACAAATTGTCGCTATCTTCATCGGTTCCAGAGATATTTGCGCTCAAACACGAAAGTTGTCGTAAATCGCACCGATTTTGGCACGTTTTTTGCCCTCCCAAATTTTAAGGGGGGCGGTGTTCCCAAAAGTTGTACTTGCGTTAACACCCGCACCTAGAGTCACGTCAAGTGCCGAAGTTTTGTCGGGCTACACCCTCTAACTCCGAAGCTCATTTATTCCATTTTAAGCCAATTTGTGACCCCTCTTTGAAAAAAGTTGTAAGGGGGGCCCCCGTCCCAGGTGGGGGGTGCGCTAGTAAGACTTGGTCATTCTCTAGCGCGTGTAAAAATTTGGGGGCGCAGCACCCCCTAGGGGCCGAAATATGATTTTCCAGGCAAAGCGACTTAGGGTAGGTCAAAATGAGCCATTATAACTTGGTTCGTAGAAGACCGAAGTTTACACAATTTTTTTTATTCAACGCGGAATTAACCGTATTTGATAACCCCGTTTACTGCTTGTCGATATCTTTATCCAGTTTAGAGATATTTGCGCTTAAACTCGAAAGTTCTCGTAAAACGTACTAAATTCTGGACGTTTTTTGCCCTCCCAAATTTTAAGGGGGCCGGTGCCCCCAAATTTCGTACCTGCTTTAACACCCCAACCTAGAGCCGCGTCAAGTGCCAAAGTTTCGTTGGGCTACACCCCCTAACTCCCAAGTTATAATGGTTCATTTATTGCAATTTAAACCAATTTTTGACCCCCCTTTGAAAAAAGTTGTAAGGGGGACCGCCGTCCCCGATAGGAGGTGCGCTAGTAAGACTTGGTCATTCTCTAGCGGGTGTAAAAATTTGGGGGCGCAGCACCCCCTAGGGGCCGAAATATGTTCTTCCGAAAATTGCGCATTAGGTGGGTACGATTTCACATCTAAATTTCCAAGGTCACTGGATCAAACTTCGCCCTACTTGTTTCGCCTAACGCGGGAGAAATCGCCATACACGGAATGACTATCCGATTTTGAATATCTTCATCCGTTTCGGAGATATTCGCCGCCGAACTTCGAAGTCGTCCAAAATCGGGCCAAATTTTGCATGTTTTTTGCCCCCGAAATTTTTTTGGGGTGCGCCCCCCCAAATTTTGGATTGGCATTATAAAATAGGGCTTAATACTGACCATCGTGCAAAATTTCAAGCCGGTCGGCGCACGCATCTCGGAGATCTCATGCTCGGAAAAAAATAAACATCATGCGTAAAACATAAGTCCTTCCGAAAACTATCGTTTTCGGGCGGACTAATTATTTTGACGAATCCGTAATGTCTATTTTCGACAAAAAATATGCCCAGCCATTGGGTGCCTGGGTCCCCTCGTCTACGCCACTTATTGTTGCATACTGCAGGGGTATGCGCATCACGTGCAAAGCGTAGTGTGCTAGTGGCTGATGGGAATGTTCTTCGTTGTCTACTCCTTGCTGTTTCTACCGGAGTTCCGCAAGTTCAGCATTTACGTCAAAATGCAACACGTGGGGTGGCATGACATCGAACTTGCTCCCCCCTGGCGAAGGCACTGCTCTGCTGTTCGATAGTCCCTCATGGGTGGATTAAACAACTGCGGGGCACCAAGTTGCAATTTTCCGACAGAGAAAATTATGCAGCTTAACGTGAGTCCGTCCGGCGTCCGACTGCGGAGAAATTTAGCGGGTTAAAATTCCCCTCGCAGCAAGGTCACGTGGCTTAAACTCAAATGCATTAGTATACGCAGAACGCGCATTGTCGACCTACAGGGTGCGGCAAAAAGTAGCCCCCTAATGTTTTTCGCTGTTTTCTCAACAACCGTTTGGCATCTTAATCTGAAATTTTACGGACCTATTTCCTGAAATGTTCGGCTAGCTAGCTGCCGAATAAAATCTAATTTTATTTAAAAAATGACAAAGTTGCAGATTTTTTTAACATAACAGCTTATCGATTTCTCTGCATTAAAATTTTCAAGCTATAACAGAAATTTAACAACATTGTTGAAACAAATTAAACAACAAAGTTAACTATAATGATTAGATGCTAGAATTTTATTGTCACTGTGAATACAAGCCATCAGTCGCTAAATTTGAGAAGTTTTTCACAGCACTGTCGATCGAGCACTGTTGCGGCCGGTTGCTCCAGAAGCGCTTCCTTAAGTTCCGCGAATGTTTTCGGCTTTGTTACGCGCGAAAGCAGCTACTGCTTTCAGCGCGTCTTAGCCATCGCAATTCTGTCTGTCTGTCTGTCCGTCACACGGGTGGATCAGTGCAAAACGGTGCAAGCTAGGATCACCAAACCTTCATAGTCGGCTGCCTGGAAGACTCTAATCCGGACCTGAGACACTTCGGACCCAGGTCCGAAGTGTCCGGTTACCCAGTGGGCAGCCGCGAGCGACGATTGCTCTAGAAAAACGGTAATTTAATGATAATTTATAAACAAAATAAATTACTGTTTATTAAAGCGTCACTGTGACGTCATCAGCAGTAACACGGTAACGGGTATTTGAAAATTAAATAGCATTTTTAGCTTAAACATTTTAATGCTGAAAAATCGGTAGGCGGTTCCCCACCGTAGTCAGCCACCTTGTCGTGGTGGAGCACCGATGACCCGAAAGATTTCTGAAATCTGGAGGGTAGGAGCTAAAAGCTGACCAAACCGGTGAGAGCAGATATGCTACAGGTGACCAGTGCTTTTCTGCTGGTTTTGGCTTCACAGCCAATTACGGCTTTACAGCCGTTTATTTACAGCTTCACAGCCGTCTACGGCTTTATAGCTATTACCTGTAACCTTGTGGTTACATTCGGGGACGCGCATTGGGCCTAACTGATACGGCCTCAGCGCTGGGCAGGTGTAAGAGCCAGCCCACCATGGAGGTAAGATAAGGTAAGGTAAGGATCGGTAGGCGGTCATGTTGAAAATCTGTAACTTTGTCGTTTTCCAACAGAATCACATTTAACTTCGCAGTTAGATGTAACGTTTTAGTAAATAATCCTGTAAAATTTTAAATTAAAATTTCCAATAATTGCTGAGAAAACGAAAAAACTTTAGGGGGCTACTTTTTTGCCGCAACCTGTAGAGTGGATCAACATATGCGCGCTCATAACTTTTTAGTGGACCATAGTTCACGACTTTTATTGTCCAACGCAGGGGGGGGGCTTTTGTTGATCACCTGCTATTCCGATCTTTGATATCTCGATCCATTCCAGAGATATTTGTGGTCAATGTCTAAAGTTGTCCAAAATGGCGCCGAATTTCCGAAATTTTTGCCCTCCCTAATTCTGGGGTACCTGCACCCCCCCCCAAAAAAAAACTACGCCTGTTATTATTCCTACCTAGCGACACGTCACGTAATAAAGTTTCGTATAACAGTTAATTTGGTTATGAAAACAGAATTCCGAAAAATCACGTTGCAATTACTGGTTTAATGGCCTCTGTTTTCAAGACTCAGTATAGACGTAACCTACTGACCACCGACGGTCGACATCCGGGGAACTCAAGCAGCAAGAATGAAGTTCTGCGGCGTATTGCCTAAATATCAGTCAGTAACTAACATCACTTTCCTAAGACCTACACTTATGAAATTATGAATTTAATTTTTCTTTAAAAAGCTAGGAA
>Ga0209367_1004693_pt1 | contig 18930 bp, 20 predicted proteins | sample WorMetLIZISLAND2_FD_187412 | JGI IMG/M metagenome (GOLD analysis project Ga0209367, IMG submission 187412) | Marine gutless worms symbiont microbial communities from Max Planck institute for Marine Microbiology, Germany - Olavius geniculatus... ... | reverse complement strand
TGCAGCGGCAACGCCTGACTTGGAAACTGATCGGCATAGTTTTTAAGACACGCTGGGTCGAATGTCAAGGTCTATCGCTGCCGCGGTCGACTTCCGGATTCGCCCAGGATCTCGGTCGCGGATCTGCGTCGGTTATACCGGGATAGGATATGTTTTGCGGTTATTTCAAGATAACATCGGGCATTCCCCATCCAAATGGGAAACTGCCGATACTCTCACCATGCTGTTTTCAGTCAGGAGAAAATCCAGCGTGGCATTGCCTTCAGAAGCTATTCTCGCCAGGCCGATACAACTCTCGGTGTCATGCAGCGGTTTTTTCGAAACCTCTGTGATCCTTTCGACGTATGCTTCAAGGGGATCCTGAAAACCGCGTATCCAGCGGATGGTTTGATCCAACTTCGACAAATGCGCATCGGCGCTCTCAGCGATCGGATTTAATACCTCCACTGTAATTTTGCCGGCCGCTAGGCGGATGACGACAACGACGCTAGCGCCCTTTTTCTTGAAGTCGCCGTATTTAATTCCGTTTTCGACAAGTTCGCTGACGATCATCGACAGCGTATGAATGCTGTCATCTGAGAGCCCATGGGACCGCAGGAAAAGCATGCTCTTCTTCCGGATTTTTTCAAGTTCATCCCAATTCGGTTCCAGGTGGAATTTGATCGATGTTTTTGCCGCCATTGCGGTCTCCTGTTCGGTTGGCCGCTTTCAGAGGATAAAAATTCACACACCAGGCGGTGCCGGCTTGCATGGCCGCCAACCTGCCGGCACTGAAATAGTTTATGCTGTCGGGTCAGTCCACTGACATACGAATACGGATACGCCAATTACAAGCAACGAACGTGCCAAACTCGGGGATCGAATTAATGCTTTTATTCGGATACGCACGCTTGACCATTGCGAAAGATTGCGGTAAAGCTATAACTTATACAAATCATGATGGTTTTTAATCCAAATGGTAAGGAGGACCGATGACAAAGGCAGAATTAATCGAAAAAATGGCAAAGGATGCAAAAATTTCCAAGGCTGCGGCGGGCAGATTGCTGGAATCATTCCTCGATGGGGTGACCAAAGGTTTGAAAAAACGCAACAGCAAAGTGACACTGGTTGGTTTTGGAACGTTTAGCAACGTCTACCGCAAAACCCGCAAAGGCCGCAATCCTCAGACCGGTGAGAAGATCAAAATCAAGGGCAGGAACACGATCAGATTCAAACCGGGCAAGACGCTCAGAGAAAAGATCTAGTCAAGGCTTCATCGTAGCGAAAAATGAGGCAGCCGATCCCCGGGGCGGGCGCCCCCGGTCAGCTGCCTCATTTTTTTTACCCGCCTGATCCTCAATTCAAAATTTCAAGAAGTCGGCAGATATCGACTGGTGTCGTATCGGTAATTTCTCGAACTCCGGTAGATTGTTGAGTCGTTCCAATTCTTGCATTCATTTTTTAAATCCCAAATCACAAAATTCAAATCACAAACAAATTCCAAAGCACAATATCCAAATTCAAAACCAATCTTCGAAAACAATGACTCAGATGACACAGATGAATCAGATGGATTTGATCCATTCGATCCGGCGTCGGTAGGCGTCATATCATGCCAAAACCCGGGACCAAGGCGATAACATGTTTGGGTCATTGAAAATTGGAATTTAAATATTGTTTATTATTTGCTATTTGGTGCTTGGGATTTTTTGGCTCTAAGGACCCTACTTGATTAACACAAGGCCCAATATTATAAGATATTTCTGGGAGGCCACGGCCATTCACCTCCAGCGACCCTGCTGCCTTCAGTGGCGCTCTTGGCCTCTGATGACCTCTGAAAGCGTTTTGATCGAAGCCCTGATGGTTTCCTCATCGGTCATGGTGTAGTTCAGACGCATGGTTTCGAGGCCCTCCTGCCGGGTGGTGAAAAAGTATTTGCCCGGTACGAAAGCGACCTTGCGCTTTACCGCCTGCCAGTAGGCCTGCTCCATATCGAAACCCGGCGGGCCCTCGACCCAGAGAAACATGCCGCCCTCGGGCCGCGACCACTTGAATCCTTTCGGGAAATAAGCGTCCAGCGCTGACAGCATGGCCTCCTGTTTGGGTCGGTACAGGTCGATAATATTCGGCAAATGGGATGCCAGAAATCCGGCGCCGATGTACTCGGCCGCAAGGGCCTGGTTAAAGGTACTTGTGTGCAGGTCGATGCCTTGTTTGACGATGACCAGCCATTTTCTGATCTGCGCGGGTGCCAGGCAAAATCCGATTCTGAGCCCCGGGGCGAAAACCTTGGAGAGGGTGCTGACGTAGATAACGTTGTCCGGTGCCAGGGTTTTGATGGGCGGGATATCCCGTCCGCGGTAGCGCAGGGCGCCGTATGGATCGTCTTCCACGAGCAGGGCGTTGTGGCGGGTGATGATAGCGGCAATCTGCCGGCGGCGCTCCGCCGGTATGGTGCGGCCGGTGGGGTTTTGGAAAGTCGGAACCAGGTAGACAAATTTTATTTTACCGGAAGTTAGCACGTCTTCGAGGGAGCCGGGGATCAATCCGTCGTCGTCGGTGTCCATCCTGACATATTCCGGCTCGTAGGGGGTAAATGCCTGCAAGGCGCCCAGGTAAGTGGGGGCTTCGACCGCCACCATGTCGCCCCTGGAGATCAAGACCTTCCCGACGGCATCCAGGACTCCCTGGGAGCCGCTGGCGACGATAATGTCACCGGGATCAGCCTTGATTTCCTTGTCCCCAAGATAGTCCGCAAGCACCTCTCTCAATGGCCAGAAACCTTCCGTGGGACCATATTGGAAGGCCCCGGAGGCATACTTTTCGATAACGATGCCGGTCAACTCGCGGATAATCTCCATTGGAAAGCTTTGCGGGGCTGGAATCCCCCCGGCCAGGGAAACCATTCCGGGCTGGGCCACCACTTTTAATATCTCCCGAATGACATTAACACCCATCTGATTGGTTCGATCCGCAAGCAAGTGCTTAAAATCCATGGCAATCACCTCCTGTGTATTAGTAGAAAGATTGAGCGGCCAGTCTGATCAAAAAAGAAACTGTTTATTTTCACGCAAAGACGCCAAGGCGCCAAGATAATTCATAATATTAGTTAATTCTTTTGCGTCTTTGCGGCTTTGCGTGAGATAGATTTTTCCGTAGTTTCACACGAGATTCGTTCCAGCCACATTATAACCAGACCGGTCGGTATATTAATTTTGCCAAAAAAAGAATCCACCTTTAACGAATTCATTTTCATTAAATTGTCATGTCATATATGGTGTAGAGGATAATTATGACATTTCAATGAATAATATTGTGTAATGCTTCGCTGTGCGCACCGGGGCATGAAAATTTCCGGGACACATCACCCTATCTTCAACGCCTGAGCTGATTGACATAATTGCGCAGTTGGCGCACGGTTTGATCCAGGATGTCCGGGTCTCTGCTGGAAGTATAAAGCGCCGCCGCCCCGTTCAACGAAATGATTATAAAATTGGCAACCTCTTTTAAATCGAGGTTGTCCTGCAGCATTCCATTGCGATCGGCTTCCTCCAGCCAGGAGCGCAGCAGGCCGGATAGTCTCACAAAGCCGCGCAGAATTTGTCTGCTCATCGAGACTGACTGGCCCGAGAGTTCCACCAGCATATTGAGGAAGAAGCAGCCGCCTTCGAAAACATCGGCGCCTAGATAATCCTGCATATCGTTTTCGATAAATTTATCAAGCCTCTTAAGCGGATCCGAGTTGTTGCGGATTCCCTTGAAAACAATTCCTTTCCAGATGCTGACGGCCTCATCATAAACTGCGTACCAAATTTCCTCTTTGCTGGCAAAATGGCCGTAAAGACCGCCTTTGGTCAGACCGGCGGCCGTTAGAATATCGACTATCGAGGTGTTGTAGTAGCCTTTGACGGAAAAAAGCTGCAAGGATTTTTCGATGATGTTGCGGCGCGTCTGGGTCCCTTTAGCAGCCATGCTGTATCCTGAAAAATAGTTTTTGAGCCGGTGGCTCGATACAAAAAACCAGTATAACCGTTGTCGCGGCCGTCAGTGGACAATGGGCCTATGATAAAACCGACCGGTCTTTCTTATTTATATATAATTCATGACGATGTCAACTGATATCTTGCCTGCTGATTGGAATTGCCATTTCAGATCGACTGTAATATATTGCCTAATCGAGCGAAAGGCGCTCAATTGGTTGTTAATTGTTATCTGCTGTTCGTTGTTTGCAGCCGGTCGCCGCTTGGGGTTATAACCATCCGATGGCCTACAACTAAAAACAGCCAACCCGCTTTTCAACTCGATTGGAAAATAGGAGTTCGGCGCCAGCCGTCGCAGTTGACGGCCTTGCGGCCCGAATGAACAAATTATCCTTAGATTGATTAGGCGGCACCCGAAAGGAGAAAGTCGCGTGAAGGGCAAACCCGTTATCCCGCCGGTACATCTGACCGCAACCTATAAATTTGAAAATTCCGATGAACTCATCGATGTGGTGCACAATCACAGCGGGTATATCTACTCCAGGTGGCACAATCCTTCGGTGGTAACCGTCGAAAATGCATTGGCTGAGCTGGAAGGCTATGACAGATGTCTTGGATTCGGTTCCGGTATGGCGGCCATCACCACTGCCATAATGGCCCATATTCAAGCCGGCGCCAGACTTATTGCCAGCCCGGAAGTTTACGGGGCCACCTTTGAATTCTTAAATGACGTCCTGCCCCGCCTGAATGTCGAGACGGTTTTTGTAAACTGCTGGAATCAATCCCAGCTGCTGGCGGAGATCGACCGGGGCGCCGCTATCCTCTACCTTGAGACACCCACCAACCCGCTGCTGAGGGTGGCCGATATCAAACCGCTGGCAAAAGCGGCCCACCGCAAAGGCGCCCTGGTGATGCTGGATTCAACCTTTGCCTCGCCGGTTAACCAGCGGCCGCTTGACTTAGACGTGGATATCGTCATCCACAGCGCCACCAAATACATCGGTGGGCATCACGATATCACCGCCGGGTTTCTCTGCTGCCATCAGCAACATTATGAAAGGCTCTGGACCTATCGCAAAATTCTCGGGGGCATCATGGATCCCATGACGGCTTTTCTGGCCTTACGAGGTATTCAAACCCTGGAGCTGCGCATCCAGCGCCACAATGACAGTGCCATGAAAATTGCAGCCTACCTCGACCGGCACGAAAAAATAAAGTCGGTCCATTACCCGGGTTTGGCCTCCCATCCCGATCATGAGATTGCCCGGCGGCAGATGAAAGGCTTTGGCGGCATGCTCAGTTTTGAGGTAAACGCAGATTTTGATGGTACCAAGCAGTTTATGGACCGGCTTGAGGTTATCAAGCTTGCCACCAGTCTGGGCGGAGTGACCAGTCTGGCCAATCAGCCCATCACCAATACCCACGTCGCCCTAAGTCCTGAAAATCTTGCCAGGGCAGGCATCAGTCCCAGCCTGGTCCGGCTGTCGGTTGGCGTTGAAAAGGCGGATGCGCTGATAGAGGATTTGAGGCAGGCGCTGGCAGGGATCTAGCGGTCGCGGTTATCCGGTTTGTGAGATCCGGTTCCGAGTATTACCGATCATCGGTTGCTGGAAACTCTATGGAATTCGGAAGTTGGAATGCGGAATGCGGAAAATAGGAACAACGAACATGCGACCATTTTCTTTTCCACATTCCGCATTCCGCATTCCGAATTCCGCATTCATTAGCCTCCGTCCTCTGTTGTCTGTCTTCTAGTCTTTACTAGACGGAAACAGCAGATATCTCAGCCAACGCAGGAATGAATTTTTACGCAAAAGCTCCCGGTCCACCTGGTCGAAGCCTTGCAGCAGTTTTTCGGGATCGGCGAAAAACTGGGCCCTGGTCGTGAAAGCTTCTGCGGCGTCCAGCTGTTTTACGATTCTGGCCGGATTGCCCGCGGCCACGCAGTTGGCCGGAATGCTGTCCACCACCACCGCTCCGGCGCCAATGATGCTGTTTTCACCAATGCTGACGCCTTTGCAGACGATGGCGCTGTCTGCGATCCAGACATTGTTAGCGATAATAACGGGAGCGGTTTTTCCCGGCGTTATGCGGTTGTAGACGTCGTGCCAATCCGAATCGGTGATGTAGGCGTTGCTGGCCAACATGCAATTGTCACCGATCAGAATCTCATCGGCGGCGCCGATGCGCACTCCCGGACAAATCAGGCAATAGTTTCCGATCCGTATGCGCCCTTTGCCCTTCTGATCAGACCAGATCGCCAGACGGACCTTCTTATCGGAGGAGGCAACCACATTTACACAGTCGCCTACTTCGATGGGAGCGCCGAATATTTCCACATGCCAGGGCTTCATAAAGGTGAAGCCTTTGCCAAGGTGTTCGAGTTGAGGCCTCAGGAAGTGGTTGACATAAAACTCCTGCAATTTCTGGAAGGTTTTCTTGATGTAAAAAGGCCGGTGATCTCTTCTCACGGGAACATCCCAAAAATATCCATCGGTTCGCAGTCAATTTATTGGAGCGGCGGGGAGGTTTTCAATTTCTGCTCTGTCCGGCTGGGGTATGCGCCCGGGCCAGCCGTAACAAATCGTTTCCGAACTCCGTACACGCCCCCTATCCCCTGCGCTGAATCCAGACAGGCAGATACGATCCTCGCCACCGGGGGAATATGTCTATTGGGGCTAACTCGGATCCAATCGACGCGAGATAGCTGCCGCACCCAAGTTCCTCGATCATATTGTTACGGCTGGCCCGGGCGCATACCCCAGCCGGACACTGCGACAAACGGGATAAAGCGACTATATGATAGCAAAGACTACCGGGTAAAACCCCACGGCCCCTCAACTTAGTCATACCGGCTATCCGCTGCCCGGATTCAGGTCAAAACCCCTAATTTTTCCCAGAATTGGTGGCTGAAAATCTGTCCGGCAGGGGTCAGCTGATAAATGGTGTCCACGGCCATAAGCGCAACGGCGTTGGTCCAGGTAATTTTATCCTCGGGCCACACGATGATATCGGGGCAGGTAAAGCCGCACCAGTAGGATCCGTCATCAAACCGCCGGTCGACGATCCAACTGAATACAATTTTGGCCAATTCAAGATTTCCCATGGCCGCCAGGGCGATGGTCAATTCCGACGACTCGGCAATTGTGACCCAAGGTTCGTCGTGGACACATTTCACCCCGCGGGCTTCGATGATGTACTTTTTCCAGTATTTGTCGACCCGTGCCTGGGCCTGCCTGCCTGTCAGCGCACCGGCAAGAATCGGATAGAACCAGTACATGGAAAACCGGGACTTGGTGACATTAAACAAATGGGGCTTATTGCGGATGGCGTCTCCCAACCTGCGCAAGGCGGTCTGCCAGGCCGGTGTATGATGACCCAGTATTCTCGCAATGGCCAAGGCACACTTCAAGCTCATGTAAATCGAACTGGAACCGGTTAGCAGCGCCATGGGGTCCACTCTGCCGTCAGGACTGATCGCCCAGTGCACCTCCCCGTCAGAGGTCTGCAGACGCAGCCCAAAATCAATGGCCGCTGCCACTGTTTTCCACATTCGCTTCAGGAAATCAAAGTCGCCGGTTATCAGGTATTGATGAAAGACACCCACCGCGATGTAAGTGGACATGTTGGCGTCCCTGGTCCGATCCGCGGGAACCCCCTGGGTGTAGGCGGAAAACCAGCTGCCGTCGGCATTCTGGTTGCGGATCATCCAATCGAAGGCCCGCCGGGCCTGCGGCAGATAGCCGCCGATGCTCAGCCCCATGGCGGCCTCGACGTGATCCCAGGGATCGGTTTTCTGTCCCTGACACCACGGAATTTCGCCACTCGCTAGTTGGTTGTCGACGATGACTTTGCAGATATCGTCGATGTTTATAGAAAGATCAGGTACCGATCTGCTTATCGAGGTCTCAGATTTCATCCAACTCCACCTTTTCTTGTTAATAAACTCGTAACAATATAAGGGATTCGCCGGGTTGGCAAGTACTATTTTCCAGCTTGACTTTGGCAAATTGATTGTTTAGTTTAACGGATAGCTCAGTTGGTATTCCGAGTTTTTCATAATTCATTTCAACCCATTCGATCGGCTGATCGAACTCGTGCACGATTTCTTTCTTCGATTGGCCGCAGTACTTTTCGACTCTCTTTTTCTCGGTCCAAGCGTTAAACATTTCTTAAACCCATTGATTGACGTGATCCCGGAGGATTCAACCGGGACAGTCGTGAAATTGCCATTTTAAGATCGCGATCTCAAAAAGGGTGATCGGAAGGAAAACTTGGGGTACATCCGCATAGAACCGCAAGCGACCAAAGGGGCAGGGGCAGGCGTCTCGACGACCTACCGCTGCTGAAACGGGAACTGAAATTGCGCTGCTGCAACGCGCAACAAGAAAGGAGGCAAAAATGGCTGACAGTGTCTACAAGGTAATTGAATTGGTGGGAAGCAGCCCAAATTCCTGGGAAGAAGCTGCCAGAAACGCCGTCGAGAAAGCCGGTCAGACTCTCAGGGATTTACGAGTTGCCGAGGTTTCCAAACTGGACATGAAAGTCGAAGACGGCAAGGTCTCAGCCTATCGGGCCCGGGTAAATCTCTCCTTTAAATACGGTGGGGGCGAATAAACCGCCGAATAGTGATCGATAAAAATGGTGTTCGGTGTTTTGCGAAGCCTGCATGCGCCCAACACCATTTTTTTACCGCCAAACGAAAAAAAAACAGCCCCATCAACAGTTTAATTATTCCAGAGTGAGACGACATCATGGCCCAGGTCAAAGCGCATTACGACAATTTTCTGGCACCCCATTATGCCTGGATCTTTGGCGGTTCTGAGCTGAAACTGGAAGAGAACCGCAATTTTTTTCGTGATCACGGAATCCGGCCGGTGCTTTCCGGCCTGGCCGTGGATTTGGGTGCCGGATGCGGCTTTCAATCGATTCCCCTGGCCGAGGCAGGCTTTAAAGTCATGGCGATCGATATCAGCCGGCGCCTGCTGGCGGACCTGAAAAAAAACGCCGGCGGGCTTGACATCGACACCATCGAAGATGATCTGCTGAATTTTGGCAAACACAGCCCGGACCACCCGGAGATCATCGTCTGTATGGGCGATACCCTGACCCATCTTGAATCCCTGTCGGCAGTTGATACATTGTTTCATAGCACCTGTCGGGTATTGGCCGGCGGCGGTTTGCTTGTACTTACCTTCAGAGATCTGGTCTTTGAATTGAAAGGACTGGAGCGCTTTATACCGGTGAGAAGTGATTCCAATTTGATCTTTACCTGTTTTCTGGAGTATGAAAAGGAGCATGTCAAGGTTCACGATGTCATCTATGAAAAAATCCATGAGCAATGGCAAATGCGAAAAGGCGTTTACCGCAAACTGCGCATCCCGCCCGACTGGGTCAAAGACCGTTTGGATAGAATCGGATTTGACGTGGAAACATTTGACCTCCGCCATGGGATGGTGACAGTCCTCGCCCGCAGGAAAAGGGGCGCCGGGCGAGCAGACCGCTAAAACCGTTTCAATTTTGCTCACAACCTCTTGCGCAACGCGGCAAGGAACTAATGTGTTTATCGATATAAAATACAGCCAATACCCTATTGAGTTTGGCATTGATTGTAAATAGTCTGTCGTTGAGCCGAACGGCCCATTATTAATTGGAGGCATTTTTTCAACAGCCCGTCTATTTCCAGCTGCCTTGTAAGTTTTCAACCCAATTCAGGACCAAGGGACAGTCGCCATAGCAATTTTCGGTCCTTTGAAGTGTCCCTAAACTGTTGAACTATGACGGACAACATCCAATACTTCTGGCTGATTATTTATTTGTTTGCCCTGGTAGCGCTGTTTACCTACGGAATGAACTGCTATTTACTCATCATCTTCTATCGGCTGAAGCGTCCCAAAGCCCTGCGGCAGCATGCCGAGATCAAGAAAAAATTCTACCGCGACGTGCCCCCCCGGAACTGGCCCAAGGTGACTATCCAGCTGCCGATTTTCAATGAGCGTTATGTGGTCGAAAGTTTGATCCTGTCGGTCTGCCGGTTTGACTACCCGCGGGAGCTGCTTGAAATCCAGGTTCTGGACGATTCCACGGATGACACCGTTGTCATCGCCCGGTCCGTGGTCGGGCGAATGCGGGCCCAGGGGTTCGATATTCACTACATCCGCCGTGATAACCGCGACGGCTTCAAAGCCGGGGCCCTGAAAGCAGGCCTCGAAACGGCCACGGGCGACCTTGTGGGGATTTTCGATGCCGATTTTATCCCAACCAGCAGCTTTTTGAAGGAGACGGTACCCTATTTTACAGATCCCAAGATCGGCATGCTGCAAACCCGCTGGGGCCATATCAACAGCGACTATTCGCTGCTTACCAGAGCACAGTCGATGGGAATCGACGGCCATTTCGGCATCGAGCAGGCCTCGCGTGCCTGGAGCGGATTTTTTATGAATTTTAACGGCACGGCCGGCGTCTGGCGCAAAACAACCATCGAGGATGCCGGCGGCTGGCAGGCCGACACCCTCACCGAAGATCTGGACCTAAGCTACCGCGCCCAGCTGAAAGGCTGGAAGCTTAAATTCGTGACCGATGTGGTCTGCCCGGCCGAGGTACCGGTAACCATCAATGCCTTTAAATCTCAGCAGCATCGCTGGGCAAAGGGATCCATCCAGACCGCCAAAAAAAATCTTGGCCAGTTGTTTAGATCCGACGAGTCGCTTCTGGTTAAAATCCAGGCATTTTTGCATCTGACCCACTATATGGTTCATCCCATGATGCTGCTGGTGGTGCTGACTTCCATCCCGATGCTGTACTCCCAATGGTTTTTTGACACCCTCGCTTTTCCGATCATGATATTTACCCTGCTGTGTCTGGCCACCTGCGGGCCGTCGACCCTGTATCTATTTTCCCAAAGACTTCTTTATCGCGATTGGAAAAGCCGGATCAAGTTTTTGCCGTTTCTGATGTGCCTGGGCACGGGGATTGCCGTCAACAACACCAAAGCGGTCCTGGAGGCGTTTTTCAATATCAGAAGCGGTTTTGTTCGCACCCCCAAATACGGTATCAGCAAGCAAGGGGACAGCTGGCACGGGAAACGCTATTCGATTCCGCTGGATGCCATCTCGATTCTCGAATTTATTCTGGGGGTCTATTCGTTGACCGGGCTTTTGATGTTTCTTTTTTTCAGCAAGTACCTCGTCAGCCCCTTCCTGCTGATATACACCTCAGGATTCTTCTACGTTTTTTTTCTCTCGGTCAAACACGGATATGGAAAAACCCAGTCATAAGCAGACCGGCACGCCGATTTCCAGGGTGACGCTCGCCGTAGTTACCGGATCGGGGATTGTGTGCGCTGCGATCTACTTTCTCAATTTCAAACTCCACGCTCTGGTTGCGGGCCTCGCCGGCCTGGCGGGGCCTGAATTTTATGTCGTCATCTTTTTGTTGCTCAGCGCCTTGTATCTGGCTGCCGTTGTATTGGTTTTAAAAGCGATTCCGGCCGGGGCCGCTTCCCGGTTTCTGATCGGGATCATCCTTATTTTTGCCGTCATCTTCAGGATCAGCCTGGTTCCGGCGGCACCGAACGTGCTTTCCGGAGACATGTATCGCTATATTTGGGACGGCCGCGTCCAGCAAAACGGCGTCAATCCCTACCGCTACCCACCCAGCGCACCGGAACTCGAAACCCTGCGGGACAACCGGATTTTTCCGAACATAAACCGCAAAGACTACCGGACCCTTTATCCGGCCGGGGCCCAGATTTTTTTCAGACTATCCCATGGGCTGGTGGGCGACAGCGTCGCCGGCTTTAAGGCGATCATGGTTTTTTTCGACATCCTGACCCTGCTGGTGTTGCTTGCCCTGCTGCGCAATTTGCGGCTGCACCCGACCCGGATTATCATTTATGCCTGGAATCCTCTGGTCATATTCGAAATTGCTTACAGCGGGCATCTCGAGGGATTGACGGTATTCCTGGTGGCAGCGGCCGTTTACTTGTTCGCTGTCCACAAAAAAATAGCCGGGGCGGTCATGCTGGCTTTTTCAGCGGGGGTAAAGATGTATCCGGCCCTCCTGCTGGCGGCTTTCCTGAATCGGGGCGACAGAATCAAAGCGCTGGCGGCGTTTTTGGCAACCCTTGTGCTGCTCTACATGCCCTTTGTCGGCGTGGGTCGCAATGTATCCGGTTTTTTGCCGGTTTATCTGAAAAATCCTTATGAAAGCTTCAACCTGGGCCTAAAGTACCTGCTGATGCGCCTGATCCCCGGTCTCGACTACTACCTGCTGTCCCTGATTTTTGTCACGGTTTTGGCGCTGGTGGGGCTGGTTGTTTTCTTCAAACCCAAAACGGATTCAGAAATGCTGGGGCATGCCTATGTTCTGACGGGATTGCTGATGATCCTGATGCCGGCTTCGCTTCATCCCTGGTATGTTATCCTGATTATCCCCTTTCTGGTAATCTATCCCAGCCCGGCCTGGCTGATCTTCGCTTGCACGGTCAGCCTGTCCTATTTGAAGTATTCCTCGCCCCTGGGGATTATGCCCACTTGGATTTTGCTGGTCGAATACGTGCCGCTGTTTGCACTTCTGGCAGGCGGCTTTATATTAAGAAAGTATCCTTTGCAGGCCAACGCTTCCGGCATGGAACTCACCCGAAAAAAAGAGAAGATGGCGGAGGTGCCACGATGAGAAAAAATGCAATTCTGATTGCTGTTCTGATATTTGTCGTCACCGCAGGCGGCCGGCCCGGTTCGGCTGCCGATTTCGACCATTCGAGTTTCGACCGCGTATTAAAAACCTATGTGGACCCCCAGGGGCTGGTTGATTACAACGGTGTCGCCGCCGACCGATCCTTCAAAGACTATATGGCGTCACTGGAATCGGCCCGACCCGATACCCTGTCCCGCGACGGCCGACTGGCCTTCTGGATAAATGCCTACAACGCCGTCACCATCGCCAAGGTCATCGAATGGAAGCCCAAAAAAAGTGTACGTGAAACCATCGTGCCGGGCGTCTGGACCTCAACCAAATTTTTTACCACCCGGCAGCACGTTGTGGCCGGCAGGAGTCTGAGCCCGGACGATATCGAGCACGACATCCTACGTCGGCAGTTGAAAGATCCCCGGATTCATTTTGCCATCATCTGTGCATCGTCGAGCTGCCCGCGATTGCCGCAGTTTGCCTACACCGCTGAAAATGTGCAGGCCAGGCTGGAGTCGGAAACCCGCCGATATATAAACTCGGAGCGCGGAGTAAAAATCGACGCCGCCAATAACACCCTCTACATATCAAGGTTGTTCGACTGGTTCGCCGGGGATTTCGAATCGAAATCAGGATCGGTTCAGAAATATATGAGACCGTATCTCGATGCGCAAGCGCTGGATTATTGGGCCACAGGGCCCAAAATCAAATTTTTGCACTACGACTGGTCCCTGAATGCGCAGGCGCCGCTTAGGTGACGGATGACCCTGCTTCGCCCTCCAGGCTACGCAGGGCAAGCAGAAGACAGAGGGCAGATGACAGATGACGGAAGACGGACGACAGAAGACGGATGACCCTGCTTCGCCCTCCAGGCTACGCAGGGCAAGCAGATGACGGATGACAGATGGCAGATGACGGAAGACGGACGACAGAAGACGGATGACCCGTCTTCGCCCCGCCGGACGGGACTTCGTCGCGGCACGCAGATGACAGAAGGCCATGTTCAGCGGGAAAATGAAATTGGCATCAAAGCGCATAGCGCATAGGCATAATGCTTGGGGCTAGCGTCTGGTAATTCTGAGATGTCCGGCTCATCGAATTTAACCCTAAGCGTCATCCGCTGAGCTCCATGCCCTATGCTCGCTGCGCTTTGTCGCCGGCATCCAGAACCGAATATCGGGCATCGAGAAACGAGGATCCAGTATCGAGAATCCAGCATCCAGTATCGAGAATCGAGGATCAGGCATGAAAATATCCGTGGTCATACCGGCCTTCAATGAAGAAGGCGCCATCGGGGAAGTGGTCGGCGCCGTGCCTGCAGACCGGGTTCACGAGATTATCGTGGTCGACAATGCCTCGACCGACGACACGGCCGGGCGGGCATCCGCAGCCGGAGCGCGGGTTGTCCAGGAAGCGCGGCCAGGCTACGGGTCGGCCTGCCTGGCCGGAGCGAGGGCCGCTGCTGCTGCCGGGGCCGACCTGATCGTATTCCTGGACGGCGATCGCAGTGACGATCCACAGCAGTTGGATGCCGTCGCCGGTCCGGTTCTGGAGAATCGCGCCGACCTGGTGATCGGCAGCCGCATCAAGGGCGTGCTGGAAAAGGGCGCCATGCCGTTTCACGGCCGGCTGGGAAACCGCCTGATCGTTATGCTGCTGCGGCTGCTCTACGGTGCAGACATCACCGATATCGGATCGTTTCGGGCTGTGAAAGCGCAGACATTACGCCAGCTGAACATGGAGCAGATGACTATGGCTGGCCGGTGGAAATGGTGGTCAAGGCCGCCCGTCGGGGATTGCGGATCCAAAGCGTGCCGATAAACTACCGCAAGCGCATTGGAGAATCCAAGGTCACCGGAACCGTGCGCGGCTCGATCCTGGCCGCCTATTATATGTTTTTAGTGCCGATGAAGTACTTTTTTAAAACGTAACTCGATGCTTGATACTGGATTCTCGATTCTCGATGCTGGCATCCGGCATCCGGCATCCGGTATCCGGTATCGAGAATCGAGCATCAACACACCAATTAACAAATTGCTGAATGCAGCATTCACATAGACGGGAGTGAGTAGCATGATTTCTGTAGGAATTGGCCTGACCAGCAACTGTAATCTGAACTGTGCACACTGCTATCGCGATCAGGACCGGATCTACGACCTGACCCTGGACGATGTCCGCAAGGTCTGCGAAAGCCTTGACATCGGATCTGTCGGTTTCGGCACCGGCGAGAACGGATTGAATCCGGAGTATTTTAAGATAGTCGACTACCTGCACAGCCGCGATATTAAAATGACCCTGGCCTCCAACGGCTATACCCTGTCGATCACGCCGGATGAGGAGCTGCGGTATTTTGGCGATGTGGAGTTTTCAGTGGATTTTCCGGATCAGCGCCGTCAGGACGAGTTCCGCGGCGAAGGCAACTGGCGCACGGTCATGGAGGGCATCGAGCGCTGCCGGCGCCTCGGCATCCGGGTTTCGATCCTGGCGGTATTGATGAACTTGAACTATAAAGATCTGGGGAGCATCGCGCGCTTGGCGGCTTCATTCGATGCGAATTTTCGCGTCAATGCCTACCAGCCCATGTACACCGAGGAATTCACCCCCAATTTCGATCAATACTGGGAGGCTTACCGGATTCTCTTTGAGCAGAGTGAAATTATTTCCGTCACCGAACCGCTGGTGAATACCTTTCTGGGTGCCAACGGTTTGAAAGGAACGCCCTGTGGCGGCCGCAGCATGCGTGTTACCCCGGACAGAAAGCTGAAGGCCTGCGTCTACTGGCCCGAGTCGGATCTGAGCATAGATGACCTGGCGCAAAAAAAAGAAGCCATCTTCGACAGCCCGCTGTTCAAACAAACCCACCAGACCCCGGAATTTTGCCTGAGCTGCGAGCATGTGCAAAATTGCGGGGGCGGGTGCGCGGCCCGCCGCAGACTGCGCGGCCGCCTGGATGAGCCGGATGAGTACTGCCCGATTTATCAGGGAAAAGAAATACCACTGCAAGGGCGGTTTTCATCCGCCGGCAAACCCCTGCGGACCGGAAGCATCTGTACCACGATTGTCCGGGGGATCTAAGTTAAACAGCAGGAAATTATAAGAGCATCATAAGTGCAAAAAAAATGTAAGTCGAAGCAAAAGATAACAATTTCAGATTTCGGATTGCGGATTTTAAAGGACAATAGCATTAATAATTATGCCGAAAGCGGAACAGAAGTTGAAACTGCCTAAAGTGCTCTACATCGAGACGACCAACCGCTGCAATTTGAGATGCAGAGGATGTATCCTGTATCGGGGCAACTGGGAACCGGATCGGGACATATCGCTGGAGGAAGCGGTTGGGATCACGGACCAACTGCCCGATCTGGAACAGGCCTACCTGCACGGCATCGGCGAGCCGCTTTTGAACAAAGACCTGCCCGCAATAATCCGGCATCTCAAACAACGCCAGGTTAATGTCCTGTTCAACTCCAACGGCATCCTGCTCGACCGTCGGCGACAGCAGGAACTCATCAGCGCCGGACTGGACGAATTGCGCGTCTCGCTGGATGCCGCAAGTTCCGCCGGGTATGAAAATATCCGCAGCAGCAGTGCATTTGACGGTATCGTCGACAATCTCAAATCTTTTCTGGCCCTCAAAAAACGCGAGCAGGCCGGCATCCCGAAGCTGTCCCTGTGGTTTCTGGGCACCCGCGACAATATAGCCGAGCTTCCGGCCTTCATCGCGCTTGCCGCCGACATCGGCATCGACGAGGTGTATCTGCAGCGCCTGGTTTTTTTCCAGGACGACAAAGGCTACGGCGTGGCCCGGGCTGCAAAATCCCTCCAGGACCCGGCCGGGCGGTCGTCGGAGCTCATTGAGCAAAGCCAGGAACTGGCCGTCAAACTGGGTGTCCGTTTTAATGCCTCCGGCCGGTCGACCCCGGTGGACAGCCTTCAGGGTGAAGCGGAAGCCGGGCTGCCGTGGAGCAATTGCTACCGGCCGCTGACGCTGATGTATATTACCGCCAACGGCAACGTGCTGCCCTGCTGCATCTCACCGTTTGCCACAGTCGACTACGCCTCGATTACGCTGGGCAACGTCTTTGAAAGCTCGCTGGCGGAAATCTGGTCGGGTCAGAAATATACCAACTTCAGAAAACGGCATCAAACCGCAACACCGCCCCAATGCTGCCGGGGCTGCGGAGTTCAGTGGAGTCTGTAATGCAAAATTCCCATGAAAAACTGCTTCTGGTGGTGGTGGCCAAAGCACCGGTGCCGGGCCAGGTCAAAACGCGTCTTGGGCCCGAGTTTACGACCGCAGAAGCATCCGACTTGTATCGATGTTTCATTCGGGACAGAATCAGAGAGATCGGCAATCTGGCCGGTATCGATCTGGCGATCTCCTATACACCGGAGGGTTCCGAAACCTACTTCACAAGGTTCCTTTCGAACGGATTTCAGCTTTTTCCCCAGCGGGGCAAAGACCTGGGGGAACGCCTGAGCAATATTTTCGTGGACAAACTGGCGGGGGAGTATGATGCGGTCTCCATCATCGACAGCGACACACCCGATCTGCCGCGATCCATTGCGGCCCAATCCTTCCGGCTGCTGATGGCCGCAGGAGCCGACGCCGTGTTCGGGCCCTGCCACGACGGGGGCTATTATCTCGTCGGCCTGCGCCGGCCGCATCCGGAGTTGTTTATGGACATCCCCTGGAGCACCGCCGAGGTGCTGCCGCGAACCCTTGAAAAAGCGCATCGTCTGGGCCTCGAGACCAAACTGCTGCCCCCCTGGAACGATTTGGACACCTTTGAGGATCTGCTCGACTATTATCGCAGATTTCAGCAAACAACCGCCGCCGGCGACAGGGCCGGCGGGCACACGTTCACTTTTCTGTCAAATCTGAAGAGAATCACCCAATATAGTTAGAAAAAGGGGAGCGCCAGCCCCCCTTTTTGTGTTTGAAGATCAGGCACTCAGACCAGCGGCATGGTCAGATCGCGCCGGTGTGCCTGCAATATTTTTGTCATTGATTGAATTAATTAAAAGAAAAACCCATCATACATGACCGCCATAGACACCGGGCTGTTCCTTTCTGGAATTGGCCCAGGGAACACTCGGGAAAGAATCGGGGGAATCAACCGATTCACTGCTCAGTTGGGCCTGGCGTTCTTCTTCCCCCTCTCTAACGCGGTCGCTGCATTCTCCCTCACACTTTCCGGTACGGTCTCTTTCAAGTATCTCAGTCATTGGCAAACCTCCTCGCCTTAACGATTTTTCCTGTCTATCAATTTCGTCGTCGAACATTTTTCGACAGACATATTCAAAATGTTGGCATTGGTACGCCAATGTCAAGCCGGTACTCTGTGGTCGTGTCCCCGAAAACCGGTCAATCCCTCCGGGGCCATCGGGTGGTTGAGCGGCTGTTCAACATTCAGCGCTTGGCGCTTTAGACCTATTCGGCGCCTCTTGGGTTCGCCCCACTCCCAATGCGATTCCCAGAGATTCGTTGAGCTGGCTGCGCTCATTTCACCCCGAACTGAATTCCCTGGGCCAGGGGCAATTCTCTGGACCAGTTGATGGTTGACGTCTGCCGCCGCATGTAGCTTTTCCAGGCATCGGATCCGGCTTCGCGGCCCCCGCCGGTGTCCTTTTCGCCGCCGAAAGCCCCGCCGATTTCGGCGCCGGATGTGCCGATGTTGACATTGGCGATGCCGCAGTCGCTGCCGCGATGGCTCAGGAACAATTCCGCTTCCCGCAGGTCGCGGGTAAAAATGGCCGAGGAAAGACCCTGGGGCACCGCATTCTGGCAGCTGACAGCCGCTTCAATATCCTTATATTTGATCACATATAAAATGGGGGCAAAGGTTTCTTCCCGGACGATCTTCAGGTTCGCTTCGGCTTCGGCGATGCAGGCCGTGACATAGGTGCCGGCATCATAGATCCCCCCGGACATAATCTGCCCGCCGTATAGAATTCGTCCGCCCTGATCTTTCAACGCCTGCAGTGCGGTCTGCATGGTTTGCACGGCCGCAGGATCAATCAACGGACCCATGTGCACCGCTTCGTCCAGGGGATCGCCGATACGTATTTGCCGGTAGGCCCTGATAGGGGAGCTGCAAAAGCGCTCATAGATATCCTCGTGGACAATCGCCCTTCGAATGGTGGTGCAGCGCTGACCGGCGGTGCCGACGGCGCCGAACACGATCCCGGCAATCGCCAGATCCAGGTCTGCACTGGGGGCCACAATGACCGCATTGTTGCCGCCCAGCTCGAGGATGGACTTGCCCAGACGGGAAGCAAC
>Ga0209367_1004692_pt1 | contig 18930 bp, 13 predicted proteins | sample WorMetLIZISLAND2_FD_187412 | JGI IMG/M metagenome (GOLD analysis project Ga0209367, IMG submission 187412) | Marine gutless worms symbiont microbial communities from Max Planck institute for Marine Microbiology, Germany - Olavius geniculatus... ... | reverse complement strand
AGTATATCGAAGCGATATCTTTCCATCTCATTCTCCAGCAGTTCAAGTTTGCCTGGTGCCCACATGGTGCGCACATTCCATGTTCCAACTGTTAGCATATGTGCGCATGGTTTGAGTTTTCTTTCGCTCATTTGTCTGCGCGCTCTTATGTACGCCTAATTGACTACGCGATTATGACTTACGCGCTATTGTCGCGGAACCGAGCGTGATAGCCAAAATCTGTTGACATTTGTTCTGTCAGGCTGATGGAAGGTGGAGCCGACTCTGGGTTTCGTCACGTTGAGCCAGAAAAGTACCAGTCAAGACTCTTCCATTTCTGTGGAGAAGGAAAAAATGTCGTCATGTCTCAGGTAAAGCTCAGGCAGTCGTTTGTGAATTGTGAAGTCACCTGAACGTATAACTAACGCTAAGCTGCACAGGATAAATGCGACAATACTTCTGCATCGATACTTCGTGTGTGAGTAAACATCGTCAGTGACGTACGTGTGAACATTTAAATATCACACATACAATTCGTATCTATTGCCTAAGGTCTAAATTCTACTACTTGTATCTTGCTCAAACCTGCTTAAAATCGAATTTTTGACCAGGTTTCGAGCAAGTATTGGACAAGTCACAGAGATATTTGGGACCAAAAAAATCTGAAAATTGTCGGAGATATCGTGCGTTTCTGACAAGTTAGACTTTTTTTGCAGACAAGTTTTCAACAAGACAGATTTGATGGAATTTGGAGCTTTTTTGCATTACCGACAAACAACTGCATTGCGTTACAGACGTACGCTACTTAAATCAAATCGCTTGGCGATAGTAATTTTTGTGCGATTACTGTTAGGAGGAAGTGTATGTAAACCTAAGTAAAAACGGTTATCTTTATTAGGGGTAAATAATCGGTTGCTGATTGTAGATTCCAGCGTCCAAATCCCTTCTGGATCCTGGCGATGTGTTCATACTGGACATGGGAATGACCATCTACCAGTGAAATGGCAGTGGAGCGAGTGTCTATGAGAAACAGAAGGTAAAAGCTGCCTATAGCCGCAAACCACATAGCGTATGTACGCGTATCACGATTAATTATCAAAAAATACGTGTAGACCAATGTGTATCGTTTTCTTCGACTCTCTATAGTCTCTAGAGAGAAAGCTACTAAAAACAATTTAAACAAACCAGAGTTTCGATCAAGAGCGAAAAGAAAATGTCGCGCCTGGATTGATTTAGGCCATACTTGATTTAATGGTTTAGGCCATCTAGGTTTAGGCCTACAGGGTGTGGCAAAAAAGTAGCCTCCTAAAGTTTTTCGCTGTTTTTCAGCAACCGTTTAGAATTTTAACCTGAAATTTTTACAGCTTTATTTACTAAAACCTTCTACATCTAACTGCTAAGTAAAATGGTTAAACACGACGAAGTTAGACATAGACTTTTTAACATGACCGCCTACCGATTTTTCAACATTAAAATGTTCAAGCTACAACACCCGTTCAGTAACATCGTTGAAATAACACAGTTAACTAATGATCAGATGCTAAAATTTCATTGTCAATGTGAATGTTCGAAGTGTTCATCGCCAGCTCCAAGCTCTAACACAAGCCTTCAATCGCTTAATTTGATAAGTCTTTCACAGCTTTGTCGATCGGTCCCTGTGGCAGGTTGCCCCAGATAACCTGAAGCGCTTTTTTTGACTTTGGCGATTATTTTCGGCTTTGTTTTCAGCTTGCAATAAACCTCCAACATTGCACCCCACACGCGATAGTTCATTGGGCTTATATTCGGCGAATTTGAAAGCCACTGGTCCTTTGGGATGAAATCTGGACAGTTGGCTCGCAGCCCGTTCCGTGCGCTGCGCGCTGTGTGTGCTTGCGCGCCGTTTTGCTGGAAAATGAACCTGGTGGGCAGCCGGCGATTGCTTTAAACGAACAATAATTAAATGATAATTTATAAACAAAATAAATTACTGTTTATTAAAACGTTACTGTGGCGTCATCGGCAGTAACGTGGTAACCGGTTTCTGAAAATTAAATTGCATTTTAGCTTGAACTTTTTTTAAAGCTAAAAAAATCGGTAGCCGGTCATGTTGAAAAGTTTATAACTTCGTTGTTTTACAACTGAATTAAACTTTACTTGGCAGTAAAATGTAGAAGGTTTCGTTAAGAAAAGCTGTGAGATTTCAAATCAAAATCCTAAACGGTTGCTGAGAAAACAGCAAAAAACTTTAAGGGGCTCCTTTTTGCTGCACCCTGTATAGCAGTGAAATTGATGCATATTTCCGCGAAATGTTAAATGCTGCCTATTGTGCCAATGTAGTCGAAGTATTTGCAAACATTTGCAAAATATTTGCAAATATTTTAGTCATTTTTTGCGAATTCGTTTTATGCTATTATTTTGTTTTGTATTTGTTTTGCTTACACGATGTTATTTAGAACGACCGACGGTTTATATCATTACTACGCATGAAAATAGGCCTAGAGTTCTCCGCTATGTACATTCTACACGTATAGTCATGCTAGCAGTGTCGGTTTTATGGATATTGCAGGCGATGAAATACATGCAGTGGTTGAAGAACGAAAGATCTGGCAAAAACCTCACGGTCGAAGTTATCGACGAGAGCTCTTCTGGCTTAGAAAGCAACGTACGTTACTACGAGGGTCGTTCCAATAAATAAGTTTACAAAATGGCGCCATTCCATTAATTCTTAAAATTAAAAAAATCCGAAATACATTTTTAGGGAATTTAATTCTGAACATATGTGGAAATTTATTTGATGATGACTTCATTACTGTGACGTTATCTGCTAATAGAACACAGTGTGATTGTGCATTATTTTCTCCACCAGTGACGTATTATACAAACAGCACAGTAAAGAAAAAACAAATAAACTTAACAAGTTAATGTCAGCTCTTTAAATGCTAAATATTAATGCTTCATTTTTTCAACATATCGTCCGAGTTCGTTTAAACATCTGTCCCATCAGTCAACAAGTTTCTGAATGCCCGATGCAAAGAACGATGCTGACTGCTGTCTCAGCCACTGACAAACGAACGATTGCACCTCGGCATTTTATGAAATTTCTGCCCACTTATCATTTAAACGTGTTCTGTTTGCATTGTAAAACACTTGTCGCCATATAAGCTACTTAATGCATTTCAGAGTGAATCTGATTTGCATTGAGTCTTTTTGCTCACAAAACGAACATAATAGCACACTGTTCATTACGGGACAATTTTGTTGGCAACGTCAGAGTGACGTCATCGTAACAAAATTCACATCTGGTACTAAGAATAAAATTCATCACAAAAATTATATTTCAAGTTTTTTCTAGTTTAAGAATTAATGGAATGGCGCCATTTTGTAAACTAATTTGTGGAACGGCCCTCGGGATTGTTCAGTTCCGTTCAGTTTAGTAGGCCTAATAGTATTTTTTACACACAAAGTTTTATAAGAGAAAATTATGACAGCTGCGCTGATGCGTAGTAGCTTCGAGTAAACATCACTGTCTTCAGCTGGCTGATGAAATGTCCAATGGTCAGTGACGTCGTGTTCTTGAGCTCCGACGGCAAACTGTTCCACACTGATGGGCCAGCAGCCGAGAAACTTCGTGGACCAAATAAAGCCCATAGTTCTTGTTCTCGGTGTGGCCAAATCACCGGCATTAGCGGACCGCAGATGCCGACGAGTTGCGATTGCCGTCACTGGAATGAGCAGTGACGTGAGGCACGCTGGGGCAAGTTGGTGCAGGCATTTGTGCCACTTTTCTGGTATACCATATAACGTAAGCTATACAAGAAATATTATTAGATTGTGACCAATCTAATGTACTCCTCGCGCGCATCATTTTTTTGTATTCTTTTAAGAGTTTTTTTCGTTCCTTTGGGCCTGTATTTACTATTAAAGACCCGGCGTCTAATTGAGACCCGTTTAATATTATGCTAATAGTGACTGGCCAAATGATTTCCCCGAAGTTCGTAAAATATTGCCAGATTTTAGAAACTGAGAGAAAAAAATTTCCAATAAAGGTCGATGACGCTAGTTGCCATTTGTCTTGTTATACCGTAACGCATGCGTCTATCTGGCACTGTTACGGAGATATGGCGCCTCAAAGATAATGGGGTCACGACCTTGACCTTTTCGGGTAACGTGACGCCATCGGTCACGTGACCATTCGACTCCAGGGGTCGACTTCCTATGAGTGGTCCATAGTGACTGACCATGTGTCTATCTAGCACCCTTATGGAGATATGGCCGTTTGAAGTTTTTCCAGGAAGGCTCTTCCAGAAACAGAGGAACGTAGCGCGCGAGGAGTAAAAAAATGTCATGTTATTGTCTTTCTTACATCTGCAGACATTCACGTACCGTATGTCTAGGACAGAGCGATCAAAGGCCTGGCACCCGCACCCTAACCCCGAGTTATCGACGTATTTCTGAAAAGTGATCCATGTTAAAAAGTGGCCTCAAATTGCACCAACAACACTTCAAAACTATTGGAAAGACATCTTGGACCCTTGCAAAAACGGCATCCTATGCCAACATTCTCTCATTAGGCATTCTCTCTTTTGATTCATTCAGTACACCGGATATAGATACCTAACTTCAGTTTCGTAATACTACTGCTTTTTATTGTGGCTGTTGACAGCATCCGTTCTACAAAGCGTTGATCGACAATGACCCGAAGGATGATTTTCACGTCAGCGTAGTCGACACAACGCCTCAGCTGTACAGGTAGACCGAGGCTGACGCTTTAAATACATTCGCTAGGGGCCACTACGTACACGGTGCTCAAAGTGACAGATTAAAATTTAATGCAGGACGCAGATTACACAGTTGCCGCTTAAAACGTCTTGCATAACGTAGGCCTAAACTGGCATATGGAATAATAGTTAACATAAAAGATGTAAGATGGCAACGATCAGCAGCAGTAATTGTCATTATAGTTTAGAACAGTTTTTTTGGCCGACCGCACTTAGCCTAAGTAGGCCTAACGGTCAAGCTTATGGTACGAATTTGTCTAATGTCTGTCTGTCTATCCGTCGTCTGTCCGTCATCTGTCACGGATGTATTGTGGCTAAACGCAGGTCGTAGGAAAACTTTTTACACGAATAATTAGTTTTGTGTCATAAATATAGGCATGCAAAATTTCAGCGATTTAGTGCAAGGGAAACATTTTCAAATTTGGAGTTGAATCGAGGGGGTAGAAATGTGCGTTTTTCAACGGAAAACTGGCCATATATCCGAAACGGTGAGAGATACGGCTAAGCTAGGTTACTATTAATCACTAATAGGAAGTGGCATACGCCCTTTCAGATGAAATGAAAATCATCGACCTTGGATGACTTTGAAGGTCACTGACAACCATTACTGTCGGCTATTCTAACGACAGCTGGGCTTCTTGTAGTTTCACATTTCAGTGTGGCTGTAAACCATTGGCGCCTACAAAGTCTTCTCTTAGGTGCGAGTGTCGAATGAGCTTGAGAAACTGACTTTAAACAAGTGTACAAAAAACTGCACATGTTTTTTTTCATAGTCGACACATTACGACGACATCATGACTTATCGCTAATTGTCATGTCGTTCTTATACAGTTTGGAATCATTTTTATTTATTTAAAAACAAAAGTTAGTCGGCCTAGTAGTTTTCCTGATGCTATATTTTCGCTAGGTCTTAAATTACGAGTATATACACTATAGTTTTATGCGACGCATTTAATAGGCCTATGCTTATAGCACTTTGTCTTGTGTCACTGTTATTAAGAGTATCGGATGCAAGCGGAAGACTGCAGTTTGAGCACATCAAAGGTGGTGACGTGAAGAAAAGCGACTTAGATCGGAACGTAAGTACTTAAAACTCCTAACAAAACAAAACAACATTGAAAAGTTTATTACATTTACATCAAACTATTAAATCGTTCTTGCAGCATTCTTTTTAACACTTACTGCTGAAAGCTTGTGATCAGGTGTGCTTATCATTGCCTTATCTCTTTATTCGCCGATTAAGCTAGTTGGCAACGCAAACAATTAAACGCAGACATTATTAACTCAAAAAACACACAATAAAATTTGACAAGAAATTTGAGCTAATGCTCACGAGACGCGCGAAAGCCTATAGCAGTTCCGGTTTAGTAGTTTAGCTGAAAATTGGGCTGTTCACGCTAAGTTAATATACAAATATTAAATTCTTATTTGGATCGCATAACGATAGTTCCGTGGCGCCACCTTGTGAATGATATAGACTTGTGTCGCAGCCTGAAATCGCCAAAAATTCATAAAACCCCCTATTTTGGCGTTTAATGTCATTTAAGGTCATTGAATTCGGCGCCAATCGAGAGCCAGTGATTAATAGTAACCTAGACCCTATCTCGCAGCGTTACTGAGATACAGCGACTTATCATCATCATCATCATCAGTTTTATTTCAGGCACTTGGCCCATATACACATAAAACACATAAAAACATACAGCAAAACACACAAAACAAACACACAAATCATGCAAATACAGGTGTCTTATTGGCCAAAAATCGCAAATTTTGCCCACCCCCTCTCATTTAGCGCCCTCGTTCGGGGTGACCCCTTTTGAATTTATAAAAAAGCTTGAGGTTCCTGAAACTAGAGTCTTCCAGCAGCCGATGGTGAAGATTCGGTGATCGTAGCTTGCACCGCTTTTGACTGATCCACCCGTGTGACAGACAGACGGACAGACAGACGGACCGACGGACGGACAGAATTGCAATGACTAAGACGCGCTGAAAGCATAGCTGCTTTCGCGCGTAAAAATTAAATGCGGCGTAATTGAGACAAAGCAATGCTATAGTAGTCACTGTAGTCTATGTAGTCTATGTTAACACTGCGTGAAATGTTTGTGTATAAATGTGCAGGACGTGTTTATCTTGGATACTCAGAAAGGCTGTTACGTGTGGGTCGGCGGTGGCGCTTCTCCTGACGAGAAAAAGAACGGATTTCGATACGCTCATGTTAGCCGTTTAATTCACTTTATCACTAAGTTTTATTATTTTTTATTTACCCAAGTCTGCTACACAGTTAGTCTTTTCCACAAGTGTCAAAATCTAATTTGCAACATTTTGTGGGACACCCATCTTTGGCATACTGATTGTAACGGTTTAGTTTAAGCATATAATTTATCAATAGGCTTAAGTGAAGTCAGTGCCGGCGTTAGAGAGTTGGAGCCCCCCCCCACAAATACAAGTGTGAGGCCCCTATAATAAGGGGTATGGGGGCGGAGCCCCCAGCGGTGTCCAGAGGCAGAGCCCCTGGTCAGAGGGTCAGGGGGGCGAAAAACAGTTTTGGCTTTTGGACGTTCACTGCAAATCGCAAATTTGCCCACTTTTAAAAAAATTGAAACGCAAAAAATCAGATACAATTTGTGTTGTCTTTTCAAAAAAATGACGTTTATAGGCCGCAATACGTTACAGATTACTGTACAGTAATAAAAAGTAATAGACATGTTTATTTTGGGTAAACTTTCTACATGTTTATTTATTTTATATTTTGAATATACCGGGTGGCCTATAAAAAACGTCCCGAAATTCGCGCATTTATAACGGCGCGTATACTACATGGAAATAAATTTTATTTTGCACATTTGTAGATCAATGTGTACTCTTACTTACTTATAAATTCTAGCGATGTCATTAATGACACCACTGAATGCCGCTTAATGACGTAAGGCGCATTAAAAATCGAATTATCTAAAGACAGCATTCCATCACACCGTATCAAAACAAATCAAAATTTTCTTCCAGACAACACGCCTGATTCAATCATCTTACAAAAATGGACACCGCGTTCGGCAGATATGACTCTGCTAGATTTCTTAGTTTGGGATGTCTTGCAAGAACTTGTCTATGAAAAAGGTGTAAACAGTTTGCGAACTTCAAAAATCTTCAGAATGTTATCAGAGATAAATGGCATGATGTCAACATTAGACATTCATAATCAGAAAAGCCATAAAGCAGTGAAAAAAACGTCTAGCAGCAGTGGCAAGGGAAAATGTAGGACCTATTCAGCACATTTCTGATATCAGCTGATTGATGACTCGGCCTACTGTGACGTTCTGGTGTAGCCCGCGTACGAGCGGCAACGTAAATGATGAGCCGCTTGCATAATTTGCTTTATGATGTGAAACACTATTTTGCTTGTTATCTCGGCTAATATGGAAGTGTTTTAAGCGAAAATTTCTACACATATTCGAGTATGTTTGCTTACGTGCTTTTTTTATTAATTTATTTTGACTACTCCGCTGCATAACGCACGCAAATGTTCGGGACGTTTTTTGGGGCCACCCGGTATTTTTTAAAACACTAGAAAATTTTTTTCACACCTAGCATGAAGTCCCTGAGCATACGTGAGGCTCCAGGCCGGGGAGTACGGGGAGCCTTTCCGCCGGCTCTGAGTGAAGTTAATATGCAACTGTACGTATGTGTGTACTAACTGTCGCAGCGGCGGCCGGTGTATTTTGCAGTGAACGATAAGTAATCAATTAAACTGCATGTTGATTGCAGGAACATCTGATGAAGACGGCAAACCCATTGAGACAGATTGTGCTCATCAAGCAGGGTCAGGAAAACAAGGACTTCAACATGGCACTAGCAGCTTGAACCACTCCCACCTGCTAGACGCCGTTACCATAGTGACTGCTGTTGCTATAGTAACTCATGTACATGTTATTAACAATAGGCTTCTTTGCTACATCATCGTCGTTTTGGTTGCCTTATAGCTTTTTATTAACATTAGGTATGTCAAAAGTAATAAACGCATTTTGCTTTCTAGTTTCCTCAAAAATATTACCACATAGCTGATTGATAGGTATATGCTGATGTTCGTATAATGAATAGTTTTTAACACGGTAAGAGAAACACGGTATTAACATTGTAGAGTGTAGGATTCTTTATACATACTGTTTCATGTTTACTCAAATGCTAGCGTTATTTTTGAGTCCCCCAAATCAACCAATAACAGCAATCGCCTATAAAAAAAGTCTGTATCTAAAAAAGTAGTGAATAATAAATCCTTCTTTGTAAATGTTGTAAATTGTGTGTACAAATGTGCTACATTTTCGTTGATATATAATTTTTCTCAGGGGATTGTCTTATTACCACACCCAATATTTAACAATTATACGTAAAAAAACTGCAAGCAATTCATTTAATGTTGTATCAGCGCTGATGTAAAATGGCAAAAACTAAAAAGTATATAAGCACGAAGTAATGTATTAGTTTAGACATTTAATTTGTTTTCACTAGCCAGATATAAATGTCTTACGCTAATGCATAATGTTTGTGCTTATATTTTTTTAATTTTTGCCGTTTCCCATCAGAGCTAATACACGGTGTTTCATAAAAGGACCCCTTTTTGTTTTTTTTCATAATTTACTCAAATTATGAGCAGTTTACATGAAACTTTTACCAGTTGTAGCTAAGGAAATACTAATTCGAAATATTTGAACAAAATGTAGTAGTTGATTAAATGTTCTTTGCTAGCCGTGATGTAACGGTGACGTCATAATGTGTCACAGGCACAAACTTGCTTGTCTGCTGTCTATTGCTACCCTGCTACGATGGTGAACTAAATCTGGCTCGCTTATGAAAAATGCTTATCGTGTCAGCACTGAGCAACATGGAAACATGAAATCGGTCGTCCTGTGATCCAAAAACTCAACATCTTGCAAGCTCGGTGTGATAGTGCACTGTCTTGCTCGAACATGTGAAAACCAACTATCCCCACAGACACGTAAATTCGATTGCTTTGTACGTTTTTGTGGCTGCAACTGTAAAACTTCAAATATTTGACACAAACGAACCAGATTTTTCACCACTGAAGCAGAGTAGCAACTGACAACACCAATTGGGATTAGCCTGTTTGTACCCGTGACACATTATAATGTCAGCGTTACATCACGACTAGCAAAGACTATTTAATCAACTGCTATGTTTTGTTAAAACATTTCGAATTAGTATTTACTCAGCTACAACTGTTAAAAATTTTATGCAAATTGCTTATCATTTGAGTAAATTATGAAAAAAAACAAAAATGGGTCCTTTTTATAAAACACCGTGTACAACATTAAGTAAATTGCTTGCAGTTGTTTCATATATAATATTTGCGGTTTTATTAAAATTTGAAAAATCACTGAAGACAGCTCTATTGTACACATCAACAACAACAACTACTACTACTACCTCCAGCATCTTAAATTTTGTTATTTGTTTAATATAATGGCAAGGCTTTATGTGGGGTCACAAATTTAGTCTACTATTTACATACCAACTTTCGTGCCGTCGCCATGTTAAATTTCATTTTTGTAGGATTTTATGGCCTAACTACATGTAGAACGTCAAACTTTGCTCGCATATAAAATTCCGTGCAAGTACGTGCAACAGCAACTAAGTTATGAGCGATAAACGGAATTCAAAATGGCGGCCGCCGCCATCTTGAATTTATTATTTTTGTCGATTTTGGTCACACGATCTACTTCTGGTAGCAGCCGACGACATTACTGAAAAAATTTCATTAATCTACGTCAATCGGTGGCTGAGTTATTGTTGTTTGTGCAAAAGTCCAAGATGGCGGCAGCCGCCTTTTTGGATTTTTAAAAAATACTTTAACATGTGTATGTAGGAGCCCAAACTTAATAGACATGCCAAATTTCGTGTAAAGGCATGCAAAAGTAAACGAGTTATAAACAATAAATAAAATTTAAAATGGCATCATCTTGAATTTATTATTTTTGTCCACTTTGATCACACAACCAAGTTCCAGTAACAGCAGGCTACATTAGTGCAAAATTTCGTTAACCCATGTCAATCGGCTGCTGAGTTATTATTGTTTGTGCAAAAATTCAAGATGGCGGCTGCTGTCATATCAAATTTTATTTTTGTTCAATATTTTGGCATGTACGAGGTATGTGTGTGGGACCGCTAACTTAATATGCATGCCAAATTTTGTGCAAAAAAAAGTTAAATAGTAAACGGGTTATAAACGATAAATGAAATTCAAAATAGCGGCCGCCGCCAACTTGAATTTATTATTTTTATCGATTTTAATCAAATGGTTTATTTCCGGTGACAGTCGTCCACATAAATGCAAACTTTCATTCATCTACATTAATTTGAGGCTGAGTTATTGCTGTTTGTGCAAAAGTTTAATTTTTTTAAAGTTTAGATATACTGTTCTCCAAGGTAGTTAAAAATAGTTCAACTAAAAGTTTAGATACTATTTTTAGTTTCAAAAAATAGTTAAAAATTAAGTGAAAATAAAAAGTTTGTGTCTATTACTGGAAATTTATAAAATTCTATTAAATTTTACTTTAACGGAAAAGTATAAAATCACAGAAAAATCGATCGTTTAAGTGATATCGATTTAGGGCTTTTAGGTCACATCATCGTTGGTCTGTTGCAGCAGTATCCAGCACGGTTCAAGGCAAAACTATAGTAATGTAACATATAGTAATATGTTTGATACGTTTAATTCATGTTAACGTTCGCCCGCTTTTTGTTCTTTGCTTGTTTATCTTCTTTTTGTAGTACGCTGTCAGTGATTGAGGAATATAGTTGAACATTTTTTTGCCGTCGAGCCACAGGTGCCTGCATAATGCTAAACATCTCTCATCTGAACTTCCCTTATCCTCGACCTTGCCTCTGACCTCATTAGGTGCACCTGCAGTGCTGCGGTGCGTATCGGACAAGCAGATTTGAACGAAGCAGGATACCTGTTTAGCCAGCCGGCCGGGCAGCAAGCGATCCACCCGGCGCCTATTCGCAGTACGATAATTTCGTCTTTCGACGTCTTATTCGTACTCTATCATCAGCATGCGTACGGAGGATATCAGTGCGAAGCTTGTTGGCGAATTCTACAAAAGTCTAATGAATTGGTGCCAACGATTATCAATCACACGGCATGAAGTCACCGCCGGGTCGATCGCGATCATGATCTCCTCGATATGTAGCCTAACCCGCCAGTAAATCTGAAGAAATTTGCCTTGGAACTGAGCGAAAAGTAAAGCCATTGTTTTGTGACAACATGAACTGCAGTTACCGGTGATCTCGAGAGATTTGCACCCTTTTTAGTCATTTATGTGTTTACGTTTTATGTTTTGTCTGTCACTGGCATACGATTTTTCGATGTGCAGACACTGCAAAGATTTCCATTTTTCGCTTGTGCCATTTTTCAACGTCTGCATTTCTGCATTGACCAGTAGTATTGACTGTATTAAGGTCTGACAGTAAATGAGTCTTGACTCTTGACCATTTTGTCAACGATATTTGCCTTTAGCACATTTCGAAGATTTCTAGCAATTTTGACATTTGCAACCTATTTCAACAAAATGCAGCAGCATTTACACTGTCTGCAAACCTGATTAAATCGTGCGGCGGTCTGTGCACATCATATCGGTGTCAGGCTGTGTCGTCGCCGCGTCAGCGGGCGTTCCAGTCTCGGTATATCGACGACCAACAACAATATCGTTAAGTACGCTGTGTACATCCTCGTCATCGTCATCATCATCATGAGCAGCAGCAGCAGCAATAACCCGGCGTCGTACACGCAATCTGAGCGGCAAGGTGATGGGGCGTGACCGCTCGTCGAAACACTCGCTTGCTCGCCAATATTAGAAACAGTTTCCTGATTACTTTGTCCTCCGGTCCAGTCCGTCGATCTCCCGTCGTTATATTTTTGCTGTTCGTCCGTCGGTCCGTTCACGCCCAGATGTCAACGAGCACCGAGCTATTAACTCCAGTGCGCTGTTATTGCGTTCTGCGTGCGTATTGCGTTCACATCGTTTCAGCGACGATCAAACTTACACATAACAGCTCGTCGACCTGTTGTAACTTTGCTGTACCTCGAAACATGGTTATTGCGATATCGATATGATATGATATGTAATGGACGTTTGCTGTCTGCAGCAAGACTGTCTGATAATCGAAAACGCTGTAAGCCCGATCAGTCGCCGCCATGAAATGCCATAGGCCAATGACTGGTGCACAAACGCTAGTAATATTTGCACGACTAAGTCTTATATAACTCGTATATCGCACACTGTTAGGCCTACGCTGTATATTATCATTATTATCGCGACTGCGTGAACCCAATGATGCAGCTATAAGTCGAACTGTCTGTGTCGCTCTCATAGTTCGATCTGCTCCATAGACCATAACGATACACTGCAATGTCTACTGTTGCATTTATTTCTGTTACACAGACAACTTTATTTGCCACTTGAATTGCTAAAAAATAAAAATATCAATAACTAATTATATCGTAAACTAGACTAGACACAATGATCAAACAGTACGAAAACTTACGAAAGACGTTTTTCATACGATCAATGCTTTACTATTACGCTTAGGCTATATGACGAAAGCATTAACTGGGTAGGCCTAGTTAAAAGTTGATTCTGTCTTTGAGAGATACAAAGAAACTGTCATAGACCTATATGACAACGAAATTATTATTATTACCACTATGACTACTAGATCTATAAATAATTTGGCCAAAAAATGATTTACTAGACACGTAGCTGTATATATATATATAGTCTAGGGTATAAAATACGTGCGACGTAACGTAATAGATTTATCGGAAGCAGTTAATAACTTAATACTGACAGTCCGCTAGCCGCCATGAGGCGTATTAATAATCGTGACACGTGGTCGGTCTCGTAGCGAGCATTGCTCAACATCGAACGCTTTAAGCTGGGCACGGCTGATCATGTCGCCCCCTTGCGACTGTCTTTGTTCGCCGGCGACGACGAACACTTCAATTTCTGCTTGCTGCTGCTGCTGCAGTCCGCCGGCAATAACCGAGGGCGCCCGGCGCTGTGCTAAGCCGGGCTGAGTGGCCGACCATGCCTACTAGTCGGTCGACTCGACGGTCGGTGGTTGTCGTCGTCCGGGAATTGTTAATTTCGTTCGCTCGTCGCGACCAGATTTTCCTCCACGAACAGAATTCGTTTAGCATCCGTCGGTCGAGAAGCGGTGTTGTGCGACCTGGGACTCAGACACTGCGGCATCGACAACACGACGTTGAGCGGTAATCAAAGATCAATGCGACGCCCGTACTGCTAATGTGATCCGCCGTATTATCGTCCCCCAGTTGTGTAGACAAGGTCCACGTCCATGCAGAATGACATCCACGAAGATAAACTCCCAACTAACCTGCCTAGAAACGTTTACACGACACCCGGGTACCGTGCTTCAATCTGTTAATGCTGATGCGTTGGTAGTTTAGAGCTAGGAAAACAACTGAAAGTACCGATAGTAGATTCAGATTAGACGAAATGATTTGACACCCATGTGACCCGCACGCATATAACAACAGACTCTGATTTAATTAAGTCATGACCAACTGTATGTATTTAAAAATGCACAAGTTATATATCTGCAATAGATGTGTTCGAATCTTAACAACTTTGTTGCCCGTGACTGAAGCAAACCGGAAACGCCCGAAAGTCTTTCGTCATAACCGCTTGAGGAAGCTATTGAATGTTACTTGATGGAAGGACAAAGTGAGAAACAAATCCATAAGGGACACTACAAGACAAGACATGTTGGAGACCAGGGTCAGGAAGAGACGACTAGGGGCCTACACGGGTTTGATCATGTTTAATGCATGAAAGACTTAAGAAAGAGCTAAGCTGGCACTTCACTAAATATCTGAAACGAAGAAAAAAGAAGGTCGACTGCGCATTATTTGGAGGGAAATACTGATGTAGGCTATGTAAATATCATGGGACGACATCTGTCTCAAGGCATTTGCCGGAGAAAAGTGAAAGGCATGTACTGCCCAATGTGCTTGTCTATTGCTAAGATGTGCTAAGATCTAAGGTAAGGTGTGTTTGATCAATCATATAGCAATAGTCAACAAGTTCATGTTTAACATCGGCAGATAGATCTCATGCTCTGCGTACTACCTCTAATCACTTAATACTCTTTCTCCTCCCGACACCAATTTCAACTCCTACTTGAGGCACTGCCCGAGTACCACTGCGTATCACAGCCCCAAAACGGCCACCCACACGACTGCTGTCAATTTATCGGCGGTTCTATCGTGGTCGTAATTGTTTTATCATCGTTACGCCGTACACGTCTTAATGGATTAATGCGCATGCGTCGCCCGCGCTATTTCTTCTTCCGGGTCGTGCCGAATGTCCTTCCGGCAAGTCAGTGCAGTGATGCGACGCTAAGTGAATAAGTGATGCACCTGAGCAGAATATTGCACGCGCGCACACCTACTCACTAGCCAAACGATATCCTTTATACACGAGCAATCAATGTCTTGCAGATAATAGGTCTACAAATCGTTTTCGTTGACAGTTCGCAAAAGTAATTAAATAGACATTAATTGTTGTTGTTTTGACTTTGTGACGAATAAAGTTAAAAACACAGCCATGGATGTAGCTGTTTAGTATACTAATGAAAATGTCATGCAACAATATGGGGGCAAGGGTGCCCTGTAAACTTGGTACACACTAGGCCTACTTTCTTACATAAACTGGAAGCTTTGGTAGACAAACCCGGACAAGAAAGCAGATTATAACATTGCCGTCAGATCAACTGCTAATACGCAAGTCTTTGCAAACTCAGAATTTGGCCGAGACAGTAATATCGAAACGGTCAAGTAGTGGTACTGTGTTATGAACTGTCTAAAAGTCATGCCAAATAAAGGATCGAGAGGGAGACAAAAATAGGAAGCTTACACTTTCCAAATGTAGCGGAACTGTGTAAGGAAGTTTTGCCAATGTCGTGACCACCCTTTGGCGCTTCACTCCCAGAAAAACTGGCGCAAACACTGCTATAGCTTAAGTACTGTCAGACTAGCATCAGCCCTGTCCGTCTGTTCGCATCCGAGCTCTTCCACAAGATGGCAGTATCAGCAGCAGCAGCATCAGCGCAGACGCTGAAGACGATAACGATACGGCACAACGAGGGGATGATGGAAGAGGCAAATGCAACGCGAGATAAACCGGTAACACGTGGTTGACATGAACTCTGACCTGCCTCATGTGACTGTTCAGCACTGCTGCGATATTAATGGCAGAGCTTTGGCAATTAATCTCGGTAATGCGGACGCTCCGTTATCGATAAAAGCGCCATTTGCTGCTGAAACTGCAGCGTAAATTTACCTTGCAGCGTAGATTTTTCACGCCGGTGGGCGGCTAGCAGCGGTGACTGAGTCGAACCAGGATCCGCAGCGACTTAAGAATCTGTGGACAATGGGCCGACTGGACATGGATAAAAAATTTACCGTTTCATTGCAAAAACCGCACCCTGATATACAGAATTTGTCTTCGTGTTTTATGACTTAGCTTACTTCGTTTTTTTATTACTCACCGCAGCGTCTGCTGTGTTATAATCGTCCATAATCTTATTATAGTTATAAGAGTGACGATTGAAATGCGTCTTGCGACTGTTTATAACACGCACATCCACACAGAACACACTTTCGATCACAGTCATGAAATGAGAACGTTTTGACACGGTATGGAGTTTATTGTGACCTCGTTTTAGGCTCGTTAGACTCGCATGATACATTCTAGAGACCGTAATGAAAAAAATACTCATTCCGTGATATATTTGAAGTAATACACTACAGTATACAGTGTATAGGCCTATCACTGCTGCGAATCGTCGAGTATGAAGACTGCTGCTATCTATTGCTGTGTAATAAACCATAAACTTAGCTGTCTCCTCGAAATCTTCTTTTTCTCCTCCTTCTTCTGTGTAGGCCTAGCACTCTTTTGCGAACTATGAGTGTGAGGAATGACTGGAGGAGGAGTCTGTTGGCATAAAATCTTGAATGAATGCAGATTAGTTAGCGAAATTGCGGCATTGGATAATCCGATTGGATGATCCGCAGACGACAGGAGTCTGACTACAGTGGATCATGACGGTCGACCGGTGCTCGCTCGCGCCGACTGGCATCACCTCGAAACGACGACGCCACGGTCCATCTAATCGTCGGCGACGACCGCACGCTGAGCCACGTCAATCTCGACCGCTTAATTCTTCGTCCCCAGTGGCGGGGGTTGGTCGGGAGGACGAAATTGGTCGGCGTCCGGCGCCTGACACGGAGCGTACGGCCGTGACTGGCCGTCTGTGATATTTGGTCTTTATTGATGCCTGCTGCTGCCCGTAGCGCCGACGAGCGATAATTGTGCAGCCAAAGCATTCCTCGCACACACATTAACTGTGTTGACACTGCAACCGGACATTGCTGACGCTGGTCCATCAACTTGTTGGAACGACAGATGTAATTCGGCGTTTAGTCGTTTCGTTCGCTTTCTTTCGGCCTGCCGGTCGTGCAGCATCGTTGCACCTGACTCTATTACTCTACATAAGCGGTGTAATGGGTGTTAAATCTCCCAGTGGAGCCTTTTCAGCAAATGAAGGTCTTTTTCGATGCACTTTGACGTCAGAAAATAGACTGTATAAAGCATTCACAGAGACATCTCATAGGCTACTGCTGAAAAATAATGAAGCAAAAGCACGAAAATTCGCATCCCTTTATCTTAAGTATAGCCTATGATACTGAGCTATCGCTTTTACTCTAAAAAGTATCGTCGATTGGGAACCACATCTAAGTATAAAAAAAATTGTATGATACTCTAGATTTATTGCCATATGCATTGCTAAAATAAAAGGGGATCTGCATTTGTAAGTTGTCACATTAGGCGTTGACGTTTTGACTGACACGCAGTTAAGACATGGCGGCTGGCGACTGTCATTATGAACTTGCAATACTGCCTGAGTTAACGTAAAATTGGAGGCCGGCCATCACTATACGCAGGTAAACTATTCATTTCTAGTGCCGCTGAGGATAGGAGGCTGAGTTGGCCTATATACAGTAGTACAGTATAGCTGCAGTAAATTAGCAGCGTTCAATCACGATACACGAGTTGGACGATCTAACAGTAGCACTGCATTACAGCACCTATAAAGCAGTAACTACATGGATAATTGCCGCCGACATAAAGAGCAAAACTTCACCGGCCAGTGCATGCTTGCACGCGCGATGATGTGAAGCGTGTCTGACGAGTAGACAGGCAGAAACACGCGTCCGTCCGTCGGTCGAATCAGTGCAGTCAGAAGCCATGGCTAATGCAGTCAATCGGTCGCGGCGTTACTCCGAGCTGCAGTCGCTCAACGATAAAATTGTTATTGGCCGCCACCGTCGTCGTCGTCGTCGACATTATCGCCCGACCCGACCTCTTTGTCACCTCGCAAAGCGATTACTCGTCGCCGACGACGCAGTCAAACGACCATGAAACTGACAGATTTAACTACTTCGCGGCTATACACTCACCCACCCATGATCTCTGCTGTTTTTACATTAACGCTACTAACGCTACGATAACGCATAACGTAATCTCGGAATCGCGCAGACGAGTAGCCAGATTTTATGTAGCCTATGTTTGTCACTATAATCAGTGCAGTAAAAAATCAACTAGAAACATACAACAAGTCTTAAATAATTTGATAAAAACGGAATCGCTGCCGCCAGTCCATGCAACTGTCGTTTTTGTTCGCTAGGTGACGGCAGCAATTTGCAAATCATGCATGTTTTGATTGGAGCCAACGTCGTACTTGCAAAAAATGCAGATGCACGAATGTGACAGACGACAGACAGAAAGACCGCACTACGGAAAAATGTGTAGCTATAGGCGTAATTGATTGCGCTGCAAGAAACGATTGCGCCTGAAAGAAAACACTCAGCGTGGTCGGAGTCGACTGGAAAAGCTTTAACGCCGACCACAAAAAAATCCGGGGGTGGATGGGTAGACTCTGAAGGCAGAAAGGAGACGTCGGTGCTGTTTTGACGTGATTTAGCTCGAAGGCGCAAAATCAGAAGATCGAAAATTTTACCCTTTTTCCTAATTTTTGGAAGGGGTTAGATAGGTATCAAGTTTGTAAGAAGGAAAATGGGCATCTGAAC
>Ga0209367_1004691_pt1 | contig 18930 bp, 12 predicted proteins | sample WorMetLIZISLAND2_FD_187412 | JGI IMG/M metagenome (GOLD analysis project Ga0209367, IMG submission 187412) | Marine gutless worms symbiont microbial communities from Max Planck institute for Marine Microbiology, Germany - Olavius geniculatus... ... | reverse complement strand
ATATATATATATATATTAATTTTAGCTGTGAGGGCCGAAAGTCGCGTAACGGTACAGTATAGCCTATGAATTTTATTTCTTCAGTACATCTGTTAAAAATTTCACGCAAATTGATCAACATTCGACTGAGTTATAAAAGAAACAAAAGGGTGCCTTTTATGAAACACCGTGTAGGATCGTTGTAGTTCGCACACTGGTAAATATTGTATAGTTGTGTCGTGAATTTTGAGCAGATGACAGATATTGCTGAGCCTCGCGTATTTGCTAAGACCAGCTGCAGCTGGGCAAATTCAGGAATGTTATGCGTGAAATGAAGTGAACTAAGTGCGCAATGAAAAAAAAACAATCTCCTGGGAAATAGCAGCAGCTTTTTTCACCAAATTTATAGCATTTAATTGATTCAAAGTTTTGATGAAGTTCATTCGCCATGACAGGCAGTCAGACACAATACAAAAAAATACAAGGCAAACGAAACAATACAAAAGAATGATACAAAAGACAAATCAGTGAGTCGAGATAGGCCTTACACAACAGTGAAAAACCAACTATTACTCGAAAGCTAGTCATCAACCAGTATCATAACAAATATCAAACATCTTTTGTAGTTTAACTACTGAACTCGGCAATAAAATAACATCGTAAGCATACACAATGCAACCGATATATTTATCACATGACTCACACCTTAACGCAGCTTTTTCTAACCATAGATGTAAAAAACATTTGTTTATTTTTTATAAAGTTTTTAAAAAAAATGTTTATTAATTTTTTTAATAAAATAATGTTTTTTGTATATTTTTCATGTTTTAAAATTTTTTTAGTGTTTTTGTGCTTTCTAATGTAGTGGTTTTTATTCTTGTTAAACATTAACGTACAAAATTACAAATGTGATTCATTTTTCATGGGCAAATTGTGTTCAGCTGTTTTCGATTTGTACGTTCAGTACATTCCGGTTTTTAGTCTTTACATACGGTAGGTTTTCGTTTTTAATATTAACTGAGTTAAGATATTTTTTGCGTATATAATGGCCAAAAAGGGGCGATTGGAAACATCTGCAGTTTAATGCTTTTTATGCATGTTATGCTTGTTTATGCGTGTTTCATGAAAGTGAAAAAACATGTTTTTATGTTTTTTTATTTGCAAATCAATGTTTTTAACATTTATGTTTCTAACGAGAAAGAACTGCTGACAACACACTACCTTGTCTGACTACATCTGACTTACTATTTGAAGGTAGAGTTGCAAATGCAGTGAATTCTGTCACCAAATTTACAGCATTTACAGAGGAAGATTCGGACTATGTCTACTGCAAAGTCTGTTGAAACAAATCACATAATTCAATAAATACAGCGGCTTAGTTTCCGTTTTAAATGTTCATGGAAAACCAAGCAAACTTACGTGTAGTAAAGTTTTTTTTTTATTAACAGCTTAAACTTTAAACCAACGCAGCTTTTGTCATGAAGAAACGGACACCATCAACACAGTCATGTTCAACATGCCCACACTTCACTGCAATGATCGAAGCTGATCGTTTCAGAAACCAGTAATGGGCACAATTTTTGTGGGCCTACTTCTGGTTAATCTATAACTACTTTTCAACTAAAACAATCAGCCACATTCTTATTTTAACTGTCTTACAATGTTAGTCAGTCATAAAATGGTTAAACATTAAAAACGGTTGACATTCTGCAGTTCAGGTCCCTCATTTAGCCTACTAAAGCAAAAATAAAATTGCTGTCAGTTTATTTGCAGTTTGAACCAAATACAGTACATACTGTACAGCCGCTACAGCGTACCTGACTGAGTAAACTTATATTTAATTATTAGGTGAGCACTCAAAGACTGACAAAAAAACTGTCAGTTTAATCTAGCACATAAACTAAAAAGAACTGAAATGTTTAAAAGAAAAATGAAATGAGAGATACTAAGAATAGAAATAGTCTTAAATGTAAAACTGACAAAATTCGAAAAATGACTGAAGTTAAGACAACTAAAATAAGAAAAAACTGAAAAGGTAAGAAATGAAGAATAATAAGTTTACGTTTGTGTTTACTACTTTTTACTTGTGTGTTATTTTCTTTTGATGTGTTACGTGGTATTTGTTTATGCAGTGTCGATACATGCACTAAAAGAACACTAAGTCTTGTTGAGAGTCGAATACCACAAACACTTCAACTAGCAATTCAAATTAAACCATGTCAAATGTTTAAAAAATGTTACAATTAACTCAATTTTAGCGAAGTTTTTAGTTACCGTAGTAACTAATGTTTTCTTAGTAATTTCTTTCATAAGTTAAAACTGATAGTTTAATAAACCATAGTTAAGCCTAAACTACTGTTAGTAATTTTCTAAGTAGTCCAACTTTTGCCCGTCACTGTCCGAACTTCAAAGCAGTCCATGCAAAGTATTATGTACTAGGCCTATCTTCCAGTTTTATAGTCCAGTCGGTAATTATAATTACTACATGACGTCTACGATGCTGCAAAAGATCATTCTCCCTTACGCTGTGCGTGGCGGGTGGGCAATCAGCGCGGGGCAGATAGAAGCTTGCTAAAGCGCGCATATAATCACGAGCACCCAGCGCTGGTCCAGTATAACACGAAGTCGTTTGACTGGCAGACAGACAACGCCACCAACGGCGATGAAGACAATCTGTCTTCTCGTCGTCTTTCTACAGTCCGTCTACGGTAAGCTGATTTTTACAGCACTACACGTGCCTGAAATTAGTTTACAAAACCTAAGAAAGTTCAGCGTTTAACGTAATTATGCAGCTGTTAGATGTAGGTATTGTTTGCTTTCTTTTAAATCAAGCAAATGCTTGCGGAGAAATTGCTTATTGAACTAGAGGGGGTATTTACGAGCCACTTTGTAGGCCTACATACATACATTATTTGCGTTTTAAACAGGTATTTTTATTTTGCAATCTTCAGTGATTTTTATTTTCATCGAAACAAAATTTGCAATAGCACAAAAATGACCTTCAAGTACTTCAAAGTAGTTAAAAATGGCCGGAGATGACTCGTTACTGCAGTGTTTTAGTAGTAAAAGTAACAAGAACTAGAAAACAATAATAGGCATATTAGACCTAGGCCTACAAAATATTGCGAAATTTTATCACTAATACCATCTACGAAAATGTCTACAAATAATTATAGCAAATATCGGCCAGTAAAATTGTCGTATCGCAGAAACGGCGTGAGATATAGGCCTAGGGTCCTATGGACCGCGGCCTAACTTGTCAGGGATCAAAGGTTGCATGTGCGTTTTCGCTTTGTGTTGAAACTAACGATCCTTCCTATAGGCGCCGGAAACACGTGCCCCAGCCTTTTCATTGGCGCCTCGCTGGGCACTGGGAGCCAGAAAAGAGTGTTAATGTGAACGGAAAAGAAGTCAAGTCGAGCAGATTGCGTTGAGATCAAATTAGTCAGCGGTGAAGTCGGCCAAAGGAAACAGAAAATAGGCTAACGTAGGGGGCCTATCGTCTTGCGTCGGTAGTTGCCAATGATGAGGGCGTCCGCCAGACAAAACGTGACTTTTAATTGTGCACAGGCCCTGCATGCGCATATACCCCGTAGACCACGAAGTAATGTCGCTGGTTTTCCTTTCCTTTCTCCTTTTTCCCTTTCGTTTTTTTTTGTTTTTTTTTCTGTAACTTTTGTTTGTTTTTCAGGATTTTTCCTAAAATTTAACTAAAGGATCAGATCGAAACGCTGCAGTAAAGCCTGAAAAAATTGTGCTTTCGGTTGCCGTCCGTTTGTAAAAAACATCGCGTTTTTCAAAATTTTTATCGGAGCGGCACTTTTCGCAGTTTTCGGTTTGTTTTAAAATTTTACTGTCAAAAATACTGTTTGCATATAGTCTGTTAATAACGTCCTTTACTATACTTAGTATACTCGCCATTACTGTGTCAACTGGAAGCAGGAGAATTATCTTCAGGCCGAAGTTCCTTCAACGGGGTCTGACATGAAACAAAGCCCCAGCCGCTGTTGATGTCAGAACATTCTGGGTATAAAAACACATTATGTTAGCAAGCTAGAAAGACTGACAGACTGCTGACGCAGCCGTCTAATTAACCCTAGTCAGCTGTGTCGCGAGTGGAAGTAAAAGGGCAACGAAGTTGCAATTCTTCGACATACAGCTACACAGTACATTATGGGTGCCTTTTGTTCTTTAATTTTTTTTCAAACTGGGTATTTTTAGCTTCAAGTCTGTAATTTTGATAAAAAGTTTCGGACATTTTTTTTTGGTTTTTGACAAATTAAAATTTAGGGTGACTGCTCTCCTGCCCTTTGCGACCACGCTACGTAGACCTTATTTAAATTATAGGCTTAAGCCTATAAATTTTTTTAAATGACTGGAAAAAACTCCCCCCCCTGTAGCCTACTTTTGTGATGGATTATTATTTCGCTTTAATCATTGTTCATAATATGTTATTCCATGACCTACCTGTTGCTCCTACACTGTAAAAATAGATTTGTAAACCTCACAAAATATTTTGTGAACGTCACAAAATTATTTGGTAACGATTTACTTACAAAATCATTTTGTGAATTTCACAACAGAATTTGGTCAATTCATAACAAAATGTGTATTGTAATCTTAACCAAACGTTTAATTGTTGCTAATACCAAATGCTTTTGTGGAGTTAAAAAACCTGCTTTGGTAAATCTTACAAAATGTGTTATGTAAATTTCACAAAACCGATTTGGTCAACTAATAACAAAAATGTGTTTTGTAACCTTAACAAATGGTGTTTTGCTAGCATTACAAAATATTTTTGTGGTAATAACAAAAATGTTTCGGTAACTATGACAATTGATGTTGTTATTACATTTGCTTTTGTCATTTAAAGTAAGACATTGCATGTGGAAATTATATGGTATTAATTGACATGTGCTGTTATTTTGCATTTTTGTTATTGAAGAACATATGTTTGGTTACCTTCATAGACTAGGTAGCCAAAGGTAACCAAATATATCTGCTGCAATAACAAAATGCAAATTAACACTACAAAATAATTAATACCAGATGATAGAAATTTTTACCACACACAGTGCAAGTCTCACTTTCAGTGCCAAAAGCAAATGTAATAACAACAACAATTTTACTACAGACATTCCTTTCGTTTTCCGTCATTTCCGTGTTTCCATGATTTTCTACTGTCCCTAACTATCACGAAATAAGTAGGCTACGTTTTAACACAGTTATACTCCGTTTACACGATCAAGCAAACATCGAGCAAATGCATTCAAAATACACGTGCACAACGTGTGTGCACTAATTGCTCGATGGCTGCTCGATGTTTGCTTGATGATTGCTTGATCGTGTAAACGGGGTATTAGGCTGCACATGCATAATACACTGCAGACTGTGTTTGTTTGATTGACAGCGAATATTCGCGTGCCCGACTCCAATGCGTTCGACGTCGACGACGCTCCGGAGGCGCACATGTTACCGGTTCAACTCGACTCACTAGGTGGCGTCAAGCGCGCTATGAGCATGCTGCGGATGGGACGAGCAACAGCATCAGCAGGAGGTTCTGCAGACGAGCAACTGGCTGCCAAGAAAGCAATGGGGATGTTGCGAATGGGCAGGACCAGTGTCGGGTAGACTACTTTCACTTCATGAATCATGACCTAATTTTGTCGCATGCGTGCCTGATCCACCCGTGTGACAGGCAGACGGACAGACAGACAGACAGACAGACAGACAGAATTGCGATGGCTAAGACGCGCTGAAAGCAGTTGCTGCTTTCGCGCGTAAAAACCAAGCGAAATATGCGTTGAAATAGGCCTATGCAAAAAAAATTGAAAAATCCCCATATTTATTGACCGTAACTTGGAAGCATGATTCTCAGATTGCAATGATTTTGGCATACAAGTAGGTATTTCTGACACAACTGGCTATTAAATGGTTGTCTTCTCACTGCATAGTCTATAGTAAACTTGCAACGCCAAATCGTGGCTCGGGTCTGTGCATAGCACCCATTTTCTAGCAGAACTCGTCGTCGATCGCGTTCATGACACAAGTAGCCTACGTTTAAACTTTCAACATAGTCTAGTGTGCATTTTGCCTTGTTACACTCGCATAATGCACTGTAGACCGTGTTGAAGCCTACACATTACTGCCTATAGGCCTACTGGTCCAGACCCTCTGGCTGGTTTTAAGGAACGGATTGAGCGGGTGACACCAACACCGGCAATTTAAAAGACATAGAGAGGGGAGAGGAGAAAGGGAGAGAAGAGGAAAGGACGGAAGGAGCGGGAGTGGATTATGATCCGCATTGGCAGCATGATGACTTGGCAGCCCTGAATTTTGCCAGAGTAAAAGCGCGTACAGAACGACGTAACTAAACTGAACTGAACTGACAATAAGTAAGCAGTAATGCATTACAGTAGGCACCGTCTGACGTACTAACTAACGTCTAACGGCGTTGGTGGCCTACGTACGTGATACGCTCACGCACGCGTCAACCAATCACCAGTGGGTTCGCCCTGCTTGCCCACGTCAAAAACTAAACCGTGTCAGTTCAACTTAGTTCAGTACTGTTCATCTATGTCGCCTTAAGTTAACAGAATTGCATGCAAAGTGGTCAAATGTTACAGGACAACATTGTGCATGCAGGGGATTGGAAGACAACAAGCGGGCAATGGGGATGCTTCGCATGGGCCGACGGCAACAACTGCCGTACAGCGAACTGTATGAAGAAGACAACAGCAGCAGCTACGCCGGTGACACCGGAGTCAAACGAGCAATGAGCATGCTACGAATGGGTCGGCGTGCTATGGGCATGTTAAGGATGGGACGACAATTACACCAGTCATCAGCCGCCGCTGAAAACGTCATCCCTATCAGCAGCAGCGACAAGAAAGCCATGTCGATGCTGAGGATGGGTTAAGATGCTGAACTATGACAAAGTGTCTGTGCGGAACAGTATAATAGCTGATCTAGTGGTGTCGCGGCCGGAGGTGGGGGCAGGGGGTGGAACTGCCCCACACACCCAAAATTCTGGGCTATCTGAAACTTGTCGGGAAAATCTTCATTCTGTGGGAAAATTGTCGTCCGAAAATGCAAAGTTGCGGCTGAAAACATCCCCACTTTGGAAAAATCGTTGGAAAAGTAAACTTTTGAGCTTTATAGTTTCTTCGGTCGGAAATGTGCAGTATATGTCGAAACATTGCAAGAACTTAATTTCTGCCCCGTCTGGACATTTTTAACTCACGGCGCAGCTGGGCAGATTCAGGCATCAGCAGACAAAGCGCCCCTATTGACCGACGTCGTCGGTTAAAAATGTAAGTGGGGCAGAAAGTTGCAACTTTCTGACACTGTGAGAAAGACTACAAATTTACGTCAGAAAACATCACATGTAATATGTGCTTGAAGTTTCAATTTCGTCCCTAAATTTTCAGAAAATGGCGTCTTTTCGGCCCCAAATGTTGCATTTTGAGACGACGTTTTCCGGCAAGACGAGACTTCAACGACATTTCTCCGACAGTCCAAGAAATAAGGGGGGGGGGAATTGTTCCCTGTTCTCCTGCCACGATGTCACTGTTAAACAAAAGTCGTCGCTACCGTATGCATTGGCGTATTTAGGGGACCGACCTGCCATGGCTCCTTCGGCCCTGTAAACTCGCTTAATTTTTCTTTCTACAATGTTACAACTTCTATCAGTTAGCGAAATGTTTTAGATGTTATGTGACTCCGTCTCTATACATTCCCATATTATTTTCTAAACACCCTATATGCCCTACTAACCGTATGATATAATACACACTGTTGGCAGTTTTTTTTCCTTTTTAGATTATTAACTTTTGGCCCAAATTTTATATGAAAATGCATGGAGAAAATATTTCAGTTTCAGGGTGCCCCCTGCCTTGACCCCTATCAAGGGGTCTTTTATTTCGTGGACCCCGCTGGGGACTCCGCTATCAGATCCTCGTTATAACCTCGTCCTGGGCGTTCAATCGTCACGGTCCGCCTAACTTTCGGCTAGTCCGCCATTGCTGCAGAATTCGTCGTAATGAGTATCCTCGTGTGACACGTTAAGCTACCAAAAAACTGCTTTACTCCATGACAAAACATGTTTCATATCAGATGCCGCCGTGACATGTTTTTAATAAAGAAAATAAAAATTTCAAAAATATGCATTGTCGTACATGGTTTACGTCCTTTAGCCTACTATTAGCCATTAGCGTTTTGTCGCAAAAGTTTGTCGACGTACGCTGGGTGATAGGAATTTGATGTCAAAAATAATTAATAGTTTTATGGTACAAAATGTTCGTTAAAAACGTAAAGACAGACATTTACATGCCTCAGTACTTCAAATTTATCTGATGATAGGGCCTATAATCTTAAATTGAGGTTTTATTAAATTTTTAAACTCATCCTATTTATAGGCGTGCCTACGCCACTTCGTCATGATAGACCCACGTATACAAGGTGTTTCATAAATGGGCCAATTTTTTGTCATAATTCACGTAAATGATGATCAATTAACATAAAATTTTTACCAGTTGTGGCTGAAGAAATACTAATTCAAACTAAAAATATGGGGCAAAGCCCAACGTGAAGCCGCCCGGCGCCGTAAGTCCGATTGGGGGACAGTTAAGGAGTTGAAATTTCGTTCGCAGCAAACTCAAGTGGCCTGAACGCAACTGCATTGTAATATACATGTATGGCAAGCGCAATGTTAAACCTGGGTGGTTCGAACTGAGACATCAAAACTTTGTTGTTTGTGAACACAAGTTCACCAATTTTTATTACTTCGACGTGGAATTGATCGTTGTTGTAAACGCCGTTTTCCATTCATCGATGTCTCTGTCCATTCTAGAGATATATGCGATCAAAGTCTAAAGTTGTCCAAAAACGCGCGAATTGTCGATGTTGGGTACGTCGAAATGAGCAAACACAACTTTGTGCTTGATAGACCAAAGTTCACCAGATATTTTTTGTTCAACGCGGAAGAAACAGTGGTTGATAACGCCTTGATCACTTTTCGATTTCTTAATCCATTCCAGAAATATTTGTGGTCAAAGTCGAAAGTTGTCTTAAATTGCGCCGAATTTTAGACCTTCCCAAATTTTAAGCGGGCGGCGCCCCCCCCAAAAAAAAATTGTACACGGGTTAAAACTCCCACTCATGGCGGCATATCACATGGTAAAGTTTCAATAGGCTAATCCCCTTAGCGCCAAAGTTCTAGTGGCTCATATGCTATATTTTAAGCCAATTTTGACCCCCCATTGAAAAAAAATTGTTGGGAAACCCCCATCCCCTTTGGTGTTTGGACTAGCAAGACTTGGCCATTCTGTAACACATGTAAAAATGTCGGGGTGCAGCACCTTTTAGAGGCCGAAATATGGTCTTCCGAAAAAGTCGATTTTGGGGGTACAATTGCACTTCTAAATCTCCAGGCTTGCCGTGGATATGGATATCCATGGATATATCCATGTGTGGATATGAGATTTAGGCCGTCCTGTAGATATATCCATGGATATTATGCTGGCGCACCTGCTATAGGCCTAATTAAACTGAATACTTATATGCTTTGTGTGTCTATAATATTTTCTTGTCTGTCGTTTTTACTCTAAACTTTTCTCTTTATTTACGTTACTGAGTCAAACGAATAATCAGTGACATCAGCACGCTATTACTTAATCAGCCTAAATTAATTTATTAGTACTTTAACATCAACAGATCCTAATTTTCGGTGCTTTAATACTGTTCGTTGAGCAACAAAAGGTTTATTTTTGGGGGGAGTTTATTTATAATTCTTATCGAACGTTTTTCTGCTTACTAACATATTTAATGCTAGTAGGAAGTACGAACCAAGAGCGCTCCAAAAGCGTCCACTCCACCCTGTATTTGTAGTCGTACGTGAATGCAACCTGCGTCTTGGAAAACAAGAATCGTAGCTGTTGCTGGGGTGTGCCGACCGTAGGCTCTCCCTTATATTCGAAGGCCAGCGTCCGACTTCAGCTCGTGGAAAGAAAGCAATTTTTCAGAGTGACAATCATTTTTCATGGTGGCACTGTTTTAGTGCACGCTAGAATCAACAAAGGGATTCGATACGGGGGGATGACGGCTGCAGGCAGCAATATATTTTACATTCAAAATTGCAGCCCAACCGCTGCAGATAGAAACGTGGTTATTTTTGACAGTCTATGTAAAGTCGCCGTCGCCCTATCCAATAATACCATCGTCGACCCCCAAGATGTACCGTTTAGCCACAGTACATGCGTTATAGACAGACAGACGACAGACACACGACATATCGTACCCCGCAAACAGGGGCAATGAAATTGCGTAGATTTTCACAAAACTTGGGAAATACTAAACTTAGATAATCCTAATGTGTGTTTGTTTTTTTTAATTTTTATTTAATTTTTTTTTAAATTTAAAGTAGGGAATATCTGTGTCATGTTTTACGGTTGGATAAACGCTCTTGCACTGCTGTATTTTGCAAAAATTTGGGGCTGCATGTACGTAGGTTAGGCGTCTGTGGATATGGATATATCCACGGATATATCCATGGATATCCACGGAAAATGTGTGGATATGGATACGGATATGGATGGGTCCACGGCAAGCCTGTAAATCTCCGTGGTTAGTGGACCAAAAAAGTTCACCGGCTTTTTTCGTTGAACGCGGGAAGGAACGCTGTCGAAAGGTATATCCGAACTGCAGAGAGTGACAGTGACCGTCAAAATACAAATTTCCGGCGACAGCGCGAAGTAGTATGCTCTAGAGGTCATTAAATATTTTATTCACCAGACGGCAAAAAATTCTTATTTTTGTCAATTAATACGCGAAAAAGTACAATTTTAGCTAATTTTTGTAATCCAGAAATCCCGGGATTGAGACGCTGCCAATTCCGGGATTCGGGATTGGCGAAAACGGCCGGGATCCCGAGATCCGGGATCCCGGAATTGCAATCATCATCATCATTATCATCATTTATTTGCCAGCAAAATCATAACATAGTGCACAAGATTGACACAAACATACAGTTGGCAAGATATACTAGGCTTATAGAGCACTTACCGTAGTCTTTCTAAGCTAAATACACAAACACGAGAGTAGCACGGCAACTGAAACAAGTTAAAATCAAATCAAATTATAAAATCAAATCATAAAATTAGTAAAAACACACAAAAATAGCAGCAGGCCTACACAGAACGAGAACATTTCATATAGGGCGTAAAATCAGTATTCTTCAGTGATCTCTTAAATAAAGAAAGAGAAGAAAAGCTGACTGTCGGTGGTAAACAGTTCCAGACATCAATGACTTTTTCAACAAGTTTTGACGAACTGACCAATCTCTAATGCCAATTAGCTGGACCTTTACTAAAGCAAAATACGGTCGGCTAAAAATGTCCCTGTGGCGTTAGATAGGGCCTAGCTGAAAGTTTGCATGCGTAAGTTTAACACAAATAGCTAATTATTGGTGTAAGAAGTTTTTGTTCTATGACCCAAATGTTAGCCACAATACAATACGTTACGTAGGCGGTAGGCCCTACGGACAGACAGATCGACGTACGCTGACCGTCTGACGCCGGACGACAACTATGCTATATGCCAATAGCTCGACCGTTAGGCCTAATTAAGTACGGTCGGCTAAAAAGCTTCTATTTACGCGCTGCAAAATATTGACAAAAAAACGAAAAAAAACTAACAATGATTTAGCATCCGTTGTCAAATCACTGTCCGTTACTTCTTTGTTTCCAACTTGACATCCGCCCAGGCCGAAATGACATATATACCAAATGGTAACTGTCCACCACATTCGGTCTTGTTCAGGATTTACACAATATCTTTCTTTTTGTTTACATTCGTAGTTTCTTAGTGGTTTTTTGTAGATAGTTATCTACAAACATCTGAATAATTGTAGCGCATATCTGCATAATGGCCATACAGAAGAAAACGGTAATTTCTGCTGTTTGTTGTGTGAACGATGAATGACTTTTCTCGCCATTTGTAGTGTTTTGCTCCTTGTTTAAACCCTACTTTCTCCTTGTTTCAAGAAACGCTACACCGTGACTTAACAAACATAATTAATGTGTGCGTTATCAATAGCTTTTGTGCATGATTAGTAATACAATCACTATCGTGAACTTTGCAGGACTTGCATGGTAGTTAGCCGTCGTTCGGAACCACTGCACGAGGCTTATAAATAAACCAACGTTTTCATTTAATAAATTCAACTCAGCATATAGCCAATGTTGTATATTTATTATTTGTTGACAGAAAAAGACGATTGAGAGTATCAACTCTCGTTTGGCGTTGGTGATGAAAAGTGGGAAGTACATGCTTGGCTATAGGCAAACGCTGAAGTCACTACGCCAAGGCCGAGCCAAGCTGGTGATCATCGCCAACAACACTCCACCTCTCAGGTATTAATTCCGCTCCTGTTAACTACCGTTATGTGATGTCATTATCTTACTTCCTGTGAAACTGTTCAGTTATGTGGCTTTCGAGTACATCAGTTACATTCCTGAAGCAAGGTGTTATCTGCCGTGAAAATTCACGGAAAATAAGTAGTCGATTTTCGCTATCTGCCGTGAATTTTTGTGGAAGCTAGCATGAAATGGTTATCTGCTGTCAAAATCTGTGGAAAATAAGTAGGTCTATCATTAGGCCTATCTGCTGTGAATTTGCATCAAAACAAAGTATGGTATAGTAAAGTAATTGCCAGTGCTATTTAGTACAGTATTTTCAGATTATGCAAGCAATAGCAAGTTAGCAACTTCTGTAGCCTGTCCTGTAGGCTTTGCCTGTGTAATTGATCAAATCGCTGGTAAGTGGCCATGACTTTTCAGCTGATGTATTTCTAAAACGTATAAACTATACATGGCACTAAACTTGTCTAAGTTGTCTATATTTTCGGCCAGACATTGGCAGCAAAAGGATTTTGCAATCAGTCAGACTTGTGACTGTGGCAGACAATTTGCAACAAAACTGCACTGAAATTTTCATCTTGCCTAAAGTAGCTAACTACCAGACAACAATTGTGTAAGGCTGGCAGCAACTGTGGTGAAAGAATAAAGTTAAAGTTAAGCTCCATCAATATGCAAATTTTTCACCATATCAAATTGTTTTTATTAGGCCCTAATTGTGTGATGTATTCGCTTGTTTCTCAGCTTAAATTTATACGTTTTTCCGTACATCAATTTTCACGGCATGTGTCCAAAAGTAACGGCAGATCTATAATAATTGATTACTGAAGTTACTATGAACTTTTTGCTCATTATTATTTCTACAGTTTCCCTCAGACACAAAGAATGTCGAGCATAAACTCTGAGGAAAGTTTGCTTTGCGTTTAAAGTTCATAGTGGTTACCATAACTGCTAATAATTGGCTATCATTTATGAAAGTGAAACCAGTTATTTAGGCATTGCATTTTTATGTTGTAATTAATTATCCCATTAATGCAATATTTACAATGTCTACATTATGTAGATTTTTCTTTAGGCCCTAATTCTACAAAAGATTGTACCATAACTGTTTTCTTTTATGTACCAGGTATTTTTTATGTTAGTATATTTCTTTACATTATTTTGTTAATGCAGTTAATTAACTGCTTGGTACCGGTAAAGCCCATTCAAGTAGTAATTTTCTAAAGGTGTTTTGTTATTGCACGGTACTATTATTAGCCGACTACTTAAGTAACCGTCGAGCTGTTGTCATGGTTGTCATCCGTCTGTCACCGATGTGGCTAAACAGTGCAAGATAGGGCCTAGGTTGCTATTGATCATTGATGCGAAATCACATATTGGCTTTCAAGTGACATAAAAATCATTGACCTTGGATGACCTTGAAGGTCACTGACAACCAGTACAGTTGGCTATCCTAGCAACAGCTGGGCTTCTTGTAGTATGAATGTGGGCTGAGATAAGTTTAGTTGATAAGTAGCAGATAAGCTGTAAGTTAGGCCTACCATTGAGTTTGTGTGATTCTGCTGTTGACTTCGGAGCTTTGAGCTAAGATGAAGTCTGCTCTGTAGTGAACATATGTGCTGATTTTTTGAAGGATTAAGCGACATGCATTTCAGCTCATGATTTCTGTTATATGATAACAGGTAAATTGAATGTCGTAAATTTTCTGCACATATCTATGCAGAAGTTTGGTTTCCGATTTAATGCAAGTACATGTATTGTCACTATTGTGTAGGTACTCTGGGTTAGCCGTATTTTTTTTGAGTGTACTTACTACTTAGCTGTGGCTCTGCTGAGAACCTTGGTGACGTAGGATTGCTGGTTGTATGGCACTAAGGTGTACTTTTGGTATTGGACACAGTGATTCTGTTTTCATACTTGTTTACTTGGGGAGCAAAATTGAAAACTTGAAAAAAAACTTTTTCATAAATCGCTTTTAGTCCAATGCAACTTGCTCAATATTTTCTGGATCATAGCATACATAAACTACTTTTGCAGTGGAAGTCAGTATTATGTGATGAAGAAATTTGCAATATGTATAATAGATATTTTTATGTTCTGATTGGAGAACAATTTGGAGTATGTGTTCATGTGCAAGCTGTTAATTGCGTTTGGTTAGGTTCGTCGCACATTCTTCAAAGTTCTTGAAAAAAGTTTATTCCATGCTCTGAGTTTTTTGAAAACCAGTCATGTCTTGAAAGTTTTTTGAATTGCATGTCAGCGGGTTCCCAAAGTCCTTGAATTTCAGTTGCTCACAATCATAATGACCATGCTGTGAATTTTTTTTATGTGCAAAATACAAACAAAACAGAAATGTCTAACATGACACAGTAAAGTATTGCTAAAATGGCTCTGGAAAAAACACTTTAAAAAGTCATTGAAAGTTGATTTTTTTTGCCCCAAACTGTGGCGATTCTGTTGGTGTTACGGATTCTGGACTTCTGTTTTCTTACGTAGCAACTAATAGCTAATAGCTCATGCTTGTTCGGAAGAGGACGTTGAGCAATATGATCCAAATGTCAAGTTCGAGCACATACGTTGTTGTGTCGTAAATAGGAAGAGTGAGATAGAGTACTATGCAATGCTGGCAAAGACCGGAGTCCACCACTACACCGGCAACAACATTGAGCTCGGCACGGCATGTGGAAAATACTTCCGCGTCACCACACTGAGCATCACGGACCCAGGTCGGTTGTTGTCTTTTGCATTTACCTTTCTCCAACGTGATTTCAGTTATGGTCAGGGGCAGTCTGTACTGGCCTCAGGCAGCCAATGTCATGTTGCTTTGGTCATCTTTGCTAGCATTTTTCAAGTAAGTAATGAGACATGAAAGCAACGGAGTGCCACTGCTGCATGAACGCTATAGAAATTAGTCAGTGGGATATACACTTTGGGCCGTAAAAATGTGGCACTTTACTTTTGTCCTTATTTGCACCAATTATTGCCCAATTTTACCATTTTTCACTGGCACACTCTGCGAACAGTTTGCAATAGTGTGATTATTATATATCCCACCACACTGTAAATGTGTATTTACACTGTCCTGTGAAACATAAATGTGAGAAAACCTGACGTAAATAACAAACATTCAAGTAAATGAAAAAATCACTTTAGACCAACATTGCGGTGAATGATCTGCGTGACACTAGACTGTGTTAGACCCACACAGTTTAGTGTTATACAGATCATTCACTGCAATGTTGTTCTGGCGTTTTTTCAATTTTACCAAAATGGTTGTTTGTTATTATCGTCATACATCCATATTTCATTCATATTTCACAAGGTAGTGTAGAGACACATTTACGGTGTGGTGGGATATATAATAATCACATTATTGCAAATTGTCCGCAGAGTGTGTCAGTGAAAGAATTTTGAAAATCGGTCAATAATTGGCGAAGATATGGACAAAAGTAAAGTGCCACATTTTTATGGCTCACCCTGTACATAGATGGGTTTTGATTCAGACTGGTAGACAGCCGCAGAGGGTAAGGTGTTTATGTATCCCATTATAAGTGGCACAAGTTGTGTTACTCACTTTTCTGAATTTTCTGAATCTTCTCCCCATTTGGTCATGTCCATCAAAGTTAACTTTGTATCAAATATTTTTGTGTGATAAAATGTATTTTGTGTCACTAATGTTTTCCAAACGTTACTATTTGTGACATTTGACATTTTTTTTCCGGATCATTTCTTATAAGTTGCCTGTGTTTGTTTCACAATACCCAGTACGCATAATGCATATTCATTCAAAGAAGAGGTTAAATGTATCTGTAGCTGTTCATTGGAACCTGTTTCAGAGGTACAAATTGTCACCTGTTATAAGGGATCATACGTTGGTGGCGTGGCGTAGTTGGTAGTGCATTTCAGCTGAAACGAAGTTACTCTACGCCGGGCCTGGTTAGCACTGCGATGGGTGACTGCCTGCGGGCAGGTAAACCATCTCGGTGCGAAGCCTGTCAGCTAGGTCGACTCAGCCTTCTACCCTCTGTGGGAGGGTAAAATGAGTAGTAACTCATTTATGTGAGTTACGGAAGGTGGGGACCTTGGTACAGCTGACTGGGGTTGCCTAGCCGGCCGCTGCGCCAGCCTGTGTCTGCAGGCTGTACACGGTGGCCGTGTGGCAGGCGGCTCTGGTTAGTGATGAAAGCGCATTAGAGGCGTGCGCATGCTCACGACTATGCGCTATACAAATTGACAACCTTTACCTTTACAGTGTTACCTGCGACTCAACACAGGTGAAAGTTCCCTGCTTAAGCTTCAGCCAGACAGGCCTGTACTCGATTTTTCTACCTAGGAGGAATGGAAGGCTGAGTTGACTTTGGTGTTGAATATATATGGAGATGGGACATGCAACAAAGTCTACCAAAGTAGTTTATCCGTCCACAGTCAGTCGTCCACTTGATACTTAGTATTGACCCAATCTGGAGTCAAGCCCACAACCTTCTGATTGTATGTCTGATAAACCAACGTCCTAAGGTCTAATAGACCAGCACAGGATTAACAATTTTGCATTGTTATTTGTGGAGACAGTAACGTTATTTTTGTGTCAGATGTGTAAGCAGAAAATGGCTACAATAGAATGTTCGGAAAGATTGATTTTTACGCGCAACAGCAGCTAATGCTGTAGCACGTCTTAGCCATCGCAATTCTGTCTGTCTGTTTGTTCGTTTGTCACATGGGTGGATCAGTTAAAAACGGTGCAAGCTAAGATCGCCAAATCTTCACCATCGGCTGCCCGGAAGACTCTAGTTTCAGGAACTGTGAAGCTTTTCCATATATTCAAGTCATTCCGAGCTTGGGCACAAAATGAGTGGATGGTGGGAAAAATTTGCAATTTTTATCCAATACAGTGTTGGCAGAGCCCTCTGGTGAGTACAAGTAAAACATTATACATATTTAGCCGCCGGTTATGTGGCATCCTCTGGCGACTGATTTTGTTTTACGGGGCTTTCTTTGAAACTGTAGCCAAAAGCCGTACGGATGAAGTCTACGGATTACTAGTGTATGACAGTGCAGCACTGTTGCGCGTTTCTTTTTGTGTTAGCTGGGCCTTTCTTGTCATAATTGTCATAACAGTCACATAATTTCTCAGGCATTCGCAGAAAGCCACATTTGTAAATTATTCATGTATTGCTACGGCAGTGTATGATTTGTGGGTTGTTACAGGTGACTCGGACATCATACGAAGTCTGCCAGCTGGAGATCAGCCCGCTGCATAGACACCGGTGCATTGGAAACTGTGCTGTGGGGACAGTTTACGATGATAATAAGAACCGTTTTCTGTTTCAAATGCTGTGTCTGGAATAAATGTTGAAACTGTTTTATGTTGTATATTTAGTCAAGTGAAAGGTGGATTCAGTTCTTAAGAGTGAGAGTGCATACCTCTGCAGTTCACTGTTTAGCAGTGCTGGGAAAAAAACTAGTTTTTCATATGAGGTTTTAAGATTTTTCAGAGTGTTAAACTAAGAATTTGGAGCACAAATTTTTGTTCGTGTTACATCATTTCGTTGAGTGACTGACAATGTCTGTGCTCGAAAGTATGGCTAAAATATGAAATTATTTAAGTTGAATTTGATCTTTGTTATAAATAGCAGAGCATGTTTAATAAGTAAAAACCTCAAATTTGGATGTTGGGTTTATAGTATTTCTAAGCGTAAAAAAACCTAAGATTTTAAAACTCATTTTTCCAGCCCTGCTATGTATAGGAATTGCAGGCATAAATAAAAAAATCTGAGCAAACTTTAGGTACTAATTTGGATTAGTTTCATGCACAGGACATAATACGTGAAGTAATGTTTATTGTTTAGTAGCAAAACCAGCACACATTCGGCATTTCAGCTTATCAGACTAGAAAAGCACTCGGAGAGCGCAGAGCAGGCCTCTGCCAAGCATATTAATCACAGGCTGAACGGTAGTTCAAGCCCTGTGTTAACGGCAACTTCTCTTTCTTATGGGAAAGCCAAAAATTTGACTCCCACAGAATCAAAACCCGTGACCTGATTAAGATAAAATTTGGCAGGGTTGACTACGTCGGCGAGGGGACCCGTCATGCAAAATTTTATGCAAATCCCTCCAAGGGGGGCTTCCCGGTAAATGGGTGAAATATACGCGAAAATTTTTCTAGCTGTACATGTACCTTTTTTTCAGAAACTCACCTACAGGTCAGACCCTTCGGCCGATTTTTGCGCGCGATGGCTTAAACGACGTGGTCTCGCGCAAGGATGTGCCTTTTGGGGGTTAAAAATTTTGAAATTAATATTTAGCGTATTTACTCAAAAAATTCAAAAAAATTACAATGGGGCCTATGGGGAAAATTAAACAATTATTAAAACGGTCATAACTTTGGCTGTGTATAAGGTAGAGTCGTAATTTTTGGTTCTAGGGTATGGTTTTCGGGGATGGCGAATCTAACGGTGTCATTTAATTTTATCCCGGACCCTCCCTGGTTGCCATGGCAACGAAATTTGGGACAAAATGGGCTTGTATAAGAGATTTTTGC
>Ga0209367_1004690_pt1 | contig 18931 bp, 9 predicted proteins | sample WorMetLIZISLAND2_FD_187412 | JGI IMG/M metagenome (GOLD analysis project Ga0209367, IMG submission 187412) | Marine gutless worms symbiont microbial communities from Max Planck institute for Marine Microbiology, Germany - Olavius geniculatus... ... | reverse complement strand
ACTTAGTTGGCTGGCTCCGTACTGTAGACAGTCACCCATCTAAGTACTAACCGGGCACGGCGTAGAGTAACTTCGTCTCATCCGAGACGCGTTACCAACTACGCCATGCCACCAATAGTGGACGTTTGGGCGTAAATACGCCCAAAAATTTCAGCCCGTACGCCCAAATTTCAAGACGTCCAAAGCAATCTTCCTTTTATTGTGTTTATTTGTCTATAATTAACTTGGGAGTTGACGTCGTAATCTGTTTTCAAATGTTTCGTTGGTTTAAAAAATGTCGCTGACTGTCGTGTTTCTGAATACTTCATTTAATGAAGATGTGGCACGGCAAGCATATTAATTTATTATGTGAACAGTTCTGATCCAGAAGCTGCGATCGTCGTTTTGCATAAAGCTAGTAGAATTAAATGTTGCTTGTTTTTACAAGAAATCCTAGCTGTCGCAAAGGAAGACACGCTGCAGCCTATATAGTTCCTGTTCTACTACTGGCCTTCAAGGTCATCCAAGGTCAATGAGTTTTTTTATGTTATTTAAAAGCCAACAGGCCTATGTGACTTTTTATTAGTGATTAATAGTAACCTTGGCCTTATTTCGCATTGTTTCTGAGATACGGCCACTTATAGCTTGAAACTTTTCATTAAAAATTGCGGCCAAACCGCTGCAGTTGGAGAGATGATTACTATTGACAGCCTGTAGGAAGTCGCCAGCGCTCTATCCGATGGTATTATCGTCGTTTAGCGACAATACTACATGGTTGGCATATCATAGTGCACTATGACCTTTGAAGGTCATCCAAGCCTCCAAGGTCAATGATTTTCATGTCATTTGAAAGCCATTATGCGACTTTTTCTTACAATGGCAATCTATAGGCTCTATCTCGCACCACTTAACCACAATACAACCATGACAGACAGACCAACATACAGACAGACAGATAGACGACAATCGTGTTATAGACATGCTATACAGTATAGCTCTAGCGCGTAAAAAACCACGACCTATGTTGTTCGTGCATAAGTGATGCATATGTAGTAGGGCCTAAGTATTGTTTTGCATTAAGTTTTTGTTTGAGTTTTCTTGTAGGCCTACTGCATAAGTTCCAGGTTTTGTACACTGACGTCCAATTTTTTTAGCCTGGAAGTCATGACGTTCTTAAAATTAATGTATGTTGAAAACCCTGGAACTGACCAACGCCCTATCCATCAGTATTGTCAGGTGGCCTGGGCGTGAAAAAAACTCTTAACACGCAATATAGATTAAAGTTTAGAAGGCAAAAGCACTTTTATTAACAGCAACGAACAAAACTAAGCGAAGCTAAACAGTTTTCAGTACCGTTCCGCGACAGGATAGACAGACGGACAGACAGAAAAAATAACAATACTCGCCTAAACAACTAACGTACGCCCAACAGGGGCTTAATTGCTAATTAAAATGAATATTTAACTGTTTTATCTCTATATAATATTTTTCTGTCTGTCGTTTTTACTCTTCATTTTCTCGTTTATTTATGTTATTGAGTCAAATGATAAATCAGTGACATCAGCACCTCATTATTTTGTTAGCCTAAATTAATTTATGTGCACTATAGCAGCAACAGGTTTTAATCTAGGCCTATGGTGCTTTAATACTGTTGTTTAGGCAACAAACGGTCTATCAGTTTGTGAGATTATATTATTCTTTTTTTATCAAACGGTAACAAAATTACAAACGTTTTGGATTCCTAACAAATTTAATGCTAGTAGGAAGTACAAACCAAGTGTTCTTCAAAGCGTTCACTCTGTCTATACCTGTAGGCGTACATGAACGCAACATGCGTATGGAGAACAAAAATTCCAGCTGTTGCTGAGATGGGCCGACCGTACCGCCTATATCAGAAGGCCAGTGTTCGTCTTCCGGTTGCGGAAAGATAGCAATTTTTCAGAGTGACTGCAGTCCCATACACGATCTGGTGACGTTGCCATACTGGACGCTAAAATCAGTGCTAGGATAAGATACGGTAATTTGGCGCACGTACTGTAATTAAAGAGACGGCTGCAGACAGAAGCACTGCATTTAAAATTGCGGCCAAAGAGCTGCATATAGAGACATGATTACTTTCAACAGCTTATAGGTAGTCGTTATCGCTCTATCCAACGGTATCGCCAACTCTACGACGTTCCGTTTAGCCACAATACATTTGTTATGGTTAAAAAGTCGACTGAGAGACGACATATCGTACCCAAGGCTCAACGGTCGGCTATAGCAAAAGCAATAAAATAATTACGGTAGATTTTCATGACAGCCGGGAAATATTTTTCTAAAATCATATTTCAAATCAAATGTGTTTTTAAAATTTTTATTTATTTTTAGCAGTTCCACAAAAGAAATGCCTGGGGAATGGACGCTCTGGCACTGCTGTATTTCGCGAAAATTTAGTGGCTATATGTACGCACGATAGGCGTCTGTGGATATGGATATGGATAGGCTGGCAAATTTCATATCCACGGCAAGCCTGGCTATTAGGCCCATTTATGACGGCAACTGAGTCCGTAGACAGCATTTCATTCAACTCCACAGCCAGGAGAAGCTGAGCTAAAGCTAAGTTCACATCGAGCCCAATGAACTCAGGAAAGTAGGCTACGTAGCAAACGCAATGAACGCAAGAAAACAATGTTTTTATTATCTTTGAGAAAAACACGCATTAAACGCAGCTCACATAGCTAGCGCAACAGCCAAAACACAAGATTAGGGTAGCAGTCGTTGTGTTAGCTACATCAGTTGCGTTAGCCTACGTCAGTTGCGTTGCTTACGTTGCGTTGGGTGGACTGGAAAAAAACCAAACCACGTCCACGCTTTACAGTTAAAGAACAAACAAAACAAGTAGATACTAATGAAAAAGTACGATAATGTTACATCAAAATAAACGTTTTGAGCAACATATCTGGACTCGAATAAATACAACTGCAAAAACCAATCACCGTGCTTGCGATTTGCGAATTGCGATGTGTGGAAGAGAAACTGCATATCGTGTCGCTTACTCGCTTCATTGGGCCGACATATCTTTACATTTTAATATTCGAAGTTCGACGTTAACTATTCTAGTGGAATGGCAGACGAAATTGTTTTTTATTAGGCCTATGTTATTGTATATTGTTATGTTATATTATGTTATTATATTTGAAGTTGTTTTAACATGAACTGGGTTAAGTACAGATTCAAAGATCGTGATGTGAAGAAAAAGCAAAAGGTAACTGCGCTGTTCGCGATATTGAATGTCTACTAATCAGATTGTAGAAAACGCTGTGTCTGTGTGTTTACAGTATAGACCGTCAGCCACTCATAGACCCTGTTCACCCCCTAGGGGGATTGCAGCTAGTGTTGGTTTGAAAGAGGGTATAGTAAGGAACAACATGAGCCAAGAACTGCAGCTTAGTATTGGAGCTTTTAGCTGTAGCAAGTCGTTGAACATGAGGGGTAATATTGCCATTGACGAAAAGTCAGACTGTGCACGTACAACATTACCAAAGGAGCACAGACATTTTGAAATGCACATAATCATATCAGACACACAGGCCAACTCAGAGTTGATGTCCTATTATACTACAGAAGTAACGCCATTTACACGTGTACACAGGAAGAAGTAACAAATTAAGCCAAGCTGAGTGATTGAGTCCCGAGACACTAATATCCATAGACTGTGCGCTGCCCAATGACTTCCCCCCCTAAGTTAACAATGGGGAGAAAGAGTTGCAGCTAGTGTTTTCTAGGTAGAGGATACATTGTACTACTAGGAAAGCCAAGAGCTGCATAGGGCAGAGGGCATTACCATGGCGTACTGTAAACACAGACGGCGGATCCAGCGAGACGAATACTGCATGTATATACCGGTATGAGAATAAGTTAGGGTATGTAGTAAAATGCGTCTTTCGCTATGGGACTTTGGCTATGATCGACCAAAAGCAGAGAATGCTTAGCGTGAGCGGGAACTGAACCATTATGTTAGAGGTGCTGAGGTGCCTGGAGACTTAGAAATTTATAGAACTTTGCTTTGTTCTATGTTGAAATAGTGTTAGAAATAGTTTCATGACCTGACAAACAAATATTGTCAAAATTGTTAGAATTTTTTGTTTGGCTGATCTTGTTTTTCTGATTATGATTTGTGTAGGAATTCTTTCAGCAACAAAGAAATAAAGCTGATAAAAGTGGAGCTATTGCCAGAAGAAATCAAACTCAGCAGAAATCAGCTGGAGTCAGTCAGGATCTTATTGCAATGAATGTGGCTAAGCGTAATTCTGATCAGCCTCCTCAATGTAGGCCCCTATATAATTTCATTAGTAGCTAGTTGCTAGGTGTGTGCCACATTACGGTAATATGTAGATAGTAAAAACAGTAAGTGCTCAGTTTGCAATGCTGGTATTTTTATTTCACAGATGTTACTTTTAGGTATGGTTATTTCCATAACATATTGCAGTCCAAACAGAATGATCAGATAATTAATTAAGGGATCAGTCAAATGACAGTTACATAATACTATAAAAATAGGTAGGCCTACCACATATAACCACAAAACACAACAATAGGTGGCATGGTACAAGACAGCTGTGCTACCCGTTCTCAAATATACACTTGTTAACGGCAGTATTTGTAGACTGATTTTCATCTTTTATTGACACTTGCCTCCATCTTTTAAGCAGTCTGTGTTAAAAATGTGATTTTACTCAAAATGAATTGTTCAGTGCATTATTGCTCAGACAATTACGATGAACAAAGATGTAAGTTTTTGAACAAGAAACAGCTGATTGTAAGTCCTGGATGTGATCTGCATAATTTGGACTCTTTTTCCGTATTGGTAGCAAAATGTTTGCTTGCTATTTTTGTTCAGTTTGTTAGGTATAGGACTACATATACTGCATGTTGTTGTTTTGATGACGCACAGATGACGCTAAGCACAGAAACATTTCACATGTTGATCTCGATCGAATTGGCTCTGCTCGGAGAATTAGTCACGTAGACCTGGGACCTCTATCACCAGCTCGTGAACTTGTGCAGTCACTGGATGACAAAGCAGGGTACTGGCCTAATCTGTTTGTCTAAATCTCAGTTATTTTTCTATTCAAAGTACACTCTGTGTGGCAGTAACTGTATCATCTCTCACCACATTTTTGCCAAGATATCAGTCTTATGTATACATTTAATTTTTCTTTCTCTTTTCACCACATTTTTTTTGCACGTTGCTTAGAATTTTGTAAATTTTCATGAAAATTAATGTTTAATTGGAGCTTATAAGTTTTTAGAAGTTCAGCTGTGCAGACAATAGGCCTGCTTGACAGTACCTGTAATAATCATTTTCATTCACTACAGTGTGGTTGTGAGCTGTTGGAAAAAAAAACCAGAAAACAGTCCAAATGCAAATAGTGTAGACAATGTGTGAAAAACATAGATGAACGTGCAGACAAACTAACTGCATAGTTTATATGCGGCCATTTTAATAGGCCACATTACAGGTTTTGTTCGTCCGTCTGTTCTTCCGAACTTCTAACTCGAAAACAAAAAGATGGAAGAAAGCAATATCCATAGATGCTAGTTCATCTGAAATTGATTGGTTTGTCCCGTGTCAGTATATTGTCGAACAGTGATGTTGATCAGTGAAACAATGTGTTGTATACAGTGAGGTTTCCATCAGGCCGAGACTGAGCTGTCGGCGAGCTACTATTGCCAGTTCATCAAATCAACGGCCGTACACAACAGCAAGAATGGCTGACGACTTCTTCCCTCCGCTGTTGTCACGTGCTAATGCTGCTTGTGAAAACTGGCAGCCTGCAAAACGCTATGCATCTGTATGTTGTCTGACTTATTGTAATATTACTTGCCGAACTCGGGATCCCAGGATATTTTTTTTTGTTATAGAATATAGATAATACAGTTTTTGCAATATTTTGAATGCAAAAAAATGAGCCACCACGCTTTAACTTTAACCACATTAATTGTCGATTATTTTGATTATTGTTGATAGTTTTTTTTCCAAAATTCTCATCTTGTCAAACTCAGTAGGAAATTTGCAATAAAGTATATCCTTACTGTGCTGCTGCACTAATGATGAAGTATTAGTCTTGGAAAGCTATGTGAATTGTGATGTGAACTTACTAGATTATTTATTTGTGTATGTAGCAGAGAGGTAGTATGTAATGAATTATGTAGTGATATTGCTTTAATAAAGACTATCATCATCATCAATGCACTGAGTTGCACAGGCATAGGCATAGCCAGAAATTTGGGGCAGTTCATATTAGGCTTGAGGCCCAAAGGGCTGAACATTGAGGCTGAAGGCTAAGATCAGAGATGGGGTTCTTGCAGAGGGTGCTGGGTGCAGCGAGCCCCCTTCCCACCATCTATGGCATTTAGGGGAGTACTTTGAGCTCCCTCATTGTGGTCCATAGCATATTTTTGGACATGAACGAACCCCAAAAATGCATGTTGCAGGTGTGATTTTGTTAGCCACTTTTACTGCCCCCTGGCTATGCCACTGGTGTGTTGTATGATGCGGTTGTTGTTACGTGTAATTCAGAGCTCAGACGTCCGACAACCACTTGTGACTGCACCTGAGACAAGTTCTTCTTATTATGCTCTACCATTTTCCGACGTCGAAGATGATGGTTTTCTTGTATGTATCTGGGTGTGTTTATTATTTAATTACATTAATTTTGATTACCGGTAGCTACAAATGAGACCAGAAAGATGTACTGCTTCGTCCTTTAAGAGCTTTATTTTTGCACTCAGTTGAGACTTTGAATGCGGTCTGCAGCCACGTGTGTGCATAGATGATACTAGTTGTAACTGCTACGTTATTATTTCTGACAAAGCAAAACAATTGCCTGAGTCTGTCTGTTTGTATTACGGTCTTCAGAAAGTTGTGCAGGAATTTTCACTCAAATCATAGGACCTCTTTCTCTATTATACCCTAATATATTATACCTTATCTATTATACCTTAATATATTGATGGTACAGGAACATCAGTGTTATCCTCTAGCTGGCGTCACTGTAATAAACAGCCATCTCGGTGGAGGATTGTGCTGTCTGACAGCTTCTGGTTGATGCTGCTGTTGTTGTGTACAGCTTGAAGCGCCACGGCCACAGTCCAGAGTGACGTTTGGTGGTACGGAGCTGAGGACTTGCTCTGTCAGCGGTAACTCGTCTCGGTCATCCAGTAGTTGCTGCTCAAGACACAGCACCGGAAAATCTGCCAAAACAACAGAAACGCACGGCTCCTCGATGTCGAAAGCAGAGAATTTCCAGGGTTTTTCAGCTCATTGTTCCACTTCCGGTAGCTGCTCCTCAAGCTGCTCCTCAAGACACGCTGATGCTTCCAGTGCTGCCGGAAAACTCGTCGAAGCACAGACTCGCAATTCATCAGTATCAGAAGTCGAGGATTTCCAGCGTTTTCGACAGAGTCAGCAAAAGGACTCGAGAAGTGACGTGGATCAAGGAACATTTTTTAAAGCAACAGAAATGCATGGTTTGTCAATATCAGAAGTCGAAGATTTCCAGGGTTTGCCACCTCAACGTAATTCAAGGAACTCGAGCAGTGACGTAGATCCGGTAAGATGCAAAAAAGCAAAGATGGCTGGAGAGACGAGTGTCTGGGATGAATCATCTTTTGCTGCTCAGTTGGCCAGCAGAGGGTGCTGCCAGTCATTTGCCAGTCTAGAATGGAGTCTGATGGAACCCAGAGCTGTGGATGACAGCCATTACTGGTTCAAACTATCCACACCAGTGTATCATGAGAAATCATCGGCTGGATATGAGGTAGAAAACATCGAGTCACCTTTGTCGGGGATCAGTGACAGTGGATCTCGTTGCTCAAGAACACCTTTCTATGGAACCCGTGATGAACCGAGACTGCGGCCGTTATCCAGGCAAACCAATTCAGATCGCAGTGAGCTTTTTCATGGCGAATGGCCACCTAATGACCATTATCCTGAACAACAGAACAGTATTCAGGATGTGAATTCGCTAAGTTCTGGGACGTCGGTCTCTAAAGAACGTGGTGGTACCGGTATCTCTGCCCTCGGCCTGCAGTCTGGCATTCACCCGCAAGAACTAATTGGTTCAAACGGCATGCGCAGTGCTACTGTGAGTGATCAGAGAACCGAGACTGCAGACAAACTGGCGTTCAGTGCTGTCAGACGTGACTACGAATGGCTGGCTTTTATCAACGGCATCACGCCTGTACGATCTCTACCTGGTCGGTTGATTCTCGTCAGTTTATAACTGTGAATAATATGAAATTATTCTATGCCTGTATGTTTACAGCAATGACCCGTTCTTGTGCTTCTGCTGCTGTTAGTTGATGCCACTGACACACGTTCTTTTATGTGTTATAGCCGGTGGCATGACTTAGCAGTAAAGCATTGTGTCTGATCAATAAAACCACTGTACGCTGGGGCTGGTTAGTACTTGGATGGGTTAAGCCAGCTAGGTAGATTGACTGAGCCTCTGTGGGATGGTATAATGAGATCAGCTTTTGAGCTGAGTAGTAATAAATGGCGATACTGTATGTAGTATTATAGCTGCCGGCTTAGGAGAATCAGTCGCTCAAGCCAATCGGCTTGACACAGCCATAAGCATAGTTCGTTCATGTGTTCATCCGTGCATGATTTTGTTTCCACAGTAAGTTTAGGACCTATTCACTGACAGATTTTTACCAAACTTTTAGTGTGTCTTTGAAGAAAATGCCAACTGGTTTGGTCTTTAATCAATTGATTATCCTAAATGGCGAGGTCGTAGGATGTTCATATATGCTAAAAATATCGTTTTTAGCGGTTCGTTCTGACGATATTTCCAGAGGCATTGGCGAATTTGCTTGCCATTGCCATGTCCAGTTACCAGAAGAATCCAGACCCCGAAACGTTTGCGATGAGCGAACTGAGTGCTTGTCTGTGCATTTTACTTACGTAGTTCTTTTATAGCCTGTGTACTGAATGCAAAGGACAGGCCCAGTCTAAACTGACTGCTTGCATGTTGTAAACTTTGCGATATGTACACACAGGTAATGGTGTTCAAAACGTTCAAGTTAATGACGTTGAAAACACTGATGTAAATAGAACATCATCAGCTGTTCTTTCATGGTCGGTTTTCAATGCGTGCTGTAAAATTTTATTGAATTGTCATGGATTTGAGGTTGGTACAGTTAACGTGCTATATAAATTACGTGGCGTGATGTAGTGGTAACGCGTCTGATCCAATCAGCGAAGTTACTGTACGCCGGGCCCGGTTAATACTGCGATGGGTGACTGCCTGTGGGCAGGTAAACCATCTCGGGATGTAACCAACCGCCTAGGTCAACTCAGCCTTCCATCCCTCCGGGGTAGGTAAATCAAGTACCGGCCAATTTGGCTGGGGTTAAGGCGGGGCGCGTTCTCCTCTGTCGGGTGGCAGGTAACACTGTGTGATCCCATATGACAAGTGACGCTCCGTAGCTCTGAGATGGGATCATTAAGAGCTATATGCACCTTTAACCTTTTTAACCTTTTATTTACTTACTTACTTACTAACTTACTTACTGATTATTGTGAACAGTTGTAAATAAAATAAGTTACATCTTGTAATGTGTATGCTCTGATACTACTAGGTAGCATATAAACATGTCATCATTTTAACAGTTAAAGGAAATTTAAAGTCTAATACTTAACTTGAAAGTTTCAAATTTGATACTGTACTCTTAATCAAGACTTATTGTATTTTGTGATTACATTTGTACATTTGCTTTCGTGCTGTTGTTTGGGTGATTGGGTGATAGCAAAATTTTAAACATGTATAAAGTACGGTTTCATTTCATTCACTGCAGAACAATCATTTTCAGAGACATGGCTTAATTTGAGTAAATTAGATGGCTAAACAGAAATTGCAAGTATGCTGTAGTTTGATGTATTTTATAACAACATATTCGTTGTATTTGTACTTTGCAGCTCATCCACTTACACGACTATTGCCACACAAGCTGCGACACAAGCTTCTGCTATTGAAGTAAGTTTCTGTGTTACATTTATGTATGAAAACACTTGGTTGTTGTCATTTAATGTGTTTTGTGTTGAGTGATTGTTGGGCTTTAGCATTCCTTCTAGTTAATCATCAGTACTATAATTATACAAGAAGCTGCCCAGCTGTTGCTAGAAAACGCCGACTGTACCGCCTACGTCTGAAGCCCAGCATTCGACTTACAATCACGGAGAGAAAAAGATTTCTCAGAGGTGACACAGTTTCATGCATGCTACATTAACAGAATTCTGTCTCGAAAACTGCAATTAACGCTAGTATAGCACACGTTGTGTGCGGTGACACGCGGTCGTCTCGCCAGGCGATATCAACAGGTACAGACATAAATAACTAACAGAAATATTGGATGGGGGTTTTGCAAATTTTTACCTCTGCCAAGGAGGTTATGTTTTTGCCGGTTTTTGTTTGTTTGTCTGTCTGTCTGTGTGTGTGTGTACAAGATAACTCAAAAAGTTATGGACGAATCTTTCTGAAATTTTGAGGGTATGTCGGGCATGGCATAAGCTACAAGTAGTTAAATTTTGGGGGTGATCCAGTAGGAATCCTGGATTCTGGATTACTTTGAAATTTTCGTTACCATTGCGTTAAAGGGGGCATAAGTGGAACCGCTGCAAAACCGAAGATGGTGACGCCACCTGGCGAATAGCATTGCCTTGGCATAGGTACCTGCGGGCTACGACTGCTATTTAGTTTTAACAATAAAAACGCCTTGCTAGGGAAGACATGCTTCAGCCTATACAGTTTCTGTTGCAGTACTGACCTTCAAGGTCATTCAAGGTCAATGATTTTCATGAAAAGGTGTATGGCATTTTCTATTGGTGATTAATTGTAGCTTTCGATATTTATTGATTACGAAAAAACATTTGACAATGTTAGACAATGCTAGAACATGCACAGTTGTTCCAGGACTTGGCAGAAGCAGAATTGGATACAAAAGATTTGCGTTTATTAACGGAGCTGTACTGGAAACAGTCAGCAACTATCAGGATTGAAGGAAACTTTGGCAGAAGTGTTAGGATACTGAAAGGTGCAAAACAAGGATGTGTTACATCACCAGACTTTTTCAACTTGTATGCAGACAAGATCTTATCTCACCTAGAGGATCATGAAAGAATTTCTGTTGGTGGAAGAAATCTGAATAACCTGCGTTATGCGGATGATACGACGTTGATGGCAGATTCAGAAAGCAAATTGCAGATATTGCTAGATGTGTTGGTGCAAGAAAGTGACAATAGAGGGTTAAAGGTGAATATTAAGAAAACCTTCAGTATGGTGATCTTCAAGGCAAAAGTCCCACCGAAGTGCTCGATCTTCATTAATGTAAAAGAGGTCCATTTTCATATCTGGGTAGTTTTATTACGAGTGATTGCAAAAGTGAACATGATATAACACAAAGAATTGGAAAAGAAAGACAATATTTGGTAATATGAAAAATGTGCTTCTCGTGGAGGGATGGCCAGGCTGAGTTGATGTGATCGACAGAGTTAAAATATACGCTAAAGCCACTGCTGTTTTTGCAGGGTGACTTGGCGGCTTGGTAGAGTAACAGTATTAGGGTGTTGGACTTGTGATCATGAGGTCATTGGTTTGACTCCTGGTCAGTGGTCAAGTAGTTATATACTTGGATAGGTGACTGCTGTCAGGTAAACCATCTCGGTGTATAACCGACGCTTAGGTCAACTCAACCTTTCGTTCCTCTGGGGTAGGTAAATTGAGTACTGGCCTGTCTGGCTGGGCTTATAGTGATGCATGTTCATCTGTATCAGGTGGCAAGTAACAACGCGTGATCCTGTATAGCAGGTGGCGCTCCGTAGCTCTGAGATAGGTTCCTATGAAGGGTTATACCATTTTGACCATTAAGACCATGTGTGACGGTGTCTGTTACGCTGTGTTGCAGACAGTCATTCTGTCTGATGATGAATCCTATGGAGATGATGAAGGTATATCTGTCTTGATTTGCTTACTCGCTTCTGCTTTTTGTATATCTGTATTACGGCCCAGTGTTCCGACTGATTTGATGTAATATAGGTTCCATTAATAATTGTTAATGAAGTTTGCACTGCAACTGATGTTAAGTTTTTAAAGTGCAGCTGAGTTTAACATACATGTATGCAGATGGTTTAACTATACTGCTGTAGTTGGAATACGCTATTAACAAGAAAAGCCCAGCTAACGCAAAGGGGAATGCGCGACAGCGATGCATGTGTGAAGGCTCGGTGCAAACGAAATCTAGGCTCACAACGATGTTTCATTTAGACTCGATGGCGGATGACGCCTAGCGCCATATCCAGTGCATGAATTTCAGTACTGGCTGAAAATTGCAAATTTTTCATATCCCCCTGTCATTTAGCACCCTCGCTCAGGATGACCCTTTTCGAATTTATGGAAAAGCTTTACGGACTGTGAAACTAGAGTCTTCCAGGCAGCCGACGGTGAAGAATTGGTGATCCTAGCTTGCACCATTTTGGACTGATCCACCTGTTTGTATGGATGGACAGACAGAATTGCTATGGCTAAGATGCACTACAGCAGTAGCTGCTGTCACGCGTAATAAAACGTGTGTTAAAGGCAGATTGATAATTATTACAACTTGTCTTATGGCACATTAGAATTATCACTGCTGTTATTCTGAATGTTATTATTAGGCCAGTTCTAGTCGCACTGCGGTCGTCATTTAGTTACTGACATTATGTCCAGGCATGTGACTACAACTGTATGTATACTTGTTAAATTATTACAAAAGCAGATTTAATTTTTGTAATTATTTTTATAGACTCTTCTGCTCCTGCAGATAAGTGTACTGATAGCCGGATACTGTTTCTTGGCTGAGAGACTGTCTCATGAAAATGGCTGCGTGAAGAAAAGTTTAGTTAACTGCTTACCCTTATTGATTGCATTAAGTCTAAATATACTTGGCTATGTATGGTACTGGTTGATGTGTTATTTAGATCCATTAGCGTCACTGGACTCTGCAGTCACTCACAGTCCTCTGGCACAGAGATCTGCTGGTAGACCACATTCGGTATGAATTTCTTGCATGCTCTCTCAGTCATTTCTGATCAGACGTGCAGTTATTCTCTGTAGTCGTAGCTCAAAATTGGTTTGTCTTTTTTGCACACCATAGCGCTACATTTTTTTCTCACTCATGTCCTAATGTACGGTTTCTCATCTGCTGATAACTGTTAGTATCTTTGAACTTATAGATGCTTTATTATTATCCTTGATAATAACTGCCACAAGAGGGCACATGTATAAGATCTTCAGAATTTTTGTAGTAACTCTGTCAGATTTTAATTTTTGCTGAACATGACCTTGGACGACCTTCAAGGTCAGTGACAGCCAGTACGGTCGGCCCCCACCCTAGCTACAGCTGGGCTTCTAGTTGCCTGTTGTTGATGCCTAATTGCAGCTTTATTGTACTGTTGTTTGTACCTGCTTTGGTGAATTAAAGGATGATAATTATGCTTCCATCGTCATTACAGGTCTTGCAGCTAGGCATGTCTGTCTGTCCAACACATGCTCCTAACTCATAGACAATAAGAAATTTGAGCTCATGCTCGTGAGACGCACGAAAGCTTATAGCAGTTCCTGTTCACAAACTGTCAGTCTGTCTCCAGCCACACCCCTTTTTCGACCTACTTAGTTAAAATTCACATTTTCCACTAGGTCTGGAAACTGGACATGCGAATCCGGTACCGTTGGAAAGCGCATTGGATAAGGATTCCAGCGGTCCAAACCGTTTCCAAATCCGTTCAGTAGTTTAGCTAAAAATTGGGATGTTTACGCTAAGTTAATATACAAATATTAAAATCTCTTTCTAGATCGCATAATGACTTAGTTGCATGGCGCCACTTTGGGAATGCGATAGACTTGAGTCGCAGCTCGAAATTGCCAAAAAATCCATAAAAACCCCCAATTTTGGCGCTCAAGGTCATCTAAGGTCATTGAATTCGGCGCCAATCGAGAGCAAGTGTACGACTTCGTATTAGTGATTAATAGTAACCTAGGCCGTATCTCGCACCGTTACTGAGATACAGCGACCTATTGGCTGAAAATTGCTAATTTTCCCACCTCTCTCTCATTTAGCGCCCTCATTCGGGGTGAGTCTTTTCGAATTTATGAAAAAGCTTTATGGATCCTGAAACTAGAGTCATTCAGGCTGCCGATGGTGATGATCCTAGCTTGCACCGTTTTTGAATGATCCACTCATGTGATGGACAGATGGACAGACAGACAGAATTGCGATGGTTAAGATGCGCTAAAGCAATAGCTGCTTTTGCGCGTAAAAAGGCATCAAAAACCAAAATTGGCGCCAACCTTCTCCAGACTGAGCACGAGTAACAGCTGAGCCAGTTTTCAGCTCAGCAGAGCAAAAGTCAGGGGGATATAGCCACACAAAATGTTGGCACCGGGCTGCCATATGTTGCCAGTTATCCCAATGCTGTTTCTTGTTTTGTGTTCACAGGCAGCTGAGACAGAACCAAAGCCGAATTCGCCTGAAGCAGTTCAGCTAGCTGCTAGTGATGAGGTAGCTTGTAATAGGTCAAGTGCTGCTGCTGCAGATTCAAGCAGACACGGTGAACACGATAACCAGACAGTCCAGCAGTTGAAGGGTGATTTGTGTCATGATGTAAACGCTACATCAATTGACACAAGTACATCCGAAGTGCTGAGTTTAGAATCGGATGCTGTAGAAAAAGAAGCGTTGGATAATACTAAACAGAAAGCCAACGGTGACATTAAAGTTTACGATGTTGATATCCCCCAATCTCTGAAATCAAGTCAAAGTGGACTTAGCGGAAGTGAGTGTAAGATGGACATTTGTTGTGACACTGGCGTGAAATCTGCTGGCGATGTTCTTCGTTGTTCGACGTCAGAGAATTCTGTCGTTGATGAGAGCCGTTTGGCAGCTGTGAACTCCAGACCTACCAGTCCCCACACATGTGACGGAACATCCCAGAATCTCTGCAGACGTTTCTCTCCCAAAGATTTGCCTGAAGTTGAATTGCAAAGTTTGCAGTCTTTGGCTACGCCTGGTTTCACGAAAGCGGAGGTCGAGTGTGTTGCTGATGAAATCCGTTCCATAGAAACATCGGTAAGTGGTGACAGCGGTGTGAGAGGTGACAGACAGTCTGAAGAGAAAAAGGTTGAATCACCATCAGACAGTAGTGTACCATCTGAGAACCCAGTACTACAAGATTCAGCAGTGAAAGCTGGTGGTGACTTTGTCATGTCTAGCTCAGAGAATGTTGCTGGTGAAATGGCTCGCGTTAATACCAAGTGTTGTCAGATATGTCCAGCAGATATGTCCACATTTGCCGTCAACATTCAAGATCCACGCATTAAGTTCCAGACCACTTCCAGCATTTCACAGTCCTTGGGTTCATCTGAGACTGAGGCCAGACGTGTTGCTGATAGAAACCATTCTACAGAAACACTGTCAAATGATGACGTCGGTGTATTTGTTCAGAGAATTTGGAGAGAGACAGCTGGGTCCCTGTCAGACACAGCTGTAATGCCTCAAGTCTTAGTACAGCAAGACTCCAACACTGACCCTGGTGACTATGTCTTGTCACACCCAGAGAAAAGCATCACCGACATATCCTCCGATAAAATTCAGTGCTATCAGACTGATGAATCCATTGACTCTGTGCTCGTGGTTGATGCCCATAATTCACCAGTTCAGTCTGAGACTACTCGCAGTATTTCACAGTCTTTGGGTTCAGCTGATGTGTCAGAGACTGAGCGCAAAGGTATCATCGACAAACACTGTTCTGCAGAAAGACTGGCAGATGATGACCATGGCATGCTAGTTCAGAGAAGTTCCGAAGGCATGGCGAAGTCAACACCAGACACGTTTGTAATATCCGTAGGTCTGGCACAGCAAGATTCTCATGCACAACCCAACATCTGCAATGTGTTAAGCTCAGAGAAAGCCTCCACCACTAAAACAACTGCTGTAAACCAGTGCTGTCAGACTGATGAATATGCAGTAAATGCTTCCGAACTCCTTTTTGATGCCCATAATTCACCAGTTCCGACACGTAGCAGTGTAGGATGTAGTCCACTACAGCTACCGACAGAAACGTCGGAAACAGCCGAACGCGGGGTACAAACTTCTCCCTGTACAGTTGATGGCAGTAGCTCACCATTGCGTAATGTAGTGACACGAAGCATTGGCTGTTCACCAGTTGCAGTCGAGACCAGAAGTGCAGGAACATCACCAGTTCTGTTTGTATCGATCGTAGGCTGTTCCATGCAGACCAAGCCATGGATGACGGACGTCCAGTGTTCAGCTATGACTGTGCCACACTGTGATGATGCCCAGAACTCATCATCACATTCGTCTAGATACAACACTGCATCTACAGATATTGCAGATAGCCAGAAGACCGTTAAAGACTCAACCCAGCCACATTCATCATATTCATGTGAAGAACTCTTTGATGATGAATGGCCGCTTATACACAGATCGGCCTCAGTGTCGAATGCCACACATCGGCCATGCAGTACTAGTCCATCTCCGCTCATTCAAAGCCAAACATCTGGTGTGAAAACTAGAAACATGAGCAATTATAACCAACCAGCTGACTCACAAGAACACGCGGCAGAGAAGTTGCTAAACTCGGACATCTCTTATTCGTTGGAGAGCAGTCAGGTCTTGCCAAAGAGCAGTTGCAAAGAAACTGATGATGACGTTAAAACTGACCAGGCAGACAGCGAGGATGAGACTGGCGTACATTTTCACAAACGGGAAGAAAAGCAACAGTTAGGCCTACTACGAATTCTGGAATGAGCTCCACCAGACTATTTTGTGGCAACTTCTTATCCTCAAGGATGCCGTTCTACGTAGGATATGACAAGAGCCACAACTTCCATGTGTGGTGGACGTTGATTCTGTGTATGTTGCGTCACACCAATTAGCGTAAGTCAAGGAATATGTTCAGTGTTCATTGTAGCTGCTGTTTCTGTCTGGTAACAGCAGCTGCATAAGTTTAGCCATTATTGCTGCAGGCTTGTTGATGCCAGCAGTTAGGATTCTAGCAGCACGTTATATTGAAGCTTGTAAAGCCACCAAATAGGCTAATGATAATACACGGTGTTTCATAAAAAGAACCCCTTTTCTTTCTTTCATATTTCACTCAAATGATGGTCAATTTACATAAATTTTTAACAGTTGTAGCTGAAGAAATGCTAATTCAAAATATTTCAACAAAATATGGCTGTTGATTAAATATTCTTTGCTAGTTGCGACGTAATGCTGACGTCAAAATGTGTCACAGGTACAAGCTTGCTAGTTGCAACTGGTGCTGTCAGTTGCTACCCTGTTCTGATGGTGAAAAAATCTGGTTCCCTCATGATAAATTCTTGAAGTTTTACAGTTGCAGCCACAAAAAACATGCAAAGCAATCACATTTACGTGTCTGTGTGGATAGTTGGACTTTCACATGTTCGAGCAAGACAGTGCACTAGCACACCGAGCTTGAATGGTTGTGTTTTTGGATTACGAGACACCTGATTTCATGTCCCCATGTTGCTTAGTGCTTACACGATAAACATTTTTCTTTAGCGAACCAGATTAAGCTCACCATCAAAGCTGGGTAGCAACTGACAGCACCAGTTGAGACTGTCGAGCTTGTACCCGTGACACATTAAGATGTCAACATTACGTCAAAACTAGCAAAGAATATTTAATCAACTGCCTAATTTTGTTCAAATATTTCGAATTAGTATTTCTTCAGCTACAACTGGTAAAAATTTTGTGTAAATTGATCATCAATTGAGTGAACTATAAAAAAACAAAAAGGGGCCCTTTTTATGAAACACTGTGTACAGTATGTTGTTTTGGTACTGCTGCTATTCTAACTCAGTTAGTTAAGAAGTTGTTTAGCTAGTCCCAGACGTTCGTGTAATGGACAGTAGCTATACAGTTCAGTAGCGTTTTAATGTTAGTCAGAATTCCGACTGTTTGGACCTCATTGTTTGTACTTAACTGCAGCGCCTAATGCTTTTGGTATGCTGCAGGACTGGAAAAGTGGTTTGAAAAATGTAGGTTTTAGGTTTAAAAATGCTTCAAAAACATTAAAAGTGTAAATTTTCAGTTTTTTTATGTGTTGTGCAATCTATAACACAAATATTTAATTGCATAGTTTAATCGTGATTTTTGAGTTCTGACGTCACATCTTCCACTCAGCAATGTGACATGGAGAATGGTGTATAAGATTCTTCTCTGGATACCAATTTTGTGAAGTCTTGTTGTACACTTTTGAACCCAAAACTACGTTTTTCCAACCCTGGTATACTGGCTAATAAAGTAACTTATTAACATGTAGCTTCACATGCTGCTGTTGTTTTACCTCCAACGGTGGAGGGCCTATTTGTCTGTCCACTAGATTAGGGTACTTAGACACAAAAGGATTTTGATGATTTTTCATCGAGCTGGGTATATTCAGTTTGCTGCCTTGAATGCTGCTGCCCAAGAATCCAGTAATCAAACTTTGGTGGCAAATCAGGAATTTTTAGAATGATGCATATAATGTAACACCAGGTAGCGGCTCTAGAATCTCTATGACTTAGTGGAGACCTCCACTGTGTCCGTGTCCCAAAAAGGATCCCCATCATTACCTCCGCCAAGGAGGTAATGTTTTTGCTGGTTTTTGTTCGTCTGTCTGTGAGTCAGCAAGATAACTCAAAAAGTTATGTACGGATCTTCCTGAAATTTTGAGGGCATGTCAGGAATGGCAAAAACTACCAGTGATTCAATTTTTGGGGGTGATCCGGAAGGAATCCTGGATTCTGGATCACTTTGAAATTTTCGTTACCATTGCTTTCAATGGGGCATAAGGGAACCGCTGGCAAACCGAAGATGGTGCTGCCACCTAGCGAACAACATTGCC
>Ga0209367_1004689_pt1 | contig 18932 bp, 14 predicted proteins | sample WorMetLIZISLAND2_FD_187412 | JGI IMG/M metagenome (GOLD analysis project Ga0209367, IMG submission 187412) | Marine gutless worms symbiont microbial communities from Max Planck institute for Marine Microbiology, Germany - Olavius geniculatus... ... | reverse complement strand
GTGGGACAACCCTGCAGGAGTTAAGCCACGCTGCCCTAGATAGGCAGCGGTGGGCAGCGATAGTAAGAATGGCGTCAGACACCAACGGGCATTGAGCCCACGGTTGTCGATGATGATGATGATGATGCACAGATCATTCACTGTATTTTTTGGCTGGAAGTGTATTTTGTTGACCAACACGCTTACTGTCAATGATTGCTAGTTTTTCTTGCATTTCCTTTTCACAAGATAGTGTAGCGACACAGTTAACGTGTGGCGGTATATTCAATAATTGCTCTGTTGCTAATTGTCCACAGAATGTACCAGTAAAAGAATTTTTAATTTTTTAATCTTTAATCTTTGGTGTGCTGATGACTGCTCTGACTGATGCAGCAGCCCAGCAAACAAACGTCGGCGGACCGGACATTCGGCAGTAGGACCGCTAGCGGTCAGTGGGTGGCGAAATTCGTGTCGCAATTTGAAACATTGCGTCGGCTCGAAGTTACAAGGTTCTATGTCACATTTAGGTAGTACCGCGAAAAACGCGACTGAAAGTTTGCATGCAATATTTTCTGCAGTGATTGTCCATACTTCACTGAAGACAATATCACCAATTTATTCACTTTAATGACGCTGCCTATCTAGCGTATCAAGATCCAGCAATGTTTGGTTCATTTGCTTTTAAACACTTTAGCGTCTTGTTTTTCAACTTTTATGGACACAGAACTTTGTTATGTTAGAGAAATTTAAACAAAAACCTGACATAGAGCGTTATAACTCCAAGAACAACGATCAGCACTGCAGTAGATTAAAAATGCTTAAAATGTTATATTTAACATTAGTAAACGATATCTTTAACAAGTATCTGAACGTTTTCTAATTGTTTGGCAAGCATAGCGTCAAAGTTTTTTTGTGATGCACAAACTACGTAGAAAATGCACAAATTCCTGACACTGCAAGACATAAACCTGCACAACTCTACCAGAGATGACAGTCTCGCCTACATAATGATGGCCTTACAGCGTCAGATTGTTGTCATTTCTCCTTCCCCTCCCTCCACCAACTTCCTATACTTCAAAATAGTAAAGGTTCCCCCCCGCTTCTCCCTCACTCCCTCGCCACATGTTCTGAACATTAGCTACAGCTATTTTGGGCACTTTTTAAACCCATCTGAAATACACAGCAAAAACCTCACCAAACTTAATACAATTTTAGTTTCTTATTTTACTAATACTGATAATTTTCAATATGGTTATATTTAGAACCTGAAGCTGTAAATTGGCAAATTTTTTGGACATCCACTTTATACGAACGTATCAATCAGTGCTCATTTTAATAACTTAAAAACTCTTGAAAAACAGAAAGCCTAGATCAAGACAGGCTTGTTCAAAAACTCGTGCTGACTCCAAATACCCAAGACCCAATATACGGAACAAGCCACACTGGGTCATAAGTTTAAAAGAACGTTTTTTCGACCCTGATATATTATGATGCAATATGATGGTGAAATTCAGCATGCATATGCCAGAGTGCAGTGTCAGTATCAAGCAGTTGACAAAATATGTCGGTGGGACTGGCTACTATACAAACATTTCACACTCCACTGCACTATGTTACACTGCACTTAATACACACACTGGCGTCCTAGCAGTGGGGTGGGTAGGTGAGAACTCCCCCAAAATTCTAGCCTGTCAAGAATTTTTCTTCTTGTTTAAAAATTCTTGCAAAAATGCCAAATTTGCAGTTATTGCAGGGCCCCATTTAAACGACAATCTGGAAACAAAATTAAAATTATGAGCAACAATATCTTTTGCATAGGGAATTTGCAGTTGTCTGTCGAAAAAATGCAGTTTCCTGCCTGCCCGAAACCGTCGTCCAAAGACAAAGAAGCGAGTTTCGTGGGCCAAGGGCGGTTACAGGCTTTACTAGCATTGCAACAGTACTAACAGTGAACTAACACAAAACGATGCATCACTAACACACAGATAGACAGACAGACAGACATACAGTGGCATTGTGGGTTAAAAAAGTAGGCGGGACTGGAAGATACATTTTTCTGAGAAACACTGCAAATTTCCAACAGTATTCTGACAGACAGTTGCAAATTACTCACGGAGGAGATTATGGATGCTCAAAACTTCAATTTTGTTCCTAAATTCCCCCAAAATGCGGCTTTTAGATCCAAATTTGGCACGATTTTGTGACAAAAAGAATGATCTTCCGACAATTTTCCAACAGTGCAAAATTTAGGGAAAGGGCAGTTGGCCCCTGCTCCCAGGCCATGACGTCACTGCATACATACAGTACGCAAAGTAAAAGAATGAAACACAAAAACACTACAGTAGTAATAGCAGACATCAGAATCTTCAACATTTGTTTGATCTTGTGTTAAGTAACTAATAGCAGTACATTATAAGGTTTTGACAAAACTAGCATACAAGCACATTTTGAAAGCAATTTCACACAGTTTCTACCTAAACCAATAAGAAAGAAATTTACTTACATGTGAAAACATTCTTTGTCTCAGAAATGAAGCTGTACAAAGCACAAGCATGAAATGCAACAACCAGTGTGTTATGACTCAGCAGCAATGTCAGTTGACTAACAGCAGAATATCAACACTTCAGCTACGTAATAAACAAACAAACAGACACAGATCAGTGAGTTACATCCACAGCTGTGTGCTTAGGCCCAGTGATGTTATCAACGACTTTGTGTTCAAGGACAAGGACTTGCAACCCAAGGCCAAAGACTTTGTCATCAAGGACAAATCATCGACGACATATCACTGCTTAGGCCTGAAAAGTTCCCATCTTTCCAGTTGCAGTCTGACGAAAATAGAAACAGTTAAATTCACAAATTGGAAAATACTGGGAAACAACTGCAATCTTCCAACAGAAATGTTTGCCTGCACTCAAAAATTTTTTTGCCCCTAAAGTCCAACATATTTGCCCAAAAAGGCCAAAATTGGACATCTTGAACCCTATATTTTGTATCTCTCACAGCTTCATCAGTAAAGGTTAAAGGTTAAAGGTGCATATAGCTCTTAATGATCCCATCTCAGAGCTACGGAGCGTCACTTGTCATATGGGATCACACAGTGTTACCTGCCACCCGACAGAGGTGAACGCGCCCCGCCTTAACCCCAGCCAGATAGGCCGGTACTCGATTTACCTACCCCAGAGGGATGGAAGGCTGAGTTGACCTAGGTGGTTGGTTACATCCCGAGATGGTGTACCTACCTACAGGCAGTCACCCATTGCAGTATTAACCGGGCCCGGCGTACAGTAACTTCGCTGATTGGATCAGACGCGTTACCACTACACCACGCCTACCGCCCAGTAGTTCTGATGGAAAAAATATCAGTAAATCCAAGCATTAAAACATCTCTTAAAGTGTCTTGCAAATGCTGTATGCTGACATAGAGTACTGAAGCAGCACGACACAATCACAGAATATCACTGACAAGTCTTGAGTCAACATTAGCAACTCTGTCCAACAAGCAATTGTCCACAGATTGTTTGTTCTCTGTCTCAATCTTGCCTGGCAAAGATATTGACGTATTCCAGTTTAACTGAACATCTGTTGAAATGATTTATAACATTATGTTTGTGTTTAAAATATTTACCACATGAACCACAGCAAAACTGTTTAAAGTCTGAGTGTTTCAGCTGATGTCTTTGCAGTTCACATTGTGTAAAGAAACTCATTTGACATTCACCACAAACATATGGCTTGACACTTTCATGACGAAGTAAATGTCTCTTAAGTTGACAATTGTGACTGAATTTCTTCTGACAAGTGTGACACGTGAACCAAGTGCCTTCATTGTGTGACTTCAGCAGATGTGTCTTGAGTTGATCAGGTCGTGTAAAACAGTCTGAACAGTGTCTACATGAGTATGGCTTTGCACCAGTGTGAATATAAATATGACGCTTCAGATGACGGCTACTTTTAAACATCTTCCCACAGTAACGACAGTCATAAGGTCTTCTGTTGCTGTGTACATGACGTTTATGTCTCTGCAAGTGGGCGGACGTGCTGAAGCTTTTGTCACACAGTGAACACTTGTACGGTTTGTCTCCTGTGTGGACTCTCATGTGAACAGTTAGATGGTGTGACAAACTAAATGTCTTGTCACACTCACGACATTTGTGTGGTTTCTCTCCACTGTGAATTCTGCCGTGTGTAACAAGGTGAGCTGATTGTGTAAATCGTTTGCTACAAACAGTACATTCAAACGGTTTCTCTCCAGAATGACTTCGTCTGTGTCTTGATAACACACTACTGTTACTGAAGCACTTTCCACATTCAATGCACTTGTACTTACTGCTGTGAACATTCATATGATAGCTCAAGTACTGCTCAGTAGCAAAACGTTTTTCACACTGAACACACGAGTACAACTTATCTCCAGTATGTATTTGTTTGTGGCACTTCAAATGTACTTTTGTTGTAAACCATTTGTCACACACTGTACACAAATAAGGTCTTGGCTTGCCATCATGTGGATGCTCAGTGATATCATTAATATCAGCTTCAATCTTCATCTCAAATGAACTTTCACCTGTATAATATACAGCAAACAAAACATAATTCTGCCACATCATTCACAGTAAACAGGGAATTCGAGGGTCATCCCAAAGGTTTCTGGCCTCAACATGTCAGACAATAATATTTTCCACAATCTATACATCAGTGAAACGTAAATCTTTTACTGACTCATACAGGTCTGTTGTGGATATGACGTCATTGTAATTTATGACATCAGAGAGCACTAAACCAAAATGATTTGAAGCGCTATCGCAAACAGCATAAAATCAGGCTCGTTGTTGCATGACAATTTTTCAGTCTGTAGCTGGACTTGTAAAAGGGAGGCCCTGTGAAAATTAATTTTGCAAAAACCCTGACAAATATGCATATGAATTTCTCATTTGCATATGTGCATATACGATGGCTTAAATTTGTGCTGGCCACAAATAAAAACATTTGAGTGAATTATGGTTTCATGCAAAAATGAGGGGCGCTCAAATATTTTTGAGTCTCAATACATTAGACAAAACCTTTTTATTATCTATACATCAGTAAAACGTACCTTCCTTGCATATTTGTGTGAGCAGCTTGTGAAAGTGATGTCACTGTAATTTACGAGGTCATAAAGCATTAAGCTGCTCGATCCCCGGGAGTCGAATGGTCACGTGACCGATGACGTCACGTGACCCCAAAAGGTCAAACTCGTGACCCCATTATATTTGAGGCGCCATATCTGCATAACAGTGCAAGATAGATGCATGGTGACGACAGGCCTTTTATAGTAAAGCGCTAGTGACGAATCGAATGGTCTCGTGACTGACAATGTCTGTTGTTTAGTTCAAATAATACAGAAGGATAAAAGGATCTTTGCTGCTGTACAATTTGAAATTAAACTGTTTGATTTTTTCTACCGGTCTAAACGGCTCACTGATTATATTTATACGGACACATACTGCAAATTATCGAAATGCATTGGACAGACTCCGTGTTCGTATGAACATTATCTTGTTCATTATACGATAACAGCGCCCAAACGTCCCAGCGCCCAAACGGTCGCGCCCAAACGGCGGCGCCCAAATGTCCTGCTCCATTGTATATTAACTTAGCGTGAACACCCCAATTTTCAGCTAAACTACTGAACCGGAACTGTTATAGGCTTTCGTGCGTCTCAAAAGCATTAGCTCAAATTTCTTGTTGGGCATGTGTTACATTTGCAGCAATGTTTAGATGTAACTATAGCTTAACGAAATGACTTCAGAGCTTGTGTCTCATTAATTTTTGACTGTTCTTTGCCTCATATAACAACACCTAAAGTGGCTTGCTTAGGTCCAGAAGTGAAATATTTTGTGTTTTAACATATTAATTAACACGTTATTAATGCACCCAGGCCCGACAAAAGGGAGAGTAAGGGGGTAAGTTACCCCGGGCCCGGACGTTTGGGGGGCCTTGCCTGTAGAGTATAGAAAGTTAGAAACACATTTTTAAACATATAATCAACAATAACTGTTGTCAAAATAATTATTTATTTACAGTAGTGATGAACGGCAACTCAACTACAGTTTAGTTATTTAAATTCATTCGATTGTCAAATAATCACAGTTTAACGAAATACTGGAACTTTACCTGAACAGAATATGGTAAATCTAAATAAATTAACATAAATTTACGTATGTGTGCAAATTTATTGTAATACAACAATATATCACCAGTCCACCAGTGGTGTAGCCAGGATCTGGATGTAGGGAGGGGAGTACTTAAAGGTTGGGATGTGGGGAGAGACCATGGGGAGGTATCTCCTGCCCCACCTGGGAAAGAGTCTGCAGAAGGGGCTGTGTCACCTTCCAGAAAGTTTTATGATTTTTTTCGGCGATAAAGTGAAGTGTTTCAGTGCAGTAACTGAGTAAGCTGAGTAAGTTGGTGGTGTGGCGTAGTGGTAACGTGTTTCATCCGATCAATGAAGTTACTCTACACCAAGCTGGTGTTAGATGGGTGACTGCTTGCAGGCAAGTAAACAGGGTTACTACAGGTTTTCTGTAGCAAAATTCCCTGACTTTTCCAGCCACGGAATGACAATTTCCCTGACATAAATGGTACTAAGTAATGAAATGGTATTAATAGAGCAATATGCAAATGACAGAGACACTGGTCGATTGGTCAGGGGAGCAATGCCCCCCCCTGAAACTGAAACACGTCTAGCTTTTGGACGTTCAATGTAAGCCGCAGATTTGCCTGCTTTTTAATATTTGGAGACACAAAAAATCACAGATATCTGCAGACTGCATGATCCAGGATCATTTTCCCTGACTTTTCAACAATAATATTTTTCCCTGACATTTCCCTGACAACACAAATTCCCTGACATTTTCCAGTTTCCTCTGACCTGTACGAACCCTGGGTAAAGCATCTTGGTACAAATGGCAGGTAACAAACTCTGTGTGATCCCATATGGCGGGTTCTGAGAGGGGTTTCCTATAAAGAGCTATAGCATTTAACCATAGCCATTTCTAGAGGGGCACATGGCCCTACTCCCTATGACTACGCCAGTGCAATAAACCTCATTGTTTTCAGCTCTGCCAGTGTCACACTATTTTTTGAAAAATCATTTGTGGGAGCACTCAAGAACAACACTATCAGTATCAGCCAGTAGTTTAGTAACATTAATATTTTAGACAGGAGTGTAAAAGCATACTAAAAGCACAGCAAAATCTTCAATGATCAGTTTACAGCAAATGAATGAATGAAAGTATCATAAAAATAGATCAATATTTGACATGTTATATCAAAAGGCGCTACTAAACTAATGTGTTCTGTTTACATTGTTTTATGTATGTGTCATCATGTGCACTGTGAGTTGAAAACTAAACCACCAACATGACGACACATAGATAAAACAATGTAAACAGAACACGTTAGTTCAGTAGCAACAGCAACGCAAGACATCATTCAAAGCTAACATACCGACACTTGGCTGAATGTTTACATCAGCAAGATGACTCATCAACCTACAGAAACATACATCATAGTCAGCAATAGGGTTAGAACGATACCAAAAAAGCTACCCAATACCCAATACTATTGGGTGCTGCCAATACCAATACCGATACCAGTGCCCTGCCCGTTGCCCAGTGAAGCACTGTATTGATTTAATGTACTGATTTTTCTACAAACTCTGGCCTATGTGAATGCTATGGCTAGTAAAAATAGTCAATGTTTGATGCATTAAACAGTGTTTTTAAAGGTTTAGTATGCAAATAATTTACAACTAGGATTAAGTTATTGTATATCTATTGCAGTTTAAATGTTCAGTTTCAAAACGTTGAGTTTTCAGTGTTCAGCACACAGGTAATCTATGACTTAAGACCCACATGAAAAAGCTAAACTGTGTATGACATAGGACTAATCCATTTAGCTATAGCTAACCTGGTCGGAACGAACTGCACGATAGCCTGGAAAAAATTCCTGGTTAGTTGATGAATTAATCAACTGGGCCTTCGAGATAAACAACATGCAGCACTTGCATAGCACTTATTTACTGAAATACAAAAAATAAATTTTTAAAATAGTTTTCTGCCAGTTTTTACTAATGAAGATTTTTGTTCATTGTTCACTGTAGGCCTATCATGTTGTTCGTCCTTATATTTAAAGATTCTTTTTTAATTTTAAAGGTCCTGCAAAAACATTTGTCCTGGAAATTCTTGTAATTTTTTTTGTCAGTAAAAGTATGGGAACCCTGCTTGCAACACTAACCTACGTATACGCTAGGCCTATGAGTTTGAAACTTTGTAAACTTGGTACTAAAGAGCCTTGCGCTTGACTCTTATGCCAAGACGCTCCTGCTATAAGCTAGATCCGCACATTAACCAACAGCACAGTCTATTCACAGCTCTGTGTAAACGTGGACTGTGAGCATTATGTAGGTCTAACCTGACACTGGTAATTAAACCCTGGATGGACGGACGGACGGACGGCGACCGACTGACCGTGCCACTCCCCGCCCGCTGCAGCTGCAGTCGACAGACTGACGTTCATAACAGTAGCAGCACTTACTTCCAAGTTCACACACACAAGAACCGGTGTGTGTAGAACGTAACAGGCGGCCGCTCCTGGTTTGTACTACTAGTTAGTCTTAACGTGTATGCACGCGCAACGGCGTGAGGAGGCGAGGGGATATTGGAGTGGTTACCTATGCCGGCATGCTGCTTGCTTTTGACCACTCTATACCTAGCATGCACTTTCCCCTTCCCATTCTTCCTGTGATGGGCGCAGCGCCGACGCTTAGACAACAATCGCACGTGGTCGCCGATCGCTCAGAACGATTAGCAAATGTAACGCCGTGCGCTGATTGTATACGTCCACGTTAGTTACTGAAATTAGGCCTAAAGTGTGAGATGGCGTGTGGACGGTGTGGCGGAGAGGGGATAATTAATCCTTCCAATCTCTCATGAATGGCGACTGTTCTACAGGTGCGCCTACCCCACCCCACTCTCCCTGCCACTGTTGTTTGCTATCGAGGAGATCGAGTTGTATAGTGGCCGCCGCCCGCCGCCGACTGCTGTTTGATTGCGGCTTAGACAGCGGCGGGCGGCGTGGCGTGAGCGGATATCGGTAATCGGTATTGGGTGTCACAATCAAAAAAATATCGCCCAATACCCGATCCACCCCAATACCGGCCAGTATCGGCCAATACCCGGTACCCCAATACCAGTATCGTTCGAACCCTAGTCAGCAATATTGATTAGTTGGCAAAAACACTAAATATATATTAAATAGCATATTACTGAAGAAAACTAACAGAGAAATAAACTGACAAAGTAAACTGCGTTAAAAAAACACAAGAAAATGCACGCTGAACGGCATGCAAACATGCAAGTTATGTCAGGGCAAAGCAAGGATGTGAAAAACGAAAAGGCAGTGCAGGGGGTTTAAGGGACAGCCGAAAAGCTTTCAAAATTCACTTAGCTGGTCAGAGAATCAGGGGGGGGGGCAAAGCCCCTTGAAGCTGAAAGAACACTTTTGGCTTTTGGACGTTCACTGGGCGACTTCACTTTTTGACTTAGACTTTCGCTGAGTCTTTTCGCTGAGCCAAAGCTAAAGCTAAATGCTAAAGTTTTTACTTAGATCGAAGTTCAACTAAACAATAAAAAATGGCGGAAAACCAGTAAACCTAACAGAATATAAATCAACCAGTCACGCTTGGACTTGCTTATAGTCGCCATGTTTTCACTCAGTGAAATCACTTCACTTTTTGACTTAAGTAGGTACTTAGACCGAAGTTTAGGCTCAGCGAAAGTCTCAGCGAAAGTCTAAGTCAAAAAGTGAAGTCGCTCGGTGACAATCAACCCATATTTTGGCGTTCAAGGTCATCCAAGGTCATTGAATTCAGTGACAATCAAGAGCCAGTTTACGACTTTGTATGAGTGATTAATAGTAACCTAAGCCCTGAGTGATCAATAGTAACCTAAGCCCAATCTCGCACCGTTATTGAGATACAGCGACTTATTGGCTAAAAATCACAAATTTTTCCTACTCCCCTCTCATTTAGCACCCTCGTTCAGGATGACCTCTTTCAAATTTACGGAAATGCCTTACGGTTCCTGAAACTAGTCTTCCAGGCAGCACTTAGTTATACTGAGTCAACATCTATAACTGTGGCCTTTTGTCCGGTGGCCTTATGTCCCAGTGCGATAAAAGATCAATCAATCAATACAAATTGTGTGAACAACGCTAGCAGCTTAATGTGTTTAATAATAAAACAAACAGCATGTGAAATGTACTACTAAAACTGTTATTTGTACTATGTTCTGTGAACGGACAGGAATACATTAAATATACATTATACACGTCATAAAAAATTAACCAATGTAAAACTAATTGTATGAATAAAGACAACATTATAGTGTTCTTAATAACAAAACACACAGCATATAAAATGCACTTACGTAACCAACCGCTGCTTTCGCTTCGTCTTTCGTACTGGGTGATTGCAAGATCTCAGCTTCCTGGGTACCTTCGGCCCCGAAAGATAGGCGGTTACCCATGCTGCTATAAAGAGTTCGTGTTAAACGAAGGGTTGCCGATGAAAGGGGCTTCGTGAAATGACCGTGAATGGACAGAGATATAGTTATTATTACCTCTGCCAAGGAGGTAATGTTTTTGCCGGACTTTGTTTGTCTGTCTGTTTGTCTGTCTGTGTGTGTACAAGATAACTCGAAAAGTTATGAACGGATCTTTCTGAAATTTTGAGGGTATGTCGGGCATGACATAAACTACCAGTAATTCTATTTTGGGCATGATCCAGCAGGAATCCTGGATTCTGGATCACTTTGAAATTTTCGTTACCAATGCATTAAAGGAGGAATAAGGGAACCGCTGGCAAAGCAAAAATGGTGATGCCACCTGGCGAACAGCTTTGCCTTGGCGGAGGTACCTGCGGGCTACCAATGCTTTTCTAGTTGAACAGTGGATTTAGTTTGGACAAAGGGTGCTTCGTTGGTTTTCGTTGATTTGTTGGTTTTCATTGCTTCGTTTGGGAAGGCGAAGGCTCAGCACCTTGTCAGTCGATGTGCTCAGTCCGAGCACTCGAGCAAACTGATCAGTTGTCATCACTGTGCTTCGCCTTTTATATTGCTGGAGCTGGCCGAAAGGGCTGCCTATCATGTGACTGCCATTGTCATAACATAATGTATATTCTAGCAATTGTTACATAACATATTTGCAGGGAGCTCCGACAGCACCTATATGTGACTTTTATGCCACACTAAAAGGCGACGTTTGATTACCTTTTTGACAAAAGATATGAATTTAAAATATTTATTATTCATGTCAGAAAGATATAATTTTAGGGAAAAAGACTTAAGATATTTTAGTAAGAAAAATAAGCCCAAATTTTATTTTATTTTACCGAAAATAGGAACGTACATTACGACACAAAATACACTACAATTATTATTTATATTATATACTGTGGATGGAGGGACCTATATCCACTGCTGCGACTGCGAGTCTACAAACCTTTCATTCGGTCTTTCCAGTCTAACGACCGGCGATGTCTTCAGTTTCCAATCATCCATCATGATAATGTCTTTAGTAAACCGCTAAACACTGTCACTTGTATAAACAATATAAATGCTTATTAAAGAGCAATAATGACAATTTTTCACCGGAAACCGATATCAAAACACAATACTATCAATGCAAAAGTAGACTTTCACTGGAACCATATTAATGTCAGGGATGCCCCTGTGGATTAATTTGTTAAACGATTGACGAAACTAGCAGACGTTTAGTTAGTGTTCAAACTATTGTTTTTTTGTGAATATTCACAGCGTTTAGTTGAGAAATTAAAAATTAGATTTTTAATCGCTTTGAACCTTGGTTGCAATGAAATTGGTTATAATTAGCTGAATCCTCGTCTGTAGGCCAAAACACTGGAAACATTGTCCGGAGTAGTGATTGCAATCCCGGGATTTAATTTTCAATCCCGGGATCCGGGATTGAGAAATTTGTAATCCCGGGATCCCGTTTCGGAATTAGGCTCACAGATTGGTATCCCCAATGAACTTATTTGAAGTTATTTCAGGAATATAATGTAGCATAGGCCCATGCGGAAGGTATATCCGAACTGCAGGGAGTGATAATGACTGTCAGAATACGAATTACATTGCACAGCAAAGAGTGGTACTCTAGCGCACATAAATATTTTATTTACCAGACGGCTAAAATTCATATTTCTATCATTTAACACACGAAAAAATACGATTTTAACTAATTTTGTAATCCCAGGATTGGAACCCCGCCAATTCCGGGATTTGGGATTGGCGAAAACGGCCGGGATTTTGGTATTCGGGATCCCGGGATTGCAATCGCTAGTCTGGAGTCTTCAACAAGTTAGTTTGACCATCCGCTGAAAAAGAAGAAACTTGGGTAAAACATGTGCTGCATTTTGGGAGATAGAAAAATTTTCCCAAAAGTTGGTTGGTTTAAAGGGAGCCATCGGTTGGTCGAACTGAAGCGGTAATTCTACACTAGTTCCACGTCTTACGACAAACGGAGGCGGGCTTCCATCAAACCCATCCAACAATCCTTCTGACTACAAGTGTGTGAAAGCATGAAAATGCGTTTGTTGTTGACCTACAGACAAGAAAAAGAAAAGGCGACTTGTAGTCTTGTGACTCAGTCTGAAGACACCCTGCAATGGAAAGGGAAAAACTCCTGTCACCAGTGGGGAGCCACAAATGTTGATTGGGGGTGGGGCTCCCCTCTGCCCATTTTCACTTAAGCTTACCTTTCTCTCCCTTACCCTCTTCCCCTTCCCTCTCTTCATTCTCTTCTCTCATATCTTCTACTTTCTTCTCCTCTTCCTTCCATCCTCGCTTTCCTTACAAGTAAAACCCCCTATGCCAGCTAGAGAATACAGAGTGCGTTGTGTTCCTTTAGCTGGGCCTCCCCGGCCGAAGTCACATTTGGTGTATGATGGCTTTAAAATATAAGGTCTAGAGGCAATAATTCTAATTAGATGTTTGAGTCTTTAATATCTGTGTTAAACAAAAAATCGTGCCGGCCATTGGGAGTCTAAGCCCATTGGGCCTCTTCTTGACTACACCACTGTGTAGCCCTACTGTCACTTCCTTAAACTCAGATCGACAACCCTGCCGACTAGCTGGCGTAACGGTCAAGACGTTGGACATATGATCAAAAGGTCGTGGGTTTAACTCCCGGTCGGGTCGCTATCAAGTGGTTGCTCCTTGGATGGGTGACAATGATTGTCTGCAGACAGAAAACCATTTCTTAGAATGACAGAACAAACCACAAAACGACAACTTAGCCTTCTATCCACCTGAGGCAAGTAAAGTAAACCGAGTATACTGGCCTGTCTGGCTGGTGTTAAAGCCGTTAACACTATGTGCTCCCTTATGGCAGGTAATGCTCCGTAGCTCTGAGACTAACTTAGCCTACTAACACTACTGTAGCACATTAGAGACTTGCATAGATGAGCTATTCAAATTTATTTTAGATTAGATTAGATTAGACTGCCATAAACAGATACACACACTTTTTAACCCCTTAACCCACCAGACCATGCATGTCAGAACAATATTCTGTCTGTCATAATAACACACATCCAGAGTGACATTTTCAAAACAACTTTGTGTTCAAGGACAAGGACTTGGCACCCAAGGCCAAAGACTTTGTCATCAAGGACAAATCATCGAGAACACATTCTTATGCCTGAAAAATTCCTGTCTTTCTAGTTGCAGTCTGACAAAAAATAAAGACAGTTAGAGTCGCAAGTCGGAACAATTTGGGAAACAGCTGCAAATTTCCAACAGAAGAGTTAATGTGTGCTCAAAATTCTATTTTTTGTCCCTACGTTTGCCAAAAAATGCCAAAAATTGGCGATTTCCAGCCTCCAAGATTTTCATTTTTGTAAAAAAGTTTTCAGACAGCAAAATTCTCCGACAGTCTAGCATTTAAGAGTGGCATCTGCCCCCTGTCCCTCTTGCAATGGTGTCACTGTGTTTGAGCAAGTTCAAACCGCAGTAAACACACATTTCTACCAGAACACAATAACACTACGTGACAAGATAAAAACAAACCAGACACTAAGCACATGCCATGCACACAGTACTGCATATGGCGACACTTCATCACATGACACTTAATCGCTCGACAGTTAATCGGCGACAGTTCATCAGATGACAGTTCATCGTGGCGACAGTTAACCGCAGTGACAGTAAACCAGGTGACACTTAATCACAGTTGATCGGGCATATAGATGAAATGGCAGAAAAGTGGTAGAAGATATTAAACAAACTACTCGGTTGTACAGTGAACATATTATCAAAAATTAAACACATTTTTTAACTATTCTCTTAAAAACTTGGACGTTTCAACGTCCAATAACGCCTTCTTCAGAAATGAGTGTCGACTCTTCTCCGCGAAGTGTCATTTCGATTTCCGCCTAAGGCGTCAACAGACATTGAGATGTCAAGTTTTTAACAAAGAAAACAGAAAAATGTTTAATATTCAAACAATAAGTGAGAGAAAATACCGACACCAAGAAATGATTACTTCCAACAAACTCAAACACAAAATTACTTAATATAGTGTATGTGTTTGTTTACGTAGTGTTTATATAGTGCACAGTAGCCTACTTATTAGTTATAATGAAAAAACATCCATGACTGCTCAGACAACGTTACCATCTCAGGTAAATGGAAAAGAGACTTTATGAACACCTTTATTCGCAAATAGCAGATACAATGCAGTACATATAATATCCCAAAGATAGAGTAATACATGAAATACCAACAGACAGACAGAAAATGTACAAATAAGTTTATGCAGTGCTTCAACGATAATTAGTCTATAGAATCTGCTGCTAGTCAACCAAAGGTAAGGTTAATTACGGTGCTGGATGCGTGGACGACTGCTCGCCCATTGAAGTGTCGTGCGATGAAACTGCACGCGATTAACTGTCGCTGCAGTTAACTGTCGCTGCGATGAACTATTGCGTGATTAAGTGTCGTGCGACGAAGTGTCCTGGAACCACTGTACTGAAAAATATCACTTAAATATAGGTACAATGAACAAATTCAGCAGAAATTCTGACATTGTTGCCGCACCAGGTCAAAGTGTACCATTGTTAATTGACTGACATCAGTTCATATCAGTTGACTGTCAGTAACAACTACAATATTACATTCTACACAAGTCTCAGTACACTAGCTTACTCACAGAGATATTGTATTACCTATGTTTGGTACTCAGACTAGATCAGAATCAAACGTTACACGGACATATTCAGTGGCTTCTATCCCCCCAAATCTAGAATCAAAATCGGGTGCAACCTCTCCCAGTTCTGGGCTGAGGTCCCCCCAATTTCTAACTCAAGTTTTCCCCTCCATTTTAGGCTTCTTTCCTCTCTAGGGAGAAAGTTTTGTCAAAGGTATAGTTTGCAGTGAAAAATAGGGGAAAAGTAAAAAGGGGGAATTTTTTAAAGGTGCAGATTTCAAAAAAATAGAAAGAATAAAATAGGGAGAGAGTTTTGTTAATGGTATAGATTGCCTAGTCAAAAATAGGTGGGAGTAAAAATAGGTTTTTTTGTTAATGGTGCAGATTGAAAAATAGGGGGAAAGTTTTGTTAGGGGTGTAGTTTGCCCAGTTAAAAATAGGCGGGAAGTAAAAAATGTAAAAATTTTTTGATCTACAACCTTATCAAAACTCCCTCCTCCTATTTTTCACTGGATGCAAGCTGCACCCACCAGGTATAGAGATAGAAGACTTTGGACATATTCTAAACACAAAAGGTAAAACGCAATTTGTTCACTCCTTTATCTTTTCCAGAATCAACAGAACATCTCTCAGTGATGGAATATCATCATTATGGAATATCTCTTAAACTGTCTCACTGTTGTGCGGTTGACATAAAGTGCTGAAGCAGCATAACACAATCTGTTGTATACAGAATCTCACTGACAAGTCTTGAGTCAACAGTAGCAACTCTGTCCAACAAGCAATTGTCCACAGATTGTTTGTTCTCTGTTTCAATCTTGCCTGGCAAAGTTACTGACATATCCTAGTTTAATAGAACATCTGTTGAAATGTTTCACAACACAGTCTTTATGCTTGAAATATTTACCACATGAACCACAGCAAAACTGTTTGAAGTCCAAATGTTTCAGTTGATGATATTTCAATTCACATTGTGTACAGAAACTCATTGAACATTCATCACAAACATATGGCTTCACACCTTCATGACGAAGTAAATGTACCTTAAGGTTACTACTGAGGCTACATTTCTTCTGACAAATGTGACATGTGAACCAAGTACCTTCATTGTGTGACTTCAGCAGATGTGACTTGAGTTGGCAGTGATGTGTAAAACAGTCTGAACAGTGTCTACATGAGTATGGCTTTGCACCAATGTGAGTATGAATATGATGCTTCAGCTCTTGGCTAGTTTTAAACATCTTTCCACAGAAACGACAGTCATAAGGTCTTCTGTTGCTGTGTACATAACGTTTATGCAACTGCAAGCTGCAGGATTGGCTGAAACTTTTGTCACACAGTGAACACTTGTATGGTTTGTCTCCTGTGTGGACTCTCATGTGAGTGGTAAGATTTCCAGACACACTAAATGCCTTGTCACACTCGGGACATTTGTGTGGTTTCTCTCCACGGTGAATTCTGCTGTGAACAGCAAGGTCACCTGATTGTGTAAATCGTTTGCCACAAACAGTACATTCAAACGGCTTCTCTCCAGAATGACTTCGTCTGTGTACTTTTAAGTCTCTGTTGCTGCTAAAACACCTTTCACATTCAATGCACTTATATTTACTGCTGTGAACATTCGCATGTTGCCTCAAGTAATGCTGAGCAACAAAACGTTTCTCACACTGATTACATGAGTACAACTTATCTCCAGTATGTATTTGTTTGTGTTTATTCAGAGTTCCTTTCGTTGTAAACCGTTTGTCACACAGTGTACACAAATAGGTTCTTGGCTTGTCATCATGTGAATGCTCAGTGATATCGTTACTATCAGCTTCAATCTTCACCTCAAATGAACTTTCGCCTGTACAGTATATAACAGTCACTGCTGATCATTAACAAATTGTTAAATTTATCTTTAGGGCGGATAAACATTCTAAAAAATACTGGACCTCAGAGCATCAATTATCACATAGGACAGGACGTCAAGATTTTACTGATTTACAGAGTAAGGTTTGCAGTTGGAACTTTGAAAGCCCTCGTGATCAGACTACACATACACACTGCATTGTTGTCATTTTTTTCACATCCTGGATCAGTTTAAGAAAAATGGCAACCACCAGTAGTTGAATTCTGCAGCTTTCATGGTCTTTCTGACTGACTACAATAATTGATAACTAGATGGTTGTTACGAGTCCATCCATCATTATGCCTCCGCCAACATGTGACAACTAGCTAGAACTCGAAATATTGTGCAAACAAGGCCAAAAAGTGCATTTTGGGGCATATTTAACCCTGCCCTGATCTTGATCCTTGACCTTTTGACCCCAAATTTGATGAATTTATTCTTGCCCCAAAGTCTCTTAGTGGTGAGAGTTCGGTCAAAATTTGGTCAACAAATTACCCAAGACATCCAGCTAACAATGTTTGTTCGAGACTGACTCTGGATGCATAATGCCTCCGGGCACTATATTGGCAGAAGCTTAATAATTAATCAACCAATACTATCTCTGATTGTGTCAAAGTATTTCATAGCAAATGAGAAATATGAGCACCAGATGTAAAATATCATATGCCAGGTGACACAAACACAAACATACCGACATTGGACTGAATGTTTACGTCATCAAGCTGACTCATCAGTCTACAAAAACGTACATTGCAGTCTCAGTACTGCTTTCTAACTACTGAGGTTCATTTTCTAACCATTAGGCAAAATGTGCACTAATTAACGAAACATAGCCATCATTTAATGGCAAATTATAGACACATTATAACTTCTACCCAAATTTAGTGAATCATTGACAAAAACCAGCAACAATGCTTTCAGATAACTTCAGTACGACATAAGAGCTTGAACACATACAGGGTGCAGCAAAAAAAGTGAACCCCTAAAGTTTTTCGCTGTTTTCTCAGCAATTGTTTCAAATTTTAATTCGAAATTTTACAGATTTATTTACTAAAAACTTCTACATTTAACTGCCAAGTAAAATTTGATTCTGTTAAAAAATGGTAAAGTTACAGACTTTTTAACATGACCGCCTACAGATTTTTTAGCATTCAAAAATGTTCCGGCTAAAACACCAATTTAATAACATCGTTGAAACAACACAGTTAAATCATGATCAAATGCCAGAATTCCACCATCACTGCGAATGTTCGAAGTGTTCACCACCAGCTCCAAGCAACAACACCAGCCTCCAGTCGCCTTATTTGAGAAATCTTTTACAGCCTTGTTGATCGGTCCCGGTGGCAGGTTGCCCCAGATAACCTGAAGCGCTTCCTTGAGTTTGGCGCTTGTTTTCAGCTTTGTTTTAAGCTTGCAGTAAGCCCCCAACATTGCAGCCCATACGTGATAGTCCATTGGGTTTATATTCGACGAATTTGGAGGCCACTGGACTTTCGTGATGATATCTGGACAGCTGGCCCGCAGCCAGTTCTGTGCACTGCGCGGCGTTGAGCGCTGTGTGTGCTGACGCACTGTCCTGCTGGGAGATGAATCCGGTGGGCAGCCGGCAATTGCTTTGAATGAAGGATAATTGAATGATAATTTACAAACAATATAAACTGCTGTTTATCAAAACGTCACTGTGACGTCATCGGCAGTAACGTGTAACCAGTTTTTAAAAATTAAATAGCATTTTTAGCATGAACATTTTTGAATGCCAAAAAATCGGTAGGCGGTCATGTTAAAAAGTCTATAA